>JADMIO013003230.1_pt1 | contig 32502 bp, 26 predicted proteins | sample 8958161 | NCBI WGS metagenome assembly JADMIO01 (sample SAMN16585339, study PRJNA669376) | soil metagenome | isolation source: Crop rotation soil | place: USA: Cullars Rotation, Alabama | collected 2011
CACCGCGGGCGGAAGACGAGCCGCCGCAGGTCGCCGCCGTCAACGCGGACTCCCGCGCGCGCACTCTCGGCGCGTTCGGACGGCGTCGCCGTTCGCTCCACCCAGCACCGCTCCCTCGCGAACGGGTAGAGGGGCAGCGCGATGCGACTCGGTTTGGGAGCGGGATAGAGTTCGCCCCAGGGGACTGCGACCCCGTTACACCAGAGTTGCGCGATGCGCTCGTGGCGGCGCGATGCGACGAGGCGCGCGACGTAGCTCTCCTCCTCCGGGCTCGCGGCGGCCTGCGCGGCCTTGCCCTTCCACATCATGCCGGAGGCCGACTCTCCCACGAGGTAATCGCGCAAACGCTCTTCCAACTCCGCCAGCGATTGCACGAGAGTCGCGAAGCGATACTGCATCGCCTCGCGCCCGACCTGTAGGGTGTAAGTGATCTGTTCGAGCAACACCTTCGACCCGTCGGCCGCGCCGCGCACGCCGCCGGGAGAGACCGCCGCGACGATATCTCCGACGGTCGCGTCCACAAGCGACGCGTCGTCGAGCGCGAGACCGAATTCGCCCCGCATCCGCGTGAGGAAGTCCGCGCGCATATCCGGGCCTGTCAGCAGGTCGCCGAGGCAGTCGCCGTCGTCGAGCAGTGAAGCCCTCACGCGCGTGATACTGCCGATTCGTTCCCGCAACTGCTCGGCCGTGCGCGCAGGGGCGTGCGCGGGCGCGGCCTCGGAGTCACGCCGCCGCGCGAGGAAGCCGAGCAAGTTCTCGACGACCGCGCGCAGGCGCTCTTCGGTCTTCGCGGAGAGGACGACCAGATGTTCGTCCGCGGGCTGACGACGGACGACGGGAGCGACGTACTCCTCGATTATGACGTGTGCGTTAGAGCCGCCCGCCCCGAAGGAACTAATGCCCGCGCGACGCGGGTAGTGTACGACCTGCCCTCCCACCTCGACCGCTGGCGCTTTCCATTCGGTCAGCTCGCGCTGGACATAGAAGGGGGTGGCGTCGAACTTGATGTTGGGGTTGAGCGTCTCGGAATGTATGGACGGCACGAGTTGTAGGTGCCGAAGTTGCAGCACGACCTTGGCGACGCTGGCGAAGCCCGCCGCAGACTCAAGGTGGCCTATGTTCGACTTCACCGAGCCGATTGCGCAGAATCCCCTCTCGCGCGTGTAGTTGCGGAAGGCTTCGGTGAGACCGCGAACCTCTATCGGGTCGCCCAGCGCCGTCCCCGGCGCGTGCGCCTCGACGTAACTGATGCTGCGCGGGTCAACGCCTGCCTTTTCGAGCGCCGACACGATGAGGCTGGCCTGCGCCTCCGCGCTCGGCACGGTGAAGCCGCTCGACTTGCCGCCGTGGTTGATGGAACTGCTTTTGACGACGGCGTAGATACGGTCGCCGTCCGCCACGGCCGCTGACAGCGGCTTGAGCAGCAGCGCGCCGACACCGTCGCCGGGCACGTAGCCGTCGCCCCCCGCGGCGAAACTCCGGCAGCGGCCGTCGCTTGAGGCGAAGCCCGTGCGGCTGAGCACGAGGTACTTGTGTGGGTGCGATGTGACGTTGACGCCGCCCGCGATTGCCAAGTCGGTCTCGCCCGCGCGCAGGCTCTCGCAGGCGAGGTGGACGGTCGTGAGCGAGCCGGAGCAGGTGGTGTCGAGCGCGATGCTCGGCCCCTTGAAGTCGAAGAAGTAAGAGGCCCTGTTCGCGATTGATGAGAAGGAACTGTCCGTGCTCGCGTCGTGCGCGCCGTAATGCTGATACGGCCCCCACATCGCGCTGACGTAGAGCCCTACGCGACGGCCGCGTAGCCCCTCGCGCGCGTACCCTGCGTCTTCGAGCGTGTGGTGCACCGTCTCAAGGAAGAGGCGCTCCTGCGGATCCATCCCCTCCGCCACAAGGTTCGAGATGTTGAAGAAGAGCGGGTCGAAACAGTCCGAGTCCTCTATGAACCCGCCCCACTTGCTGTAGGACTTTCCCGGCACCCCGCGTTCCGGGTTCCAATACTCCCGCCAGTCCCAAAGCCTGGGCGGAATCTCAGTGATGCAGTCCCGCCCAAGCCTCAGGTTCTCCCAGAATTGATCGAGGTCGCGCGCCTGCGGAAAGCGTCCGCTGATTCCGATGATCGCGATCTCTTCCCGCGAGGCGGCGCGGTGTAAAGTGGCGTCGGCCCCGTTGCCGCGGCCGGCGCTTTGTCGCCCGTCCGTAGGTGAGAGGCGGTCGGCCGCCGCGTTTATGACGGCCGACCGCCTCCCCGTCAAGTCCGTTTGGCCTGCGGCCTCGTCGCCGCGACTGAGCGCGCCGTCACCCACACCCGCCTGCGCCCCGACGGGGGCGGGCGTGTCTGCGCCGCCCATGTCTCCGAACTCCTCCTCGAAGTACCTTACAAGTGAACCGAGCGTCTGGTACTCGAATAGGAGTGTCTTGGCTAACTCCCCGAAAGTCTCCTCAAGGCGCCGGACGATGGCGACGGCCATCACCGACTCGATGCCGTAGCTTTCGAGCGGTTCATCCTCACGCAAATGGTCTACGGGGAGCTTGGTCTCTTGCGAGACGGCACGTTTGACCACTTGGGCGATGTCCTCGGCGCGTAGTTCGGTATTCACAATTTGCCCCCTGTCAAGTGGCGTCACCCCGTGCTCGTGCTTAACTACCTACGCCTCCGGCCGAGCCCGCCATTTCGTTTAGCAGGCCGAAGGCTCTTCTTCGCGTCGGGCGCGTGTGTACCGGGAGCCTGCCGTTGAGAGTCACTGACGCCCAGAGCGTGTGAAGGTGTTCTGCATTACAAGGAACTGCTCCCCATTGGGGCCGGGGACGTAGAACTCGAGAACCCACTTGTTGTCCGAAATCTTATTCTCGACGAGACTGAGTTCGACCTCGGAGTCACCGCGGGCCGCCCCCGCGCGAGCCCTGCGGGCGGAGCCCTCGGCGGCGAACGCCCTCTCCCCGGCAGCCGCGAACTGGCTGGCCGCGGCGAACGAGTCGCCCGGCAGACAGGCGGCCGCGGACGCTCCCGTCAGGGCCAAGGCACCGCCGTTGGGCGTGCCCACCGACGTTGACCACGACCTCACCTCGCTGGCCGTCTTCCCGAACTCGGAGCGGAGGGCGGAGCGGCTCTTATTTTTACTCGGCTGCCCGGCCATGAGCGTGAAGCCCTGCCCGCTGTTCGAATCTATCCAGGCGAGGTCATAACGAGACTCCTTGCTGTTGTACGTTATTACCGCGATGCCCTTGAAGTTCGACGTGTCCATCTCCGTCACCATGAGGGTGGCTAGGCCGTCGAGAATCAAACTGCACTTGGTCTTCCCCCGGTTCGTGACGGGCTCAGCGCCCGGAGAACTCCAGAGTTTCTGCGTCACTCTCCAGTTCCCTACGAAATCGTGCAAAGCTTTGTGCATCCGCGTGACCGTAGCGCCATCTTTGTTCGTAGCCATTCCGCATCCTCCTTCGGCCTCGTATAATGAGGTTTGTCTCTGTGACTTTTCCGGGAAGGGGGAAACCTTCCCAGGCTGTGGCGACTTTACTTGCTCTCCTTCGGCTTGTTCCGCTGTGATTTATGAGAGCCTGATTATGGTACGAACGACGAAGCTCCCAGCCTTGACTGGGCGGCTCCGCTCTGCCGCGACGGGGGACGTGCGGCGGGCGAGGATAATAAATATCTTACAACCAGAGTGGTCGGCGCGTGCGGTTTAAGGCGCGCGCGCGACAAGCGTTATTGAGAATGCGGGGGCGAGAATATTTCCTTCGGCATAATGCTGTGAGTTCCGCCGGTCGCCGGAGGCTGGCGTGAACGCGAAACAGCGCCAACGTGTCGTGGCAGATACCTACGTCTTTATGACAACCCGCAGGGCTAACGCCGAAATAAAACAGATTGGAGGGGGCAAGTGAAAGAGCAGAAAAATAACCGCAGCCAGTTGGAAGTTCTCAAATGAGTCGAAGACATGTTGAGAAACCCTTTGAGACAGTGAAGATTGAAAACTGTTCTAATGGACGTGCGAGCGTCTGTATATATCAGGTACTAATTAATTGTCAATACCAATTTAATTGACAACTTGCGAGACGGAATAAATATGGTATCCCCCTGCGTGAGTTCCCCATCTTCGGCGGGCATGGGTTCTCTGAGGTGCGGGGCCGTCAGGCCGTCAGCCTCAAGCGCAAGCTCTCGTTATGGGGCGCGACGCGCCCCAAGCGCGACTTCGGCTTGGGGCTGTCGGAGAAGGCGCTCTTACGCATGAACTGAGCCGAACTGTTTCCAGTTCGGCCTCAAGCTGAACTTCTAATTTGGATTCGACGCGGCGTGTGATGCTTGTCGCCACACGCCGCGTCTGGTTCAATAAGTGTGAAGCCGGAAGGGACGCCCGCTCGACGAGCGGGCGTCCCTTCCGGCTTCGGTGTTAAGTTATGAATATGGAGACTCAGAAGGACAGGGCGACACGCGAAGAGATTCTACAGTTCATGACGACCGAGCACTTCACGTTGCAGACGGCGAAATCGGCCACGGTCTCGGAGGCGAACGGGCGGGCCGCGAACTTCCTGAGCACCGTTTCGAGCGCGGTGGTCGCGCTCGCCTTCGTCGGGCAGGTGTCGGAGATGGGCGGCGCGTTCCTGCTATTCGGCCTCGTGCTCTTCCCTTCGCTGCTCTTCCTCGGATTCGTCACCTTCGAGCGCGCCATCCAGACCGCCATCGAGAACATGATCCACTCGCGCGGCATCAACCGCATACGCCACTACTACGTCGAGACCGCCCCGGAGATGGAGCGCTACTTCATACACTCGACGCACGACGACGTGGCCGGGGCCGTGCAGAACATGGGCATCGTTCCGAAGGAGACTTGGTGGCAGCACCTCGTGACGAACGCGGGGATGGTTGCCGTCGTCAACAGCGTGCTCGCGGGCGTCTTCGCGGGGATGCTGACGAGGTTCGCGACTTCTTTAAACGTCTACGTCGCGGCCGGGTTGGGCGTCGCGGTCTTCGTGGCGGGCGTCGTCACGCACCACCGCTATCAGGTGAAGAAGTACGTGGAGTTCGAGGGCCGTCTGAAGACGCTCTTCCCGAGCGATTCGAATCAGCGCCCGTGAAGACTCGAAAGTCGGGCGGCGATTCTGTTCGCGGCGCTACTTTGAAGACCTGCGGCGCGCGGCCGACGACGGCGTGACGCGGTACGCGCAGCGCCGGTCGCCGGAGACTATGTGCTCGACGCGCTCGACCTCAACGCCCGGCCCGAGCGCCGAGCGGAACAACTCCAACTCCGTCGAGCAGAAGCCCTGACACGCGTTGGCCGCGGCGCAGATGGGGCAGTGGTTCTCGACGAGCAGGAAGCCGCCAGACTCCTCTTCGGGTCTGACCTCGGCCATGTAACCCTCCTCGGTGCGTACGCGCGCCAACTCCTCCAACTTCTTTTCGAGCGGGTCGCCGCGGCGTATGCGCTTCGCGTAGTCCGACTTCTGCCGCGCGCAGCGCGACGCGAGCACGCGCCCCAAGCCCTCCTCGCCCAGAGTCTCCTGCATCGCCTCGATGAGCGCGACGCTCAACTCCGCGTAGGCTTCGGGGAAGTGTCGGTCGGCCTCGCGCGTGAGCCGCCAGAACTTCGCGGGCCGCCCGACGGGCACCGGCCTGTCCTCAGACTCTACCAGCCCCTCCTCCTGCAAAGCGTAGAGGTGAAGGCGCACGGCCATCGCCGTCAGGCCCAGACGCTCGGCCAACTGCGCCGAGCCGAGCGGGCCTTCGGTCTTTAAGAGTTTGACGATCCGGCGGCGCGACTTGCGCTCGCCCGTCTGGCTCGCATCACGGTTCATGCCTCCCTTTCTAAAGAAAATACTTTACAAAGTCAAGCCCCCGTGCTACCCTCCGCTTTAGTAAAGGTTTTTCTTTAGAAACTAAGGAGGCTTTGAACCATGAAAATCCCTTCTGACGAACCGGACGTGAGAGAGAGCGAGACGGGCGGTGTCGGCCCTTTCGAGGGCTTGCGGGTCGCGGTCACAGGCGGCACGTCGGGGCTGGGGCTCGCGCTCGTGCGCGAGTTCCTGAGCCGGGGTGCGCGCGTGGCGTTCGTCGCGCGCACCCCGGAGAGCGTCCGTCGCGTGGCGGAAGAGAACCCCGGCGCACACGGCATCGTCGGTGACGTGTCGTCGAAGGACGACATATACCCGATAGCCTTGCAGGCGGCGGGCGAACTGGGCGGCTTGGACGTGCTCGTCAACAACGCTTCGGACTTGGGGCCTGTGCCCCTCGCGATGCTCTCCGACACGGAGTGCGAGGACTTGGAGCGCGCGTTCGCGACGAACGTGCTCGGCCCTTTCCGTCTGACGAAGGCTCTGATGGGGGCGCTCGCCGCGTCTGCGCGCGAGGGGCGCGGGGCCGTGGTGCTGAACGTCGTGAGCGACGCGGCCTTCAACGCGTACCCGACTTGGGGCGCGTACGGAGCGAGCAAGGCGGCGCTCCACCAAATGAGCCGCGTCTGGGACGAAGAGCACGCGGCCGACGGCGTGCGCTTCCTCTCGCTCGACCCCGGCGACATGGACACGCCGATGCACGCCGCTGCGATTCCCGACGCGGACACCTCGACGCTCAAGCGGCCCGAAGACGCGGCGCGCGAACTCGCCGACGCAATCGCCGCAGCGCTCCCGCGTCGCGACGCACACGCCGCGTCCGGCACGCCGGTCGAAGAGTCGATTCAAGAGTCAGTTCAAGAGTCAACTAAAGAACTGGAAGGAGCAATCTCATGATCGCCGCGAACCAACCCGTGCAGCGCCCCGCGGGCGCGAAGCTCCTCGTCGTGGACGCCTGCCGTCGAATCAATCACGCGTCGCGCGCGTCCTTCGTCGAACACCTGCGCGCCGGAGACCTCGTCGTCGCAAACGACGCGGCGACTCTGCCCGCGAGTCTCTCCGGCACGCACGGCCCGACGGGCGCGGCCGTCGAGGTGCGACTCGCCGGGCGCAGTTCACTGAAGCCGGAAGTCGTGAGCCGCTTCCGCGCCGTCGTCTTCGGCGCGGGCGACTTCCGCACGCGCACCGAAGACCGGCCCGCCCCGCCGCCGCTCGCGGCTGGCGACCGCTTCGTCCTCGGCCCCTTGCGCGCGACCGTCGAGCGCCTGCTCCACCACCCGCGCCTCGTCTCGCTCTGGTTTGACTGCTCGCCTGATGAAGTCTGGGCGGGACTCGCGCGCCACGGGCGGCCGATACAGTACGCGCACGTCGCCGCGCCGCTGGCGCTTTGGGACGTTTGGACGCGCTTCGCGGGGCCGCCGGTCGCCTTCGAGCCGCCGTCCGCGGGCTTCGCGCTCGACTGGCGCGCGCTGGCGTCGATGCGCGAGCGCGGCGTCGAGTTCGAGACGATAACGCACGCCGCGGGCATCTCCTCGACGGGCGACGAAGAGCTAGACCGCCTGCTCCCCTTCGACGAGCCGTACAGCATCCCGCGTGCGACGGCCGACGCAATCGCGCGCGCGAAGGCGCGTGGAGGCCGCGTCGTCGCAATCGGCACCACGGTCGTGCGCGCGCTCGAACACGCCGCGAGCGCCGACGGCGAGGTGCGCGCGGGCGTCGGGGTCGCGACGCAGCGCATCGGCCCTTCGAGTCCGCTACGAGTCGTCGACGCCATACTCTCGGGCACGCACGAGGCCGGGACGAGCCACTACGAACTGCTGCGCGCGTTCCTCGACGACGTGACGCTCACGCGCGCGACCCGCGAACTCGACTCGCGCGGCTACCTGACGCACGAGTTCGGCGACTCGGTTCTGATTGAGCGCGCCGCGCCGGGCGCGTGTTGAGGCGGCCTGAGACTTTTTATGATGCGACTTTTTATGATTCGACGGTGTGGTTGAAAGACCGTCGGGCGTATAATCGCTCCGCGATGGGCGAAGGGAAGTACAGGCTTCAGTCCGTGATGGACTCGCGCGAGAGGGCGAAGCGTGATGCCGCGCGCCTGCTCGCGCTGCGCCGCGCGCAGTTGGACGACGCCGAGGAGGAACTCGCGAGACGCCTGGCGGCAGTTGAAGAGTGTCGCCGACAGCAGCGCGACGCGCGCGCGAAGATGCTCGAAGAAGGCGCGCGCGGCGCGGAGGCGCGACGCCTCGTCGAATACAGGACTCACCTCTCCGACCTGCGCGCGAAGGAAGAGGAGTTGGCCGACGCGGTCGCGCAACAGCGCGCCGCAGTCTCGCGGGCGGAGCGCGATGTCGAGGCGGCGCTCGCCAATCTCGCGGAGGCTTCGAAGGAGTTTCGCGTCGTCGAGAAGCACCGCGAGCACTGGCGCGAAGACCGCCGCCGCGACGCGACGAGGCGCGAGCAGAAACTCGGCGACGAGATAGCTGCCACGCTACGCCGACGCGGGGAGAAGTAAGACCACCTAAAGCTGGGAACGCGGGCATCCCTGCCCGCCACAGCGTGCGAAGCGCGCTGAACAAAGAACCGCCATCATTCAGGATTGAATGATGGCGGTTCGCTTTTTCGCGCTTCGCGCTCATGGCGGGCAGGATGCCCGCGCTCCCAGGGGGATGGCGCGCCTCTATCAAGGGCGCTGTAAATTCTCGCAGAAGAGGGCGCGCACTTCACACCGAGTTCACACGCGTTCGTTAGAGTACCTATTGCCTGCGCCCGCGGCGGCGTCTATAATCCGAATCGTCCCGAACGTTTCCCCTAGGCTTAACTTCCGGCTCCCGTGTTCACCGCGGCCGAGCCGTGGGCCGGGTGTTCTTAAAATCGAAGCGACGCCGGCCAAGAATTTTCGGCGCTCATGTCTAACGCACGCCGCCTAAACCCTGCACCAAACGGCCAGCCGGGAGAGTCGCGTCTGAAGCCCTTGTTCGTCGCGTGTCTCGTCTGCTTCGGCGTCGCGGTCGTCTTGGGCTGCGGTAGCTGGTACCTGTTCGGCTCGCGCGAGCGCGGCGCGCAAGACCCTTCGGCCACGCCCGTCGTACAGTCCACACCCGCGCAGGCCCCGGCCCCCGCCGCCGTCGCAACGCCCGAAGCTCAGCCGGTCAAGCTCGCGCCCGCGGGCGAGCTTTCGGTCGCGGGCGGCGAGGTCGTGCTCGGCGGCGGCGACACGAGCGTGCCGCTCAGGCGCGAGTTCGTCGAACCTTTCCTCGTCGCCGAGACGGAGGTGACCAACGAGCAGTACAGAGACTTCCTCAAGGCGACCGACCACAAGCCGCCCGAGCACTGGAAGGGCGGCGAGTTCCCGCCGGGCTCCGCGTTGGAGCCCGTGGCGGGCGTGAGTTGGAACGACGCAGTCGCGTATTGCAAGTGGCTCTCGCGCGAGATTGACGCGGAGGTGCGTCTGCCGAACGAGGCCGAGTGGGAGGCCGCCGCACGCGGGCGCGAAGATAGAAAGTACCCGTGGGGCAACGACTGGGACGAGCGCGCCGCAGACTGCCTTGAGTCGGGCGGGCGCGTGCGCGCCGTCAAGAGCTTCCCCGCGGGCAAGTCGCCCGCGGGCGCGTACGACATGGCGGGCAACGTCTGGGAGTGGACGGCCGAAGAGTGGCGCGGCGAGGACGGCCAGCCGAAGGTCAAGGACGGCGTCACCTTCTACGTCATCAAGGGCGGCTCGGCCAAGGAGCCGCGCTCGCTCGTCAACGTCGGGTCGCGCTACGGCGTGGCCGCCGACAAGAGTTCGGCCGCGCTCGGCTTCCGCTACGTCGTGCGGCGCGGCGGCGAGCGGCGCGAGTGAGTTAGCGGCGCAGGCAGATGAAAAGGGGCGACTACTTCAGCAGTGCAGACTTCAAGACTCCGGGCGCGGCGCTCGCCCTGTTGCTCGTGTGCCTGTGCTACGGCTCGCCGTCTTTCGCCGCGCAGCAGCAGCCGAGGCCGAAGATAGCGGACGAGGTCGAGAACGAGAAGAAGACTCTTCCCAAAGACGTTGACAGCAAGCCCCCGAAGGTCTCGCCGCGCGTGCGCCGTTCAGCGCCGCCGCGACGCGCGGCACCCGCGACTCTGCCCGTGACGCTCTTCGCGGGCGCGTCGGGCGTCGACATCTACCTCGAACGCACGGACGGCTCGGCCGAAAAGCTCGGGACGACGCGCGAGGACGGCACGCTCGCGCTAAAGCTTCTGCGCGGCACCTACAACCTGCTCGTCGCGCGCCCCGACTCGCGCGCCGTGCGGCGGCAGATAGAGGTCAGCCCCGGCCGCACCATCTTCAGCCTCGACCCCGCGCGCGGCGAGTCTGCCGCGCAGCCCGCGACCGCAGCCGCGCCCCCGGCGCAGCCGACCGTGACGGCCGAGGATGTCTTCAAAAGATTTTTAGACCCGCGGCAGACGGAGGGCGTGACGCTCGACGACTGGCGCGCCGCGTTGGAGCAGGCCGCCGAAGCCTTCACGCACAACGCCGAAGACCCGCAGACCGCGGCGCAGGCCCACTTCGCATACGGGCAGGTGGCGTACCTGAGCGGCGACTTCCAGACGGCCGTCAACTCCTTCAACAACGCGGCGCTCGCCGTGCCGAACTCGGCGCTCGCCTTCTACGGGCTCGGCAACGCGTACCTCGCCTCGCGCAAGCCGCCCGAGGCCGCGCGCGCATATCAGGCGGCGCTCAAGATAAAGCCGAACATGGCGCTCGCGCTCAAAGGCATGGGCGACGCGCTCTACAGTCAGGGCAAGTCGAAGGAGTCTATTGATTACTACGCGCGCGCACTCGCGCTCGGCTACGACTCCGCTTCGCTCAAGCTCGCGATGGCGCGCTCGCTGAACAAGGAGAAGCGCTGGCAGGAGGCTCTGGACTTGTCGGCCGGGCTCTCGAAGTCGAACCCGTCGATGGAAGTCTTCCTGACTCTAGGCGACGCGTACGCGGGGCTCAAGCAGAATCGAGAGGCTTACGGGGCTTACCGTCAGGCGTCTGAGATGGACTCGCGCTCGGCGCTCGCGCAATACAAACTCGGCGACATCAGCTTTCAGTTGCGCGACTACGCCGCCGCGCGCGAGGCGCTTGAGAAGGCGCTCGCGCTCGACCCCGAGGGGAAGACTTTCGACGCCGGGCGCGCGCGCGACCTTTTGGGAAAGTCAACGTCGAAGCTCGGCCGGAAGTGAGTAGGCAGAGAGGGGCGGCGCGAAGCGAGTGCATGAGAAGTCGCGCCGGTTTAAGAGTCTTAAGGTGTGTAAGGGCATTTCGCGTGCGGAATTTTAGATGAGGGCTGGCGCGGGCGAAGGCGACGAGTTGCCGCCCGCCCGGTTTGGAATGAGATGAAAATATCAAACGAAACAGAACGGGCGGCGAGTGTGGCGGGCTGTAGTTTCATAAACGCGCGGCGCGCTCCGCGCTCATTCGTGACTCTGGTCTGCGCCGCGTTACTGCTCGCGGCGTCGGCCGTCTCGGGCGTCGCGCAGCCGCAGACGCCGCGCATCGCCACGGAGGTCGAGGACAAAGAGAAGCCGAAGGAGAAGGAGACGCGCACGCCCGCGCAGCCGCCGCGCCAGCAGAACACGAGGCGCGTGCAGGGCGGAGGGCCGCGCGCCGTCGCGACCGTTAACGTGACCATCAAGACAGACCTCCCGCAGTCGGAAATCTTCCTCAGCCGCGGCAAGACCAGCAGCATGCAGATGCTCGGCAAGACCGACGCCGAGGGCAAGCTGACTGTCCAACTGCCGCCGGGCAAGCACGAGATAATCGCCAGCCGTCAGGGCGCGCGCATACTGCGACAGCAGATAAAGGTCGGCCCCGACAGCAACAGCTTCTCGTTCGACCTCGCGCTGCCCAAGCCCCCGAAGAAGGAAGACGCGGTCGCGGAAGCGACGCCCACGCCCGAGCCGACGCCCGAGCCCGTCAAGCCGCCCGTCGACTTCGACCAAGTGGTCTCTCGCTTCACCGACGGCAAGGACGACGCGCCGACCGCCGACGAGTGGAAGGAGGCGCACGACCTGAAGGCCGCCGCCTTGGAGAAGGAGCCCGACAACAAGCGACTCGAAGCCCAGACGCTTCTGGCCGAAGGCCAGTCGGCCTACCTGCGCGGCGACTACCCTTCGGCGGTCGCAACCTTCAGGAAAGCGGTTATCGCGAGCCCCGACTACGCGGCCGTGCAGTACGCGCTCGGCAACGCGTACCTCGCCACGAACCAGCCGAGCAGGGCGTTTGACGCGTACGGCGAGGCCGTCAAGCTCGACAAGGATATGGCCCCCGCGTACAAGGGCGCGGGCGACGCGCTGACGAAGCTCGGGCGCGCGAAGGAGGCAACCTTCTACTTCGACCGCGCGCAAGGTCTCGGCCAGACTTTGCCGACGAACACGAGCCTCGCCAAAGGGCGCGAACTGAAGAACCGCAAGCGTTGGGCTGAAGCCGTCAGCGAGTTCGAGGACGTGGCCGCGCGCGAGCCCTCGGCCGAAGTCTTCATCGACATCGGCGACTGCTACGTCGGGTTAGAGAAGTCTTTCAGCGCGGCGAAGGCTTACCAGAAGGCGACCGAGTTGGACGCGAAGAACGCGCTCGCCTATTTCAAGTACGCCGAGGTCATGTTCAACGAGCACGAGTGGGCTTCGGCGATGGAGTCTTACGAGCGCGCGCTCGCGCTCGACACCGCGGGGACTGCTTTCAACCGCGTCAAGGCTCGCGCGCGCGCCGACGAGGCCGCGAAGAAGCTCGCGCAGCAGAAGAAGTGAGGCGCGCCCCGCGCCGTCTGTTCAAGGGAGGGGCAGATGAAAATACCGTCCGGTTCACAGAACACGCAGCCGCGCGCGACGACCGACCCGCTCAGGCCGGGCGACAAGCGCGGCGTCAATTCCGCCGACGCAGCCGAGGGAGTCGAATCGCCCGACACTGAGACGGCCGCGCGCGACTTCGCGAGCGTACTCGACGAGGTGTCGAACGCGGGCGACGGCGAGCGCCAAGAGGGCGAGACGCACAACAACAAACTCGACGCAGAGCCCAAAGAGCGCTCCGCCGAGAGCCCTTTCACGAAGCGGCGCGAGGAGAGAAAAGGCGGCGACGGCGGCGGCAGCGACACGGGAAAGGGCGGCGGATTCGAGCACCGCGCCGCGTCTCTGCGCGAGACGACTTCGTCGGCGCAGGAGCAGCCGGGCGCTCGCCTGATACTGCACATCGCAGACCTCGAAAGAATCGTCTCCGCCGTACGCACGCAGACGCTCGCCGGGGGCGTGCGCGAAGTCACGATAGAACTCCGGCGCTCCGTGCTCGAAGGCTTGCGCGTCAAGCTCAGCACGGACGGCGCGGGGCGGGTCTCGGCCGAGTTCATCGCCGCGAGCGAGCGCGTGCGCGCGCAGGTCGACGCGCGCGCCTCGGAACTCGCGGACATCATGCGCTCGCGCGGCATCAACCTCGCCGAAGTTCGCGCGGGCGTCGGCGACTCCGGCGCTGACTCGCGCGGCGGCGGGCAGTTCGCCGAGTCGGGCGAAGGCTCGACGCGCGTCGCGTCCGTGTCGAGCGCCGCTTCTGACGTTTCAGACATCGCGGACGGCGGCGCGAACGCCGAAGAGTCCGGCACGACCTACCGCGGCTGAGAAGGCCCGCGCGCGGCGCTCGACGACCCAGTATGAAATCGGAGACGACGGAACAGTCGGAAGGCGGGGCGGGCGTGTCAGACCCGTTCGCCGTCGATCTCTTCGCCGACGGCCGCCGCGACGCGAGACTTCAGGAAAGCCCCGCTCGCGACGAAGGCGCGGACGCGCCCGCCGTCGAAGACGCGCCACCGTGGCACGAATCCCTCCCGCGCGTGACGCGCGACGAGGCGAGGCTTTCCAAAGCACTCTCGACGCTCCCGCACGCGCTGTCGAATGAAGCGCGCTCGGCGGTCGCGCGCGTGTTGGCTAACTTCGCGAGGGTCGGAGAGGGCGAAGTCGGGCTCGACCTTATAGACCTGCGCGAGTCGGACGCCGAAGAACTCAGCCTCAGTTCGAGTCAGTCGCCGAGACTCTTCGCGAACTTGAGCGTCGAGCCTGACGGCGCGCCCGTCGCGGTCGGGCTCGATTCCGTCTTCGCGTGCTCGGTCGTTGACCGCGTGCTCGGCGGCGACGGCTCGCCGCCCGACGCCTTGCGCGAGCCATCGCCCACGGAGCGCGCCGTCGTCGAGTTCCTTTGCCTGCGCGTGCTGCACGAGTTGAACGCGCTCGCGGGCGAGCCGCTATTCAGGCTCGAATCGTTGTCCGACGCGCCCGCGTTATTTTCGACGAACGACGCGGGCTCGGCGTCGTCCGTCTCAACTTCTTCGCGCACGCTCGTCGCGACGGTGCGCGTCGCGGGGGCGGGGCCGTTGGGGCTCGCGCGGGTCGCTCTGACTGAGGCTTCGCTCGCCGCGCTCGGCGCGTCCGAGAGTCGGCTCATTCTTAACGGCCGGAGCGGAAGCGGCGGCTCGGCCGAGAGATGGAAGGCTTGGCGTCGGCTCGCGGCCGACGCGCCGCTGCGTTTGCGCGTGGGCGAGACGCGCGCGAGCGTGGGCGACGTTGAAGGCTTGGAGCGCGGCGACATCGTCGTCGTCGAGAGGGCGCACGTCGCGCGCGACGGCGCGCGCTTCGCGGGGCGCGTGCGCGTGCTCGCGGGTGCGGGCAACGGAGTCTCGTTGGACGGCCGCGTGGCGGAGTCGGACGGCGACGAAGAGGCGCGCGCGCGAGACCTCGCGGTCGTAGTCGAAGGCATCAACCGCGGCGCGGACAGCTCTGCGGCGGAGAGGATAAAGATGGAGAACGAGGAGTTGAGGGACGGCGAGGCGGGCGCGGCGCTCGAAGGCTTGCTGCTGACGCTGCACGTCGAGTTGCCCGCGCGCCGCATCAGCCTCGAAGAGCTTTCGCGCCTGCGCGCGGGCCAAGTCCTCGAACTCGGGTGCAAGCCGACAGACCCGGTGGAGTTGGTGGCCGACGGGCGTCGCGTCGCCGTCGGGGAGTTGGTTGACGTGGAGGGGCGGCTCGGCGTGCGCGTGACGCGCCTCGTCGGCTGAGGTCGGCAAATAAAGTTCAATGCTTCCGGCTCGACTCACAGACTTGTTGACCGAGTGCGCGTCCGCGTCGGCGCGCACGCACGCGTTCGCACTCATGCAGGACGCGGGCTTCGGCGGCGGCGACGCGGGCGCGGGCGGCGCGAGCCTGTTCGTGATGCTGTTGCAGACCATCGTCGCGCTGGCGTTCGTGTGCGGGCTTGCGTACTTCATCTTCCGCTGGCTTCTGCCGCGCCTGAACGTCGCGCGCGCGGGAGGGCGGATGGTTCGCGTCGTGGAGCGCGCGGGGCTCGACGCGCGTAGCCAGCTTTACGTCATCGAAGTCGCGGGGCGCTGGCTGCTCGTCTCGTCCTCGCAGGCCGGGGTGCAACTCATAAGCGAGCTTGACCCGAAGGCGGCCGAGGACGCCGCGGCCGAACTCGAACAGAGTCGGCCGACCTTCGGCGGCGACGCGGCGGCCGTCAAGAGCGCGTTCGCCGAACGCCTCGCGCGCACGCTCGGGAGGAAAGGGGGGCGGTGATGTTTTTGAAGATGGCGCGTCGGCCGCGGCGCGGCGCGGCGGGGCGAAGGGCCATGCTCGCCGCTGCGCTCTTGACCGCGTTCTTCATCTTCATGACGACCGACGTGGCGACGTTCGTCGTGTCTGCGCAGCAGGCCGCGGGCGGCGCGTCGCCTTCGGGGACTGCGAACCCGGTCGTGCTCGTGATAGTGCTCGGCGCGCTCGCGCTCGCGCCGTTCGGGCTCATCATGCTCACGTCGTTCGTCAAGATTTCGGTCGTGCTCTCGATTCTTCGGAACGCACTCGGCACGCAGCAGGTGCCGCCCAACCAAGTCATCACGGGCATCTCGCTCATACTCACAATCTTCATCATGTCGCCCGTCGTCGAGAAGATGTACGCGGAGGCGGGGAACATCGGCGACTCGGAGGCGGTCTTCTCCGAGGTCTCGGTGAAGACAATCTTCGAGGCGGCCAAGCGCGGGCGCGAGCCCCTGCGCGCCTTTCTGGAACGCCACGCCGCCGAGCGCGACCGGAAAATGTTCCTCGGCCTCGCGCAGCGCATGGCAGTGCGCAACGGCAACGACCCGCAAGAAATTTTGGTGACGGACTTTCGCATCGTCGTCCCCTCTTTCGTCACGAGCCAGTTGACCGAGGCGTTCAAGATAGGCTTCCTGCTCTTCATCCCGTTCCTCGTCATCGACATGGTCGTGTCGAACATCCTTCAGGCGATGGGCATGTTCATGCTCTCGCCGACGATGATTTCGCTCCCGTTCAAGCTTCTGCTCTTCGTGCTCGTTGACGGCTGGGTGATTCTGATTCGCAACCTCGTGCTCGGATACACTTGACGCACGGGAAGACGTGAAAGGGGGAAGCCGGTGCAGACTTTTGTGACGCTCGCGGGCGAGGCGCTATGGCTCATACTGCTGCTGTCTCTGCCGCCGCTCTTGGCGAGCCTGATAGTCGGCCTCGTCATCAGTCTCTTGCAGGCGCTCACGCAGGTGCAGGAGCAGACGCTCACCTTCGTGCCGAAGATAATCACGACCATCATCGTGCTCATCATCTTCGCGGGCTGGATGCTCGCCACACTACGCGAGTTCGCCTCGCGCGTCCTCGACACGACGCTCAAGGTCGGAGTCAGCATTTGAAAGGAAGGATGAAGGGTGAAGGGTGAAGGATGAAGTGAAAGCAGTTTGCCTTTCCTTCATCCTTCATCCTTCCGCCTTCATCCTTGTTCCTGAATGGACGAGTTCTTACGCCTACTCGAAACAGTCCTGCAAACCTTCGAGGTCGGGCAGAGCCCGCAGGCGTTTCTCGTGCTCGTCGGTTTGGCGTTCGCGCGGATGCTTTCGTTCCTCGTGGTGGTGCCGTTCTTCGGCGGGGCGGCCGTGCCCGCGCGCGTGAAGGTCGCGACCGCCACGGCCTTCGTCGTCATACTCTACCCTTCGATTGCGATGGAGTTGCCGCAGGGCGGCGGGCCTTTGCCGTTCGGCCCCGTGGGCTTCATCGCGCTTCTGGCGAAGGAGGCTCTGGTCGGCTACACGCTCGGCTTCGTCGCCTCGCTCGTCTTCGAGGCCGTGCAGGTCGCCGGTCGCGTCATAGACTTGCAGCGCGGCTCGACGCTCGACGAGATGTTCGCGCCGCAGTTGCAGACGCGCGTCTCGGAACTCGGTCAGTTTAAATTGCAGTTCGCAATCGTCCTCTTCCTCGCCATCGGCGCGCACCACTTCTTCATAAGCTCTCTGCTCAGAAGCTTCGAGATAGTGCCCGCGCTCAACTTCCCGCACCCGCAGCCCGGCTGGTCGCCCGCCGCCGAGTTCATGACGCGCGTGACGGGCGGCGTGCTCGCGGTCGGCGTGCAGTTGGCCGCGCCCGCGATGATAGCGCTGCTCTTCACAGACCTCTTCTTCGGCATCGTCAACCGCGTCGCGCCGCAGATAAACGTCTTCTTCCTGAGCCTGCCCGTCAAGATGGCCGTCGGCCTGCTCGTCGTACTCGCCGCGCTCCCGCTCTTCAAAGACCGCTACATCTACTACTTCAAAGAGTCCTACAAAGCCTTCGAGTTCGTCATACGCGCCATCGGCGGGATGCACTAAAAGTCCGAAATTTGCCGCAACTTTCCCGCCAAACTGCCGATAACTTAAACGGAGAAATATTCCCGAGAGGCGAGGGGCGTTTATGTCAACAGTCAACCCGAGCGACGGCGACGGCGTCCGCATAACAAACTACGACGACAACCGCGTCAACGAGACGCAGGGCAACGGCAACGGGCAGACCGCCGTCACTGACGACGCTCAACTCCAAGTCAACACGGACGCGCAGGCCGCGCGCCTCTCGCTCCTGCAATTCACCGCGGACTATCGCCGCTTCGGCCTCGACGGTGTGCTCGCGCGCCGCGGACAGACCACGCTCTACCCCGGAGTCGCGCAGGCGACCGCGCCCGTGCAGACCGGACTCTCGCGCGCAGACCTCGAAGCGCGAGCGAAGCGCATATTCGACCGCTTCCAGAACGACAGCTTTCTCAACTCAAGCACGCCCTACGCCGACATCGCCGCCGAGTTCAACGGCCTCAGCCCGCAGGACGCGCTCCAACTCCGACAGATTTATCAGGAGAAGTACAGCCCGCAGCGCGGCGGGCGCGACCTGCTCTCCGACCTCGCGCTCGAAGTGAGGGAGTTGCCAGACCGCCTTCGAGCCTTCCGCATACTCGCGCCCGAACGCGTGCACGCGCAGGACGTGCCGCAGGCGCAGCGCGAACACTTCGCGGGCATCGTCGCAGACCCTCCGCTCGGCGAACTCATCTCGGGCGCGACCGTCAAGTACACGTTCAACGAGGGCGATGTCATAAGGGCTCCCAACTCATACCCCTTCGTCCGATATCTCGTGCAGGGGCCGGACGGCGTCGAGACGCGCACGGGCTACACCTTCGACGGGCAGTACGACAAGCCGGGCGTCTACCGTGTCACGTTCGAGGTCATAAACCGCGGCCAGCCGCCGCAGTACTACACGCTCCGACAGGTCGTGCGCGACCCGGCCGAGAAGGCGCGCGAAGTCCTGCTCAACATGCCGGGCACGACCGTAGACCCGGAGCTTTTCCTCCTCGGCATCGACTCGCAGATTCAGGCCGCCGAGCAGAACTTAAGTCAGTTGCAGACGCGCGTCGGCGAGCTTCGCGCGCGCGACTACTCGCCGCAGTGGGAGATTCGGCAACTCGACGACCAAATCAGAAGCCTCGAAGACGCGCTCTCTCAACTCAGGCAGATAAAGCAGGAAGCGCCCGGAAAAATCTTCGGCGGCGCGACCGGCCCCGTGATTCCTTTGCAGGCCGCGCTGGTTCCGACAGAGAGACAGCAGCCCATCCCGCTGCAACTCTACGCCAAGCCGCTCGGCAACAACCGCTGGGCGATTGTCGACATGACGAGCCCCTTGAACGCGCGCGTCTACGAGGGGCAGGCCGGGGCGACGAACGAGGACGGCTTGCGCAGCGCTTGGCGCGAGTTCGTCTCCGCGAATAACCTTCCCGCGGGACAAGTTGCCGCGCTCCCGCCCGCGGGGATGAACTTCGGCGCGCAGGAGGTCTGGAACGACGCGAGCGCTGGCCACAGCGGCTTCCAGCAGTGGGCGAGCGGGTTGGGTTGGGGCTCTCTCGCGCTCGCGGCGGCGGGCGTCGTCGCGGCGATTGTGCCGGGGCTCGAATGGGCAGCGCCGCCGCTCTTCATCGCGGCGGGCGCGACCGGCGCGGCCTCAGGCGGCCTGAACATCTACGACCGCGTACACTACGGCAACTTCCAGTGGAACAGCGCCGAGACCGCGCTCGACATGCTCAGCATAGTCGGCGGACTGGCGGGCGCGGGCGGCGGGACTTCGGCCCTGCTGCGCGGCGGCTCTGCGGTCGTACGCACGACCGAGGGCGCGAGCCTGACGCTCAGAAACCTCGGCAAGTTCACCTCAATCACGCAGGGCGTTGACGTGGGCGCGGGCGTCGCGAGCGGCGTCATCATCGCCAACGTCTGGCTCGAACAGATTCAGCGCATCAACGCCTCGAACCTACCGCCCGAGGAGAAGCAGCGGCAGGTAAACGGCATACTCCAACAGGCCGCGATGATGGGCGGAATCATCGTCGTCGGCCGAGGCATCAGCCGTTTCACGCCGCTCCTCGCCAACGAGCTTGACGACCTCCTGCGCGTCGCGCGCTTCGAGCCCGAGCTTGAACAACTCGTGCGCACCACGCCCGGACTACAGCGCGCTTTGCAGGAGCAGGGCGCGGACAGACTGCGCGCGCTCTACGACGACTACAAGGCGGGCGGCGTCAACGGCACGGGGCTCAACGTCAATTCCTTCCGCGAATACGTTTCGGCCCGCGGCGTCCCGACGCGCACGGAGAGCATCCCGCAATCTCTGACCGAGGCGCTCGGCATAAGCACCGAGGGCTTGCGGCGCATGTCCGTGCGCGAGTTGAACGAGGCCATGCTCGCGCGCACCAACCCGAACCTGCTCGCGGCCTTCCGCCGCGGCGATTTGCCCGCGGGCGCGTCGAGCGCGCTCAACGAAGTGCTCTCGCAGGACTTGAGAGTCGCGTCCGCGCCCAACTTCGACAGGGCGCGCTCGAACATGAGCGAGGTGCTCAACGAAAGGCTCGGCACGAGCGTCAACACGCTCGACGAGTTGAAGCAGGTCTTGCGGCTCATCGGCGAGCCTTCGAGCCGCGGCTCGGTCGGCGAGTACTTCTACCAGAGCCGTCTCGCTATGGGTAACCAGCCGCGCAAGCCGCAGTTCCCGCGCAACGAGTTCGAGCGCGTCGCGCCGGGCGCGAACCCGAACAACTCAATCTTCCCGGACTTCCTGCGACCCAACAGCCGCCGCACGCTCGACGTGAAGACCGGCTACGACCGCACGGCGATAGAGGCCAGTCAGATAACCGACTACAACAACCTAATCACCGCCAGCCAGCGCCCGAACAGCGCCGTCCAGCGCCGCCTGCAAGGCATGGGCGTGAGCGGCGGCCGACTCGACGGCCACGACTACTTCTTCATCAGCAACGGCACGGGCAGCGCAGAGCAGGCGGCCGCGCGCGCCTACGAGCAGATACAGAGCGTCGTGACTTCGCCCGCGCAGAGGCAGCGCTTCGCCGTCTACTACCTCGGCGACGACGGCCAGATATACCGTTACCTCGGCCAGAACAATTCGGTTAGAATAGGCCCGCAGTTGCCGAACTGAAACGCGTGAGCTTTTAAGTCTCGGACGGAGGGCCGCAAAAGGGATGTTCGCCATCTACGCTCGGGAGGACGAGAACCCCTGGCGCGCGGGGGGAGGCGAGGCCGCTCTCGCCCTCGAAACGCTCGAAGCCAACCCCTTCGCGCCGTTCGAAGAGATGCTTCTGGACGACGAGATGGACTGGCAGCCTTTCGAACGCGAGCGCGCGCTGCGTGCGCTCGCCGCCCGAGAAGAGAGCGCCGTCGCCTTCCGCGCCTCGCGCCCGTTTCATCTGCGCGCCTCCGTCTTCCACCACCCACTTTATAACCTTCTCCAAATCGAAGTCGCAGACGATTACTTGAAGGAGTCGGGCGCGCTCGCCGCCGCCGTCGAGTTCAACGAAAAACTCGCGCGCACGCTCCCGGCCTTCTCCTACGGCGGCGCGAGCGCGGACACGACCGTCCACGACTTCTACGTCTCGCGCGACATGGCCTTCCTGCCCGACTGCTTCGGCTACGTCGGCTGGTATCACCTGCTCGCGCCGCGCGGCTACGAGCCTTACTTCGAGCCCGAAGACCTTCGACACTTACCCGCGCACCGCGTCGAAGAACGCGACGACGGCACCTTCGCCGTCACGAGTTACGAAGACCCTTTCAAGTACGAGGACGCCTCCGCCCGCGCGCGCATAGTCGAGATGACAAACTACCTCAACGAGCGCCGCAAGGACTGGAAAGAAGTCTGGTAGTAAGCCCGTAGGCGCACGCCTCCTCCCTGGGAGCGCGGGCATCCCTGCCCGCCACAGCGTGCGAAGCGCGCTGAACAAACAACCGCCGACATTCAATCTTGAATGTCGGCGGTTCTCTTTTTCGCGCTGCGCGCTCATGGCGGGCTAGTGTGCCCGCGCTCCCGGCGGAAACTTTTGCCCCGTTCTGCCGATAACTTATTCGTAGAGAATCATTCCGACCGGGGGACTCTTTCCATGCTGGATGTAGGCGGCATCGCGTCGCGCGTCGTCGATACTATCAACGTCGTCGAGCAGAAGGTGACTGAGGCGGCCAACGCCGTCGCGCGTTTCGTGGGCGGGGGCGACGTGCAGCCCACGCAGACGCAGGCCGACACGGCGCTCCACAACGTCGCGTCTCAGGTCAACCGCCTGACGCCCGACGAGACATCCCGCATCGAGGACGGCATAGATAAGGTCTGGGAGCGCGCGAATTACGGCTACGCCGAGTCGGCGATAGAGCTTTCCAAACAACTCGACGGCCAGTCGGAAGAGTACCGCGCCGAGTTCATGGCGAAGCTCTGGGACACAGCGCCGTCGGTCGCCGCCGACATCCTGCGCGGGGCCGCCGGCAAGCGCCACTACATGAGCGAGGGCTGGCCGACCGAGGCGGACGTGTACAACATCGCCTCGTCGCTCGGCGCGGCCTACGACCGCGGGCTGCTGCCGTCGGACTTCGTTGACCAACTGCTCACGCTCGACGCGAAATACCAGATGCCGCCCAACAACGAGTACTCGGGCACCATCATCGCCGAGAGCGGCTCGAAGAATCTGATTAACGCCTTTCCAGCACATTGGGATCCTAAGCTTAGAATTCCACGTGGACAAGTTGTCGCGGCCGCTTCTATAGTGTCACCTAAATACTAGTGACTCCAGCGTAACTGGACTGGCCACAGTTAGGCCGCAAATGTAATCACACTGGCTCACCTTCGGGTGGGCCTTTCTGCGTTCGCGAGTGGACCCGATAAGCTCATGGAGCGGCGTAACCGTCGCACAGGAAGGACAGAGAAAGCGCGGATCTGGGAAGTGACGGACAGAACGGTCAGGACCTGGATTGGGGAGGCGGTTGCCGCCGCTGCTGCTGACGGTGTGACGTTCTCTGTTCCGGTCACACCACATACGTTCCGCCATTCCTATGCGATGCACATGCTGTATGCCGGTATACCGCTGAAAGTTCTGCAAAGCCTGATGGGACATAAGTCCATCAGTTCAACGGAAGTCTACACGAAGGTTTTTGCGCTGGATGTGGCTGCCCGGCACCGGGTGCAGTTTGCGATGCCGGAGTCTGATGCGGTTGCGATGCTGAAACAATTATCCTGAGAATAAATGCCTTGGCCTTTATATGGAAATGTGGAACTGAGTGGATATGCTGTTTTTGTCTGTTAAACAGAGAAGCTGGCTGTTATCCACTGAGAAGCGAACGAAACAGTCGGGAAAATCTCCCATTATCGTAGAGATCCGCATTATTAATCTCAGGAGCCTGTGTAGCGTTTATAGGAAGTAGTGTTCTGTCATGATGCCTGCAAGCGGTAACGAAAACGATTTGAATATGCCTTCAGGAACAATAGAAATCTTCGTGCGGTGTTACGTTGAAGTGGAGCGGATTATGTCAGCAATGGACAGAACAACCTAATGAACACAGAACCATGATGTGGTCTGTCCTTTTACAGCCAGTAGTGCTCGCCGCAGTCGAGCGACAGGGCGAAGCCCTCGGCTGGTTGCCCTCGCCGCTGGGCTGGCGGCCGTCTATGGCCCTGCAAACGCGCCAGAAACGCCGTCGAAGCCGTGTGCGAGACACCGCGGCCGGCCGCCGGCGTTGTGGATACCTCGCGGAAAACTTGGCCCTCACTGACAGATGAGGGGCGGACGTTGACACTTGAGGGGCCGACTCACCCGGCGCGGCGTTGACAGATGAGGGGCAGGCTCGATTTCGGCCGGCGACGTGGAGCTGGCCAGCCTCGCAAATCGGCGAAAACGCCTGATTTTACGCGAGTTTCCCACAGATGATGTGGACAAGCCTGGGGATAAGTGCCCTGCGGTATTGACACTTGAGGGGCGCGACTACTGACAGATGAGGGGCGCGATCCTTGACACTTGAGGGGCAGAGTGCTGACAGATGAGGGGCGCACCTATTGACATTTGAGGGGCTGTCCACAGGCAGAAAATCCAGCATTTGCAAGGGTTTCCGCCCGTTTTTCGGCCACCGCTAACCTGTCTTTTAACCTGCTTTTAAACCAATATTTATAAACCTTGTTTTTAACCAGGGCTGCGCCCTGTGCGCGTGACCGCGCACGCCGAAGGGGGGTGCCCCCCCTTCTCGAACCCTCCCGGTCGAGTGAGCGAGGAAGCACCAGGGAACAGCACTTATATATTCTGCTTACACACGATGCCTGAAAAAACTTCCCTTGGGGTTATCCACTTATCCACGGGGATATTTTTATAATTATTTTTTTTATAGTTTTTAGATCTTCTTTTTTAGAGCGCCTTGTAGGCCTTTATCCATGCTGGTTCTAGAGAAGGTGTTGTGACAAATTGCCCTTTCAGTGTGACAAATCACCCTCAAATGACAGTCCTGTCTGTGACAAATTGCCCTTAACCCTGTGACAAATTGCCCTCAGAAGAAGCTGTTTTTTCACAAAGTTATCCCTGCTTATTGACTCTTTTTTATTTAGTGTGACAATCTAAAAACTTGTCACACTTCACATGGATCTGTCATGGCGGAAACAGCGGTTATCAATCACAAGAAACGTAAAAATAGCCCGCGAATCGTCCAGTCAAACGACCTCACTGAGGCGGCATATAGTCTCTCCCGGGATCAAAAACGTATGCTGTATCTGTTCGTTGACCAGATCAGAAAATCTGATGGCACCCTACAGGAACATGACGGTATCTGCGAGATCCATGTTGCTAAATATGCTGAAATATTCGGATTGACCTCTGCGGAAGCCAGTAAGGATATACGGCAGGCATTGAAGAGTTTCGCGGGGAAGGAAGTGGTTTTTTATCGCCCTGAAGAGGATGCCGGCGATGAAAAAGGCTATGAATCTTTTCCTTGGTTTATCAAACGTGCGCACAGTCCATCCAGAGGGCTTTACAGTGTACATATCAACCCATATCTCATTCCCTTCTTTATCGGGTTACAGAACCGGTTTACGCAGTTTCGGCTTAGTGAAACAAAAGAAATCACCAATCCGTATGCCATGCGTTTATACGAATCCCTGTGTCAGTATCGTAAGCCGGATGGCTCAGGCATCGTCTCTCTGAAAATCGACTGGATCATAGAGCGTTACCAGCTGCCTCAAAGTTACCAGCGTATGCCTGACTTCCGCCGCCGCTTCCTGCAGGTCTGTGTTAATGAGATCAACAGCAGAACTCCAATGCGCCTCTCATACATTGAGAAAAAGAAAGGCCGCCAGACGACTCATATCGTATTTTCCTTCCGCGATATCACTTCCATGACGACAGGATAGTCTGAGGGTTATCTGTCACAGATTTGAGGGTGGTTCGTCACATTTGTTCTGACCTACTGAGGGTAATTTGTCACAGTTTTGCTGTTTCCTTCAGCCTGCATGGATTTTCTCATACTTTTTGAACTGTAATTTTTAAGGAAGCCAAATTTGAGGGCAGTTTGTCACAGTTGATTTCCTTCTCTTTCCCTTCGTCATGTGACTTGATATCGGGGGTTAGTTCGTCATCATTGATGAGGGTTGATTATCACAGTTTATTACTCTGAATTGGCTATCCGCGTGTGTACCTCTACCTGGAGTTTTTCCCACGGTGGATATTTCTTCTTGCGCTGAGCGTAAGAGCTATCTGACAGAACAGTTCTTCTTTGCTTCCTCGCCAGTTCGCTCGCTATGCTCGGTTACACGGCTGCGGCGAGCGCTAGTGATAATAAGTGACTGAGGTATGTGCTCTTCTTATCTCCTTTTGTAGTGTTGCTCTTATTTTAAACAACTTTGCGGTTTTTTGATGACTTTGCGATTTTGTTGTTGCTTTGCAGTAAATTGCAAGATTTAATAAAAAAACGCAAAGCAATGATTAAAGGATGTTCAGAATGAAACTCATGGAAACACTTAACCAGTGCATAAACGCTGGTCATGAAATGACGAAGGCTATCGCCATTGCACAGTTTAATGATGACAGCCCGGAAGCGAGGAAAATAACCCGGCGCTGGAGAATAGGTGAAGCAGCGGATTTAGTTGGGGTTTCTTCTCAGGCTATCAGAGATGCCGAGAAAGCAGGGCGACTACCGCACCCGGATATGGAAATTCGAGGACGGGTTGAGCAACGTGTTGGTTATACAATTGAACAAATTAATCATATGCGTGATGTGTTTGGTACGCGATTGCGACGTGCTGAAGACGTATTTCCACCGGTGATCGGGGTTGCTGCCCATAAAGGAGGCGTTTACAAAACCTCAGTTTCTGTTCATCTTGCTCAGGATCTGGCTCTGAAGGGGCTACGTGTTTTGCTCGTGGAAGGTAACGACCCCCAGGGAACAGCCTCAATGTATCACGGATGGGTACCAGATCTTCATATTCATGCAGAAGACACTCTCCTGCCTTTCTATCTTGGGGAAAAGGACGATGTCACTTATGCAATAAAGCCCACTTGCTGGCCGGGGCTTGACATTATTCCTTCCTGTCTGGCTCTGCACCGTATTGAAACTGAGTTAATGGGCAAATTTGATGAAGGTAAACTGCCCACCGATCCACACCTGATGCTCCGACTGGCCATTGAAACTGTTGCTCATGACTATGATGTCATAGTTATTGACAGCGCGCCTAACCTGGGTATCGGCACGATTAATGTCGTATGTGCTGCTGATGTGCTGATTGTTCCCACGCCTGCTGAGTTGTTTGACTACACCTCCGCACTGCAGTTTTTCGATATGCTTCGTGATCTGCTCAAGAACGTTGATCTTAAAGGGTTCGAGCCTGATGTACGTATTTTGCTTACCAAATACAGCAATAGTAATGGCTCTCAGTCCCCGTGGATGGAGGAGCAAATTCGGGATGCCTGGGGAAGCATGGTTCTAAAAAATGTTGTACGTGAAACGGATGAAGTTGGTAAAGGTCAGATCCGGATGAGAACTGTTTTTGAACAGGCCATTGATCAACGCTCTTCAACTGGTGCCTGGAGAAATGCTCTTTCTATTTGGGAACCTGTCTGCAATGAAATTTTCGATCGTCTGATTAAACCACGCTGGGAGATTAGATAATGAAGCGTGCGCCTGTTATTCCAAAACATACGCTCAATACTCAACCGGTTGAAGATACTTCGTTATCGACACCAGCTGCCCCGATGGTGGATTCGTTAATTGCGCGCGTAGGAGTAATGGCTCGCGGTAATGCCATTACTTTGCCTGTATGTGGTCGGGATGTGAAGTTTACTCTTGAAGTGCTCCGGGGTGATAGTGTTGAGAAGACCTCTCGGGTATGGTCAGGTAATGAACGTGACCAGGAGCTGCTTACTGAGGACGCACTGGATGATCTCATCCCTTCTTTTCTACTGACTGGTCAACAGACACCGGCGTTCGGTCGAAGAGTATCTGGTGTCATAGAAATTGCCGATGGGAGTCGCCGTCGTAAAGCTGCTGCACTTACCGAAAGTGATTATCGTGTTCTGGTTGGCGAGCTGGATGATGAGCAGATGGCTGCATTATCCAGATTGGGTAACGATTATCGCCCAACAAGTGCTTATGAACGTGGTCAGCGTTATGCAAGCCGATTGCAGAATGAATTTGCTGGAAATATTTCTGCGCTGGCTGATGCGGAAAATATTTCACGTAAGATTATTACCCGCTGTATCAACACCGCCAAATTGCCTAAATCAGTTGTTGCTCTTTTTTCTCACCCCGGTGAACTATCTGCCCGGTCAGGTGATGCACTTCAAAAAGCCTTTACAGATAAAGAGGAATTACTTAAGCAGCAGGCATCTAACCTTCATGAGCAGAAAAAAGCTGGGGTGATATTTGAAGCTGAAGAAGTTATCACTCTTTTAACTTCTGTGCTTAAAACGTCATCTGCATCAAGAACTAGTTTAAGCTCACGACATCAGTTTGCTCCTGGAGCGACAGTATTGTATAAGGGCGATAAAATGGTGCTTAACCTGGACAGGTCTCGTGTTCCAACTGAGTGTATAGAGAAAATTGAGGCCATTCTTAAGGAACTTGAAAAGCCAGCACCCTGATGCGACCACGTTTTAGTCTACGTTTATCTGTCTTTACTTAATGTCCTTTGTTACAGGCCAGAAAGCATAACTGGCCTGAATATTCTCTCTCGGCCGCCGCCGCCTTTTCCTCAATCGCTCTTCGTTCGTCTGGAAGGCAGTACACCTTGATAGGTGGGCTGCCCTTCCTGGTTGGCTTGGTTTCATCAGCCATCCGCTTGCCCTCATCTGTTACGCCGGCGGTAGCCGGCCAGCCTCGCAGAGCAGGATTCCCGTTGAGCACCGCCAGGTGCGAATAAGGGACAGTGAAGAAGGAACACCCGCTCGCGGGTGGGCCTACTTCACCTATCCTGCCCGGCTGACGCCGTTGGATACACCAAGGAAAGTCTACACGAACCCTTTGGCAAAATCCTGTATATCGTGCGAAAAAGGATGGATATACCGAAAAAATCGCTATAATGACCCCGAAGCAGGGTTATGCAGCGGAAAAGATCCGTCGACCTGCAGCTCACGGTAACTGATGCCGTATTTGCAGTACCAGCGTACGGCCCACAGAATGATGTCACGCTGAAAATGCCGGCCTTTGAATGGGTTCATGTGCAGCTCCATCAGCAAAAGGGGATGATAAGTTTATCACCACCGACTATTTGCAACAGTGCCGTTGATCGTGCTATGATCGACTGATGTCATCAGCGGTGGAGTGCAATGTCGTGCAATACGAATGGCGAAAAGCCGAGCTCATCGGTCAGCTTCTCAACCTTGGGGTTACCCCCGGCGGTGTGCTGCTGGTCCACAGCTCCTTCCGTAGCGTCCGGCCCCTCGAAGATGGGCCACTTGGACTGATCGAGGCCCTGCGTGCTGCGCTGGGTCCGGGAGGGACGCTCGTCATGCCCTCGTGGTCAGGTCTGGACGACGAGCCGTTCGATCCTGCCACGTCGCCCGTTACACCGGACCTTGGAGTTGTCTCTGACACATTCTGGCGCCTGCCAAATGTAAAGCGCAGCGCCCATCCATTTGCCTTTGCGGCAGCGGGGCCACAGGCAGAGCAGATCATCTCTGATCCATTGCCCCTGCCACCTCACTCGCCTGCAAGCCCGGTCGCCCGTGTCCATGAACTCGATGGGCAGGTACTTCTCCTCGGCGTGGGACACGATGCCAACACGACGCTGCATCTTGCCGAGTTGATGGCAAAGGTTCCCTATGGGGTGCCGAGACACTGCACCATTCTTCAGGATGGCAAGTTGGTACGCGTCGATTATCTCGAGAATGACCACTGCTGTGAGCGCTTTGCCTTGGCGGACAGGTGGCTCAAGGAGAAGAGCCTTCAGAAGGAAGGTCCAGTCGGTCATGCCTTTGCTCGGTTGATCCGCTCCCGCGACATTGTGGCGACAGCCCTGGGTCAACTGGGCCGAGATCCGTTGATCTTCCTGCATCCGCCAGAGGCGGGATGCGAAGAATGCGATGCCGCTCGCCAGTGGCTGAGCTCATGAGCGGAGAACGAGATGACGTTGGAGGGGCAAGGTCGCGCTGATTGCTGGGGCAACACGTGGAGCGGATCGGGGATTGTCTTTCTTCAGCTCGCTGATGATATGCTGACGCTCAATGCCGTTTGGCCTCCGACTAACGAAAATCCCGCATTTGGACGGCTGATCCGATTGGCACGGCGGACGGCGAATGGCGGAGCAGACGCTCGTCCGGGGGCAATGAGATATGAAAAAGCCTGAACTCACCGCGACGTCCCGAAGGCGTGGCGCGGCTTCCCCGTGCCGGAGCAATCGCCCTGGGTGGGTTACACGACGCCCCTCTATGGCCCGTACTGACGGACACACCGAAGCCCCGGCGGCAACCCTCAGCGGATGCCCCGGGGCTTCACGTTTTCCCAGGTCAGAAGCGGTTTTCGGGAGTAGTGCCCCAACTGGGGTAACCTTTGAGTTCTCTCAGTTGGGGGCGTAGGGTCGCCGACATGACACAAGGGGTTGTGACCGGGGTGGACACGTACGCGGGTGCTTACGACCGTCAGTCGCGCGAGCGCGAGAATTCGAGCGCAGCAAGCCCAGCGACACAGCGTAGCGCCAACGAAGACAAGGCGGCCGACCTTCAGCGCGAAGTCGAGCGCGACGGGGGCCGGTTCAGGTTCGTCGGGCATTTCAGCGAAGCGCCGGGCACGTCGGCGTTCGGGACGGCGGAGCGCCCGGAGTTCGAACGCATCCTGAACGAATGCCGCGCCGGGCGGCTCAACATGATCATTGTCTATGACGTGTCGCGCTTCTCGCGCCTGAAGGTCATGGACGCGATTCCGATTGTCTCGGAATTGCTCGCCCTGGGCGTGACGATTGTTTCCACTCAGGAAGGCGTCTTCCGGCAGGGAAACGTCATGGACCTGATTCACCTGATTATGCGGCTCGACGCGTCGCACAAAGAATCTTCGCTGAAGTCGGCGAAGATTCTCGACACGAAGAACCTTCAGCGCGAATTGGGCGGGTACGTCGGCGGGAAGGCGCCTTACGGCTTCGAGCTTGTTTCGGAGACGAAGGAGATCACGCGCAACGGCCGAATGGTCAATGTCGTCATCAACAAGCTTGCGCACTCGACCACTCCCCTTACCGGACCCTTCGAGTTCGAGCCCGACGTAATCCGGTGGTGGTGGCGTGAGATCAAGACGCACAAACACCTTCCCTTCAAGCCGGGCAGTCAAGCCGCCATTCACCCGGGCAGCATCACGGGGCTTTGTAAGCGCATGGACGCTGACGCCGTGCCGACCCGGGGCGAGACGATTGGGAAGAAGACCGCTTCAAGCGCCTGGGACCCGGCAACCGTTATGCGAATCCTTCGGGACCCGCGTATTGCGGGCTTCGCCGCTGAGGTGATCTACAAGAAGAAGCCGGACGGCACGCCGACCACGAAGATTGAGGGTTACCGCATTCAGCGCGACCCGATCACGCTCCGGCCGGTCGAGCTTGATTGCGGACCGATCATCGAGCCCGCTGAGTGGTATGAGCTTCAGGCGTGGTTGGACGGCAGGGGGCGCGGCAAGGGGCTTTCCCGGGGGCAAGCCATTCTGTCCGCCATGGACAAGCTGTACTGCGAGTGTGGCGCCGTCATGACTTCGAAGCGCGGGGAAGAATCGATCAAGGACTCTTACCGCTGCCGTCGCCGGAAGGTGGTCGACCCGTCCGCACCTGGGCAGCACGAAGGCACGTGCAACGTCAGCATGGCGGCACTCGACAAGTTCGTTGCGGAACGCATCTTCAACAAGATCAGGCACGCCGAAGGCGACGAAGAGACGTTGGCGCTTCTGTGGGAAGCCGCCCGACGCTTCGGCAAGCTCACTGAGGCGCCTGAGAAGAGCGGCGAACGGGCGAACCTTGTTGCGGAGCGCGCCGACGCCCTGAACGCCCTTGAAGAGCTGTACGAAGACCGCGCGGCAGGCGCGTACGACGGACCCGTTGGCAGGAAGCACTTCCGGAAGCAACAGGCAGCGCTGACGCTCCGGCAGCAAGGGGCGGAAGAGCGGCTTGCCGAACTTGAAGCCGCCGAAGCCCCGAAGCTTCCCCTTGACCAATGGTTCCCCGAAGACGCCGACGCTGACCCGACCGGCCCTAAGTCGTGGTGGGGGCGCGCGTCAGTAGACGACAAGCGCGTGTTCGTCGGGCTCTTCGTAGACAAGATCGTTGTCACGAAGTCGACTACGGGCAGGGGGCAGGGAACGCCCATCGAGAAGCGCGCTTCGATCACGTGGGCGAAGCCGCCGACCGACGACGACGAAGACGACGCCCAGGACGGCACGGAAGACGTAGCGGCGTAGCGAGACACCCGGGAAGCCTGTTAGGCGCTGAGACGGGCGCACAGCGGGCTTCCTGGGGCAGCGGGAAGGGTCGGCCGGTCCCCCGGTCGGCCCATTTCTCTTGTCTCGGTTTAGTTAGTTAGCCTAAGTAACAGTGACTCCGTCACCACAGCACAGCGGGGCGAGCCGTTGACCTGGGGGAAGTGATGCTGTGACGGAATGACTCGAAACACACATTCCTAATGACTTCTCATTGGGTAATCCAGACTTCACGCCACTTCATCACAGCGTCACCCGGGCGCCCTTCGCTGTGACCCCGAATCAGGTTGCCGACAACCTTCATATAGGTAGAGGGGTTTACGCGCCACGCATCAAGCACCGCTAAGGAACGGCGTCGAGCGCTACCCACTCAGGCCGGTCACTCCCCTGATCTCTCCCAGGGTTGAGCGACCGGCGTTGCCTCCCTAGCTCAGTTCGGTTAGAGCGCCTGTTTCGTAATCAGGGGGTCGGCGGTTCGAATCCGTCGGGGGGCTCAATGAGCGGATACACAATCGCTTGGCTCGCATGGCTTGCCGCGTTCGGCGTCATTGAGGGTCGAGCGCTCTTCAATAAGAAGCCGGGCGACACGCTGAGCGAACACGTCTGGTCATGGTTCGCCACGCAAAGCGGCAGTACAGGCAAGCCTTCGGGTTGGGTGCGTGCTCGACGCTTTGCGCTACTGGCCTTCATGGGTTGGCTCACTGCCCACTTCATGACGGGCGGTCGCTTCTAGCGCTGCCGCGCCCAGCCTACTCACGTGAGTAGGTAGGGGGGTGTCGACGGATAGGGGGGTGTCCCCGGAAGGGGGGGGGGGGTGCCCTATGCGTACCCGGTGTCTCGACTGTAGGGACTGGGCTACTCATGGTGGGCGCTGTGCTCAGCACCACGCCACCTATCAGGCACAGCGCAGTGTGAAGAGCCATGCGAAGCGGCGTGCTGCTATCGCCCGTGGGAACAACGCTGCGGCGAAGATGCGTCGTGCTATCCGTAAGGCAGTGGGCGCGCACTGTGCTACCTGCCTGGGTTGGTACCACTAGAAAGCTTCTCGAGCGGATCGATCCTGCAGGAATTCCCGGGCATAACTGTTCCACTTGTATCGTCGGTCTGATAATCAGACTGGGACCACGGTCCCACTCGTATCGTCGGTCTGATTATTAGTCTGGGACCACGG
>JADMIO010976155.1_pt1 | contig 32498 bp, 37 predicted proteins | sample 8958161 | NCBI WGS metagenome assembly JADMIO01 (sample SAMN16585339, study PRJNA669376) | soil metagenome | isolation source: Crop rotation soil | place: USA: Cullars Rotation, Alabama | collected 2011
CCGGGCGATGGCCGCGAAGCGCGGATTGGTTTCCAGACGGTCCAGGCTGAAATTGACCGGCGCCAAGGGTTCGAAGGCGGCGCACATGTCCTGCAGGATGACTTCGATCATGCGCTGAACCAGGGTGCGTTCGATGGTGGTGTAGGGGCGGCCCTCGATGCGCATCGCCGAAGAACCGCGGCGGCCGCCGAGCAGCACGTCCACGATCGAATAGATCAGGTTGGAATCGACGGTGAAAAGCCCGTAATTGTCGAGCTCGCTGGCGTGGAACACCGCCAGGATGGCGGGCAGGGGAATGGAGTTGAGATAGTCGCCGAAGCGGATCGAGGTGATCGAATCCAGGCTGACTTCGACATTGTCGCTGGTGAAATTGCGCAAGGATGTGGTCATCAGCCGCACCAGGCGGTCGAAGACGATTTCCAGCATCGGCAGGCGTTCATAGGACACCAGGGCCGAGTTGATGATGGCGCGGACACCCGATTTGTCCTGGACCTGGTCGGAATTGCCGTCGAAACCCAAGAGGGAGTCGATTTCTTCCTGGTTCAGGACGCGGTCGGCGCCTGCGCTGCCCTCAGCGGCGCTGTCGCCCGCCGCTTCAAAAGCCGCGGCCTGCGCGGCTTCTTCTTCGGACATGGTCGGAGCGGGGGTTTCGTCAGCCATTGTTCTTCAATTCCTGAAATCGCTTACTGAATGATCATTTCCTTGAGCAGCACATCGCGCACCTTATAAGGCGCGGCCGCCACATTGACGCGGCGCAGCAGCTCTTCCTTCAAACGCAGCACGCCGGCCGACCCTTTGAGATCGTCGAGCCGAAGTTCGCGCAAATAAGCCTGGAATTGATCGGTGATGCGCGGCATTAGCGGCTCCAACGCCGCTTTTTGCTCTTCATCTTCCAGCTCCAGCGAGACGCCCAGCTTGAGATAGGCAGGGGTGCCGTCGCTGCTTTGAATATTGACCAGAATGTCCTGCATGTCGCTGAAAGCGACCTTGGGCGGGGTCAGCGGCACGTCTTCTTCATGCTTGGCCTCATGGGCCTCGTCCGACTTGAACAGGAAGAAATAGGCGCCCGCGCCGCCGCCACCCAGCACCACGAGCAGAGCCGGAACGGCGATCATCAGGATTTTCTTGGTGAGAAACTTACGAAAACCTTTCTTCTGCGTGGCCTCCGCGGCTTCGCCTTCCGGCTTTTCGCCTTCGGCTTCTGCTTCGGGCTCTTTCTCTTTCTTGGCCATGAAATGGTCTTCCGCAACTTCTTTGCGAGGCTCAACCTAAGCAAACGTGGTTAAGGAGTGGTTCAAATTGCCGGGCCGGGCGGCAATGACCCGGCAAGTTTTTCCGCAAGCAAAATGCGGAGGGCGGAAAACCCAATGAATCCGGGCCTTATTCGTTGGCACGGCGGCTGCAAAACATTTGGCGTCGGACCAGAAAGGATCCGCCAGCCATGGATAATTCACTTCTTGTTAGTCTTTCGCATCAGCTCGCCTCTTACCGGGCGATGGACGTGATCGCGAACAATATCGCCAATGCCTCGACCCCGGGTTTCAAGCGCGAGGCCGCGAAATTCGAGGAATTCGTCGCCATGATGCGGCCCGCCGAAGGCCAGACCGGCTTGCAGCCGGTCAGCTTCGTCAAGGATGCCGGCCTGATGCGCGATTCCAGCCAGGGCAATATCGAACAGACCGGCGCCACCTATGATGTCGCCATTGTCGGCCAGGGTTATTTCGCGGTGCAGACGCCGACCGGCCTGCGCTACACCCGCGACGGCCATTTCTCGCTCGACAATAACGGCAACCTTGTCACCAGCCAGGGCTATCAAGTCCAGGGTGACGGCGGCCCGATCCTGATCACGCCCAATGACGGCGAAATCAACATTGCGCCGGACGGCACAATTTCCAGCGTCGTCAACGGCATCGGCAATCAGTTGGCCAAGCTGAAGGTGGTGGAATTCCCCAATGTCAGCGCCATGACCAAAGTGGGCGCCAATCTTTATTCCACGGAACAGCCTGCGACCACCTCTACCACGGCGACCATACGCCAAGGCGCGCTGGAAGCCTCCAATGTCCAGCCGATCATCGAGATCAGCCATATGATCGAGGTGATGCGGGCCTATGAGGCGACCGCCAGCCTGAGCAAATCCCAAGAAGACATGATGCGCCAAGCGATTGATGAGCTTGGCCGCTACCCCGCATAAGGAGACACGACCATGCGCGCTCTTTCCATCGCCTCGACCGGCATGTTGGCCCAGCAGACCAACGTCGAAGTGATCGCCAACAACCTGGCGAACATGAACACCACCGCCTTCAAGCAGCAGCGGGCCGAATTCGCCGATCTGCTCTATCAGAATATCCAGACCCCCGGTTCGCAGACCTCGGACCAGGGCACCTACGCCCCCAACGGCATCCAGCTGGGCGCCGGTGTGCGCACCGCCGCCGTCTATCGCGTCACCACCCAGGGCGATCTCAAATCGACCGGCAATCCCTATGACGTGGCCATTCAGGGCGCGGGCTTTTTCCGCGTGCAGCAGGCCGACGGCACCGATGCCTATACCCGTTCGGGCAATTTCTCGCTGAGCCCCCAGGGACAGTTGGTCACCCAGGACGGGCTGGTGATCCAGCCCGGCATCGCCATTCCGCAGAACACGATTTCGGTGACCATCAACAATCAGGGCCAAGTCAACGCCACAGTGGCCGGCAGCGCCACGCCCCAGACTGTGGGTCAGTTGGAGCTGACGCGCTTTCCCAATGAAGCCGGCTTGAACGCCATCGGCAACAATCTTTATCTGGAAACCCCTGGTTCGGGCTCGCCCCAGGCCGGCGTTCCCGGCTCGACCGGCTATGGCACCATCGTCCAGAACTTCCTGGAAACCTCCAACGTCAATTCGGTGGACGAGATCACCTCACTGATCACCGCCCAGCGCGCCTATGAAATGAATTCCAAGGTTATCTCGGCGGCCGATCAGATGCTGCAGGCCGCCGCCCGGTTGGGGAGCTAGGATGATGCGCAGGATACTCGCCTATTTCGGCCTTTTCGCGATCCTGCCGGCGCTGCTTTTGGCCAGCGGCTCGGCCTTCGCCGGCACGGTGCGCATTGTGGTGCCCTCGCACGACATCGCCCGCGGCGAAACCATCAACGAAGGCGATCTTACCTTCACCACCGTGGACGGCTCGGCCCTTATGGCTGGTGTGCCCACCAAGATGGATGAGGTCAAGGGTATGCAGACCCGCCGCATGCTTGTCGCGGGCCAGCCTTTCCGCGCCGAGGATGTGCGCCGTCCGATTGTCGTCAATAAGGGTCAAACCGTCACCATGCAGTTTCTCGCCCCCGGCGTGGAGCTGACAGCGATGGGCCGCGCCATGAGCGAAGGCGGTATCGGCGACACCGTCACCATCCAGAACCCGGTTTCGTACCGCATGATCGCTGGCACCGTTGTCGCGCCCGGCACGGTGCGCGCCACCGGCCCGATCAATGCACCCGTCAACAAAATAGCCCGCCGTTAAGCGATAGGATCCGCCATGCACAAGCTGTTCTCGAAAATTTCCGCCCTGCTGCTGAGCGGCGCCGCCGTGTCGGGCTGCTCGGCGATAGACCGGATTGAAAATATCGGCGAAGCCCCCAGGCTCGCGGCAGTGGGAAATCCCGCCGGCCAGCAGATCGTGGCGGCGATTCCCCGTCCCGCCCCCATCACCCATGTCAACAATTCGCTGTGGCAGCCGGGCGCGATGAGCTTCTTCCATGACCCGCGCGCCATGCATGTCGGCGATGTGATCACCGTGAATGTGTCGGTGACCGACACGGCCAAGATGCAGAACACCACCTCGCGCAGCCGCACCAATTCCGAAAATGCCAGCATGGACAACCTGCTGGGCCTGGAGAAAGTGCTGCCCGGCATCGGCATGGATCCCTCCAGCCTGGTCAAGATGGGCTCGGACAATTCCAATGTCGGCACCGGCTCGATCGCGCGCGCCGAATCCATCAGCATGACCCTGGCGGCGCTGGTCGCCCAGGTTCTGCCCAACGGCAATCTGGTGATCGACGGCCATCAGCAGGTGCGGGTCAACAACGAACTGCGCGACATGCGCCTGTCGGGGATCGTGCGCCGCGAGGACATCACCCAGGACAATACCGTGAACCTATCGCAAATCGCCGAAGCCCGCGTCACCTATGGCGGCCAAGGCACGATGAGCGACGTACAGCAGCCGCGTTATGGCTCGCAGCTGCTGGATATCGTGCTGCCCTGGTAACCGGTTAGCGCGAAACGAAAAGGCCGGGTCGAAGACCCGGCCTTTTTCATTTCATAAAATTCGCTCGAGACTAGTCGTCGCGATAGACCTTCTCGCGCCTCTCATGGCGCTCCTGCGCCTCGATCGACAGGGTAGCGATGGGCCGGGCGTCCAGCCGCTTCAGCGAAATGGGTTCGCCGGTTTCCTCGCAAAAGCCATAGGAACCGTCCTCGATCCGGCGCAGCGCCGCGTCGATCTTGGCGATCAGCTTGCGCTGGCGGTCGCGGGTGCGCAGTTCCAATTGCCGCTCGGCCTCGGTGGAGGCGCGATCCGCCAGATCGGCATGCGGCACCGTTTCGGCCTGGAGATTCTGGATGGTCTCGCGGCTTTCCTTGAGAATTTCGTCTTTCCAGAGATTGAGCTTGCGGCGGAAATATTCGCGCTGGCGCTCATTCATAAAGGGCTCGGTTTCCGACGGGCGATAGTCGGCAGAGACCTGGGTTCCCATGCACACTCCCTATCTACGCAAGAGGCGCGAGACTCACGCAAAAACGCCTCAAGGGCCGGGGTTATAGCGGCGCGGGCCCCTCCGCCGCAATTAAATTTGACGGGGCTGGTAAGCGGTGCACAGAAATGCGGCAGTTAGGCCCAAAGACCCGCTTTTCCGGGCTTTTTGAGACCGCAAAAGCCGGCCTCCGGCACCGGCGAAACTGTCAGCAAGCCACCATCAAGACGTCATAAAAAGTTTTTGGCCAGGCGTGAAACTCGCACCGGCAGGGCGCTTTTACAGTTTTGTCGCACTGCACAATCTTGGAGGCCGGCATGAACAATCCATCTGAACACGATCAAAGCGTATCCCAACTCGGTCAAAGTCTGGCGCATACCGCCGAAAGCGGGCGCGCCCTGGTCGAAGAGATGGCGCTTTTTGCGAAAGACGAAAGTCTGCGCTTTGTAAGCCTGCGCCTGGAACGCAATGGCGCGGCGCTGGACAGACTGCAGAATTGTCAGGGCGTCCCCGGTCTGATTGGGGTGCAGCAGGAATGGCTGCGCGACTTGCTCCAGGACTATACCAGCCAAAGCATGCGTCTGATGGGTGCTTGGCGCGGCCTGACCCGCAATGTGATGGAGAAAGCCAGCGAAAGCGCCGCCGATGGAATTGATCGCATGCAGCAGCAAGCCGGTGAGGCGATACAACAGGCAGGCGACACGATGGACCAAGCCGGCCAGCAGATGAATCAGATGGTGCAGGATACCAACAATTACGTGCAGGAGACGCAGCATTGAGAGGAGCGGTCCGCCGAGGCGGACGAAATGGTCCAGTGGACCATTTCGAGCGACGAGCGCCGCGAGCTTGGGCGAGCGGCAGGGCCTTTGCGAGAAAGGCCGGCGCAATGAACCAAGAGCGGACCGCAGGATCACGCAGGACTGCTGCCCTACGCTGTCGCTAGGGCATCCAAATAAAAACGCCCCCGGAATCGGGGGCGTTTTATTTGGATGGTTGCGGGGGCAAGATTTGAACTTGCGGCCTTCAGGTTATGAGCCTGACGAGCTACCGGGCTGCTCCACCCCGCGTCACAGAAGGTGGGGGGATATAGGCCATGGGCCTAACCCTGTCCACCCCTGCTTTTTTCCCAGGATTTTGAGGTCTTCCGGGGGTGCTTCAGGCCGTTTTAACCCCAATCTGCCTATAGGTGAGGGCGGCGAACGCCTCGCCTCAGAGGGTGACCCATGCGACGGTTTTGGTTCCTGCTCCTACTGCCGATCTCGGCCCAGGCCCAGGACAGCAGCCATGTCATATCCCAGAAGGGCCGCGCTTTCCGTCCCGCGGAGATCACCATCGCCCGCAACGAAAGCCTCACCTTCACCAATGAGGACAGTTTCATCCACCAAGTCTATGTGAACGGCATGTTCGATTCCGAGGAGAAAGGCCCCGGCGAAGTTCTTAACGAAACCTTCCCGCGCGCCGGTACCTTCCAGGTCCGCTGTCACATCCATCCCACCATGCGCTTGATTGTGCATGTGAAATAGCGCCGCCGCCGCGGCGGCCCGCGCGAAGTTCCTTAAGCCGCCATAAACTGCTTTTCGGTCAAACTGTTAGCGTCTGTCTGCAGGTCGCCGAATGGCATTGGCCAAACACACGATCGGCGCCAAAATTTTTGGCGCCTTTATCGCCATGAGCGCCATGATCGGCCTCACGGGCCTGGCGGGTTATGGCGTGTTGTCTGCCGCCGGCGACATCGCGGTGACCACCTTCGACGGTCCGTTGATGGCGATCAACTACGCGCGCGCCGCGCAGACCGATTTCGCGGAAATGCAGCTGGCGGAATTGCGCTTCGAACATGCCGCGCCTGCCGATCGCGCCGCCATCGCGGCGGAAATTTCCGAAATAGCGAACACCTTCGACGCCGATCTGGAGGTGGCCGCCCAGCGCAGTTTCGAGGCCGACGAACAGAGGATGATCGCCCAGATCAGGCCCTTGATTAAGCGCTGGCGTGAAGTCAGCGCCCGCGGCGACATCGCCGAGCTGGCAAAGCTGGACAAGCAAATCGACGAGAAGTTCGACCTCTTGATCGAATACAATACCGGTCACAGTTTCATTGGCCGCCGCAAGACCGTCAGCAATATCGCCAATTACAAATATGCCAGCGGTGCGATAACCCTTTTCGCCCTGCTGCTGGCCGCAGGGCTAACCTTGCTGTTGCGCAGCCGCATCGTACAGCCGCTGCGCGACGCGGCCATGGTTGCCGACCGTATCGCCAAGGGCGAGTTGCAGATCCCCATTCCGCCGGGCGGCAAGGACGAGACCGGCGCCCTGCTGAATTCCATGACGGTGATGCAGGACAATATCCGCGAGGCGATGACGCGGGAGAAGGAACTGCGCCGTTCCGCCGAAAATCGCCTGGTGGACGCGCTGGAAACCAGCCGCGAAGGCGTGATGCTGGTGGCGCCCGACGGCAAGATCGTGATGTCCAACAGCACGTTGCGCGGTTTTTTCCCGGCGATCACGTTCCAATTGATGCCGGGTACCCGCTTCGACCGCGCCTTGGAATTGATTCAAAGCCAGCTTAAGCCCACTCAGGCGCCCAGCGAGGACATTACCACCTCAGGTCATGCCGAATTGGAGCTGGCGGATGGCCGCTGGCTGCGCATGACCGGAAGCGCCACGTCGGAAGGCGGCTCGATCTTCTTTTTGTCGGATTTCACCGTCATCAAGGAGCGCGAGGAGTCGATGCGCCGCGCCAAGGCGGAGGCCGAAGCCGCCAATGCGTCCAAGACGCGGTTCCTGGCCAATATGAGCCATGAACTGCGTACCCCGCTGAACGCCATTATCGGTTTTTCGGAAATCATCACCCACCAGCTTTTCGGCGCGCTCGGCAATCCACGCTATCTGGATTATTCCCGCGACATACTGCGCAGCGGGCGCCATTTGCTGGCGGTCATCAATGACGTGTTGGACCTCTCCAAGAGCGAGACCGGCAAGATGGTGCTTTCGGTGCGCGAAACCGATATGCGCGATGTGCTGGACGATTGTATCGCCATGGTGCGCGAGCAGTGCGCCGCGGCACAGCTGGAATTCTCGGTGACGGGCCTGGATCAGTCCCTGCCGCTGATGGGCGATGTGGCCAAGCTGCGCCAGATTTTCCTCAACCTCTTGTCCAATGCCATCAAGTTCACCGAAAAAGGCGGCCAGATCAGCCTCTCGGCCCAGGCGACACAGGATGGCGTGGCGGTGACCGTGGCCGATAGCGGTATCGGCATGAACCCGCAGGATGTGGAAGTTGCCTTGCAGCCTTTCGCCCAAGTCGATAACCGGCTGGAGCGCCGTTATGAGGGCACCGGACTGGGCCTGCCGCTGACCAAGGCGCTGGTGGATCTGCATAAGGGCAGCATGGCGATCGACAGCGCCCGTGGACGCGGCACGCGGGTCACGATCACCTTCCCGCGCGCGGCGGCGGAAGAATGGCTGGAAGCCGTCTGATTTCTGGTCGCGTCGGCTTTGCCTTCGCTCCGGCTCCCCATGCCCGTATCTCAGCAAAAATAGCACCGGCTCAGGGGGTTGGCTGTCTGGTCAGCCTTATCGCTTGTTCGGGTCCATCGGCCGGACAAACAAAACTGCATTAAAACTGCGTCACCCGCGCCTTTTTTAAGCCATATTTGGACGGGGTGATACGCCCCGCAAAAAAATTCTGGGAGGGATTTCAATGAAACTGGTTAGTTCTCTGCTTTTCGCCGGCGCCATGGTCTGCGTCGCCGGTGGTGTGGCAGTGCATGCGCAGTCGGCCAACAATATGAGCTTTTTCATCACCAGCGTCGGCAAAGGCGACGGCGCCAATCTGGGCGGGCTTGCGGGCGCGGATGCCCATTGTGCCGCTTTGGCCAAGGCGGCCGGTTCGTCCAAGACCAACTGGAAGGCTTATCTCAGCACCACCCCGGTGCCGAACGGCCCGCCTCCGGTGGATGCGCGCGACCGTATCGGCAGCGGCCCTTGGGTCAATGCCAAGGGCGTGACCATCGCCCGCAATGTCGATGATCTGCACACCGCCAAGCTGACCAAGGAAATGCTGCTGAACGAAAAGGGCATGCCGGTCAATGGCGCGGGCGACACGCCCAACACCCATGACATCCTGACGGGTTCGGATAATTCCGGGCGCTATCTGGCCACGGGCAATTTCGACACGACCTGCAAGAACTGGACGAGCAACAGCGAAGGCTCGGCCATGCTGGGCCATCATGACGGCAAGGGACCGCCCAACGCCACCGCCCGCCATTTCACCTCCTGGAACGCGGCGCATACATCGCGTTCCTGCAGCCAGCCTGATCTGGTCGCCACCGGCGGCGCGGGTCTGTTCTACTGCTTCGCGGCGAACTGAGACGTATCACAGAAAGTCCGGCTGCGAGGCCGGGAATAGAAAAGGGAGCCGGTGAAGCATCACCGGCTCCCTTTTTCATTTTTAGTTTGCGGAAAGCTCGCTATTAATCCAAACGGAATACGAAGCCTATGCTGACGGCAGGAACCAGTCGCAGTCCGAGTTAGAGAAGATTTCCCGGCTTTTCCTTCGCCTGTTCGCGGGAAGCGGAGGTGTTCAAACGATTCCTTGTGGTTGTTTTTTGCAGCGTAACGTTTCCCGCGCCAGCTGCTGGTCTGCACAAGTTTCGCCTTCCTGCCGATTCCGCAAGCCCGTCTTTAGAAGTCCTGATGTGGACACCTGGCAAAGCGGCTTCCAACGCCATCGCGATAGCCCCTCCCATAGGGCTGACATCGCTCCAGCGTGCAGTTTGCAGACAACCTGTCCGATCCAACGCCATGATAAGATCGTTTCTCATGCCACTGCCCCCAGTTCGCGCGGACGCGGGCGTTTGGTGGCGTTCGGGAGCGAGCACGGGTCCTCACCCTCCGCGCCGGCCATTTTGTCGAGTGCGATCCTCGCGGCCATTATCGAGGTAAATGTCACAGGGAATGGCGTGCCCGGCAGATGGCGTAGGGTGGGCAGCGAGTCGACGGTATGCTCATCAGAGGCCCAGGCAGAAAGAATCGCACGCTTTTCCTCCAAGTCTAGGTTCGCATCGCTCACAACCTGATGCGGATAATTGAAACTCCAAAAGGATCGTCTGAGATTGGCCGCTCCTTGGCCGATTGAAATTACGTTTCCATTATTCTCCATGTCCATACTCCTTTCTGATAGCAATCCTCCATTTTTGCCTCAGAAATCCGTGTCGCCGGCGTGGGAGCCCGGCGCGGCTGGCCGGGCTCCCTCCTCGGTCAGAAGTCCATATCGCCGGCGCCGGCGGGCATGGCCGCCGCCTTTTCCCGCTTAGGCTTTTCGGCGATAAGCGCCTCGGTGGTGATGAGCAGGGACGCCACGGAGGCTGCGTCCTGCAGCGCGGTACGCACCACTTTGGCTGGGTCGATAATACCCGCTTTGACCAAGTCCTGATATTCGCCGGTGGCGGCGTTGTAACCCCAGTTATAGTCGGTTTTCTCCAATAGCTTTCCGACCACAACGGAACCGTCATCCCCGGCATTCTGCGCGATCTGCCGCGCAGGTGACTGAATGGCACGGCGCACGATCTCCACGCCTGCCTTTTGATCGGCATTGACGGGCTGGCATTTGTCCAGCGCCTTCAGCGCCCTGAGCAGCGCGATGCCGCCACCAGGCAACACGCCTTCCTCCACTGCGGCGCGGGTGGCATGAAGCGCATCGTCCACACGGTCCTTGCGCTCCTTGACTTCCACCTCGGTCGAACCGCCGACGCGGATAACCGCCACGCCGCCGGCAAGCTTGGCCAGCCGTTCCTGCAGCTTCTCCTTGTCGTAATCGCTGGTGGTTTCCTCGATCTGCTGACGGATCTGGCTGGCGCGGGCCTGAATGTCGGTCTTCTTGCCCGAGCCGTCGACAATGGTGGTATTGTCCTTGTCGATAGAGACCTTCTTGGCCCGGCCCAGCATGGCAAGTGTGACATTCTCCAGCTTGGTGCCCAGCTCTTCGGAGATGACATTGCCGCCGGTAAGAATAGCAATGTCTTCCAGCATGGCCTTGCGGCGGTCGCCGAAGCCAGGCGCTTTGACGGCTGCGATCTTCAAGCCGCCGCGCAGCTTGTTGACCACCAGGGTAGCCAGCGCCTCGCCTTCAACTTCCTCGGCGATCACCAGTAGCGGCCTGCCGGATTGCACCACTGCCTCCAGCACCGGCAACATGGGCTGCAGATTGGAAAGCTTCTTTTCGTGGATAAGGATGTAGGGGTCTTCCAGCTCCACCCGCATCTTCTCGGCGTTGGTCACGAAATAGGGGGAAACATAGCCGCGGTCGAACTGCATGCCTTCCACCACTTCCAGCTCGCTGTCCAGGCTCTTGGCCTCTTCGACGGTGATGACGCCCTCGTTGCCCACCTTGGCCATGGCGTCGGCCAGGAAGCGGCCGATTTCCTTGTCGCCATTGGCGCTGATGGTACCGATCTGTGCGATCTCGTCATTGCTGCCGATCTTCTTGGCATGACCTTTCAGGTCGGCCACGACAGCCTCGACCGCCAGGTCGATACCGCGTTTTAGGTCCATGGGATTCATGCCGGCGGCGACAGACTTAGCGCCTTCCTTGACGATGGCCTGGGCCAGGACCGTGGCGGTGGTGGTGCCGTCGCCGGCCAGGTCATTGGTCCTGCTGGCGACCTCACGTACCATCTGGGCGCCCATATTCTCGAACTTGTCCTCCAGTTCGATCTCCTTGGCGACGGTGACGCCGTCCTTGGTGATGCGCGGTGCGCCGAACGACTTGTCGATCACGACATTACGGCCCTTGGGACCCAGCGTGACCTTTACAGCGTTGGCCAGGGTATCGACGCCACGCAGCATCTTCTCGCGGGCATCGGACGAAAAGCGGACTTCCTTAGCAGCCATTTGTTTCTCCTCTCGAATGGCTCGTTGCGATGATGAAGACGCCTGTTAGGCCGCCTTCTTGAGCGTGCTGGTGTTCTCGATCACGCCCATAACGTCGGATTCCTTCATGATCAGAAGGTCCTCGCCGTCGATTTTGACCTCAGTGCCCGACCATTTGCCGAACAGCACCCGGTCGCCGGCCCTCAGTTCAGTCGGGACCAGCTCGCCACGTTCGTTGCGCGTGCCGGGGCCGACGGCCACGACTTCGCCCTCCTGCGGCTTTTCCTGAACTGTGTCGGGAATGATGATGCCGCCGGCAGTCTTCTGGTCGGCATCAATACGGCGCACAACCACACGGTCGTGCAGCGGACGGAAACGCATGCAGCTCCTCCTTATGCAGAACAATTTTTCCAAAGGCCCGGCTCCCCGCCGGACAAAAATGACCTAGTTTTGCCTTTGGCAGCTTCAAGGGGGGACCGCCAAAAATTTTGATCTCCCTAAATATTTGAAATGCCGAGATATTTTCGCAGCCTCGCTTTGGGCGCTTGGCATTGCCTGGGATGGAGCGCCAAAAAAATTCTTTGCCGGAAGCCGTAAACCGATCTTAGCGTTGCATAAGAAACGGCTGCTTCGGACGAGGTACGCATTGGTTAGCAAAGACTTTCTGATTCGTCTTGACGGTTATGGCCTCACGACTGCGGAAATCCACTACCGCATCCCCGACCACCCCAAATTGCTCCAGCTTTTCGTCTGGCAGGAATATGATCTGGCACCGCTGTTCCCAGGCCTTAAGTCTTTCCTGGAATATTGGCAGCGCGAACTGGAAGGCGCGCTGCATTCGGTGCGGGTTGCACACAACCAGCTTGTCAAACCAACGGAATGGAAGGCTGTTGACGGCGTCTTTCGCCTGAACTGACCGCTTTCCCGATCGCACGGTCAGATGACACCCCGACGGCGGGAAACCATCCCGCCGTCAGGCAACAGCCGTTACATGGACTGTGTGGTTGCCGGCGTTATCAGCCTCGGCCGATTTACGGTCTTCGCGGCCTGCGAAGGCTGGAAATTAAAAGCCTTGCCGGCATCGGTTCCGCAATTGCCCGTTGTCCGCGACACGACCTTGGGGCTCGCATCACCCGCGGTTTTGGTGATTTGTGTAAAACGTGCGCAGAAGCCCTCACCATTGGAAACCACCGCGCTCAGCGGTTGGCCGGGCACAAGCGGCATCACCAAAGGCGTCCTCGCCCACATGTCGAAATGTCGGTGCATGTCGCCAATAAACGGGTCCAGCTCCACGAAGGATGGCATCGTCCAACCCAATGCGGGAACGTCCGGCCAGGATGTGGCGAATTGGCGGTTATGGAAGGTCACTTTGGGGGCAACGTTACCCGCATAAGCAATGGTTACGGAACCGCCACCGGGAATCTGAACCGTCATTTCATGGGTGGCGGATTTTTGACCGACGAGCGAGGCGGCGAGACCTGCGACGGTGCCAAGGCCCAGGACCACCGCACCCGCAAGAAATACAGCATGGATTTTGCGCATGGCAGTCTCCTTCAATTGGGTTTTCCCAAAAACGGGACGCCAAAAAATCTAGAAAGGCGCCACAGCCTTTCAAGAGCCAAATCGATGACCCATTGGCCGTTAATCCCAAGGTCTTCCACGGCGATGCGCTGACCAATAAAAATCGAAAATCCCCCCTTCCTCCTCTTGGCAAGGCGGGGCCTTTTCCTAAATTTTTGATCGGACCCGCGAAGGAACCGCGGATGCGAGCATCGTTTCCCGCGGGTTGCTGAAACGCAATTACGGGAGCTTAAGAATGTTGAGGCTGGGTAAGTCTGTTCTTGGTGCGGCCCTTCTGGCGGGTCTGACGGTGGCAGCAGTCATCACGCCCGGCCCTGTAGATGCCCGCCCTTTTGGCCCGCACGGCTATTGGATCGATGGCTGGTATGGTCCGTATGGCTGGCGATGGGCAGGACCGCGCCCTTGGTACTGGTACCCTTGGCCGGCCTATTACGGTTATTACGCCCCTGCGCCCAGGTATGTTGGACATCCTAGGCCGGCGCCCCGTCCCATCTGGTACTATTGCGACAGCACAAAAAGTTATTATCCGTATGTGTGCTCGTGTGCCGCCGGCTGGAGGAGGGTGACAGCCTATCCGCCAGGTGAAAGCGCCAATGCGACATCTTCCGTTCCCCCGCCACCAAGCTGAAGACGATGCGTGCCCCTTCTAGATTTGCATTTGGGAGCGGCGGACTGTGGCTGACAATGCCGCGTGGACTGTGCTTTGCGGCACTGGCAATAGGGCTGGCGCAAGGCGCCGGAGCGGAAGAGTTGGCCAGGGCCAGACCGCTGCAGGCGATTGCTGAAACCGCGTCTTTCTCTTCGGCAATCAACACAACAAGGCCGCTCGAGGAACTGTATCTCCTATGTTCCTTTTACCCAAAACCTGGAACCTGCGAGAGCGTGTATCGTCAAGCAATGAAGGATACCGACATCTCGGCCCAAGCCGTCCGAGCCGAATATACCGGCTATGTGCGCTACTTGGGCGGGTCCGAAACGCTGACCGAACGCGATCGTGCGTATCTAAAAGAAAATCAGATCACGGTTCCGAATTACCTCAGCGCCGCCAACCAAGCCGGCCTTCACAATGTCATCAACGATACAAGTTTGAAGGCGGATGCAAAGCGAGCGGCGGTCAATAACTTTCTTAGCCGGGCAGTGCAGGCCGAACTCTACTGCCATGTTAACAATTGCGAAGGCCCGCCTCCGGAATGATGGAAAGTGGGTGGACTGGCGCCCCTAACACGGCGCGGGCTATGGGCGGTGCGCCCGCAGATTGCCCCAAAATTTTCACAATTCCGGGGACTTGAAGGCTCGAGATCGGGTTCTAAATTTTTTATCGGTCGGGTGTTTTGGCCCCGCCAGCCTGACGCCCGTACTCGTACCCGTGTTGCTCAAAAGGAGGATATGGCTATGAGGAACACAATTGACATGGCGCCCTTTGCGCGCTCAACCATTGGTTTCGATCGGCTTCTGAACCAACTCGAAACCCTCGCCGAGCCGTCGCCCGGCGACAATTACCCCCCGTATAACATCGAAAAGCTCGACGACGACCATTACCGGGTTGCCCTTGCGGTGGCTGGGTTTGCCGACAGCGAACTTGAGGTCACCGTCGAGTTCAATCAACTCACCGTCTCGGGCAGGAAGGCCGGCTCGGAAGACAAGGATATGCTCTACCACGGCATTGCCAACCGGCCGTTCATTCGCCGGTTCAGTCTGGCCGACTATATGGTGGTGAAGGACGCCAAATTGTCCAACGGCCTTTTGACCATCGAGCTGGAGCGGCAACTCCCTGAAACGATGAAGCCCAGACGTATTGCCATCAATGGTCATACGCCCACGGGGGAAACCCGGCGCGCCGCGTAGGGACTGCACACTATCAGTCAGAAACGAAACTTGCGCCGACGGCATTTCGGCGCGGTTGGATGGAGGTATTTATGGAAATGAAAAGTCTTGTTCCCTGGCGGCGCAGCCGCGGGGATCTAACCAAATCCGGAGCAAGCCAAGACATTCCGTCGATTTTTGGATTGCACCGCCAGGTCAATCGTCTGTTCGACGATTTTTTCCGCGACTTCGACAGTCCATTGCTGCGCGGCTTCGCCACCGATTGGCCGGCACTCGAAGTGCAAGACACCGACAAGGAAACGAAAATCGTGGCCGAATTGCCTGGGCTGGAGGAAAAGGACATCGACCTGTCGCTGCGTGACGGTGTTCTTACCATCAAGGGCGAAAAAGGCCGCAAAACCGATGGCGCTGTCTATAGCGAGCGGTGGCACGGTCAGTTCACCCGGGCGATCGACGTCGGCCCGGATGTCGATCCGGATAAAGTGAAGGCATCTTTTGACAAAGGTGTTCTTACCGTCACGCTCGAAAAGCGGCCCAACCCAAAAGCCGAAACGAAAAGGATCGCCATCAATCACGCCTAGGCGCCGGAGCGAGGGTGGCGCCCGGCGCCACCCTCGCACTTCCGGCCAGGCCGAATGTGGAGACGCACATGAAACAGATCTTGGTGACATCGCTGATTTTGCTCGTCGCCACGGCTGCCTTTGCTCAAACGCCTATGCGCGGCACGGTCAATGACGTTTCGCAAGCGCAAATCGCGCGGGCAAGAGCTGCAATTACCCGCGCCGGCTATCATCCGACCGTTTTCCAATTTGCCCAGGATGGAAATCTGTTCTTCACCGCGACCAAGGGCGACCATAGCTATGGGATAACGGTGACGCCCGGCGATCAAGTGTATGTCAGTGTGGGATTACCGTTGCGCGCACCGTGAAATAATAGGCTTCTCGTCGGTTCTGATGGCACATAAAATATGCCTGATACGCTGCTCACCCTTCGACATGCGGTCGAAAAGGCCCACGGATGCAAGGCCAAGTGCATTGAAAAAGTGACCGTGCATGAAAAGCAGCGCGGGCGCACGGTATGGTACGGCACTGTCCATATTTTCGACCTATTCGGCCACGAGCGCGCGCCTCGCGCTTATGCCTGGGCGACCAATGTCGAATGCGGAGACGCACCGCAGGTCGTAACGGTGTTGCACAAAGGTTTGGTCACAGGCCCGTCGGAAGCCGTCCGAGCGGTGATGGCGAAGATTTACCCGGAAGATGCTCGACGCGACCACATTAAACCGGGACCAACGAAATAGCACCCAGCGATCGAAAGGACATTAAGGTCAGGAGAGTGTCATGCAGGAAATCCACGGCGAATATCTTCAAAATTCTCTCGGCTTGCAGTTGATGGACTATGTTCATCCCAACGAGGTGGTCCAGGACGACCGGCTGTCCTTGACGGAAAAGCGGGCGCTTCTTTGCGCTTGGGCCTCGGACGCGTGTGCCGTGGAGTCGAGACCAGGCTTTCGGTGGTTGCCGGGCACCCCCGGGCCAATATTGGTGGACCACATCTTCAAGGCATTGCGCACACTCGACGATTTGGCTGGCGGCTTCCGAGACGCGGCCTGCGACGCGATGTTGGGACATCCGGTCTTTCCCCGAACCGGTACCTCTGCAGGAAATGCGGATGTCCGCGCCGGATAGGAGCGGTTACTTTCATCATGCACTTCCCGCTTCAACTTTGGTCGGTGTTCGTCACGCTTTTGGTCAGCATAGGGCCAATCGAGACGGCAGCAGTATTTGCCAGCTTGACCAAGGGTATCCACCACGCCAACCGCAAGAGCCTCGCGGCTAGAGCGGTCGTTGTCGCCGGCGGTTTACTAATGGCTTTTGCCGTTGGAGGGAGCTCTATTCTTTCTTTGCTGCATGTCTCAATGCCGGCCTTCCAGGTCGCCGGTGGAATTTTGTTGTTCCTACAATCCCTCACCCTGACCTTCGGCCGTTCAGGCTTGTCGTCCATTAGTGAAGGCGAACATCGCGAAGCCGAGCGGCCAGGCGACATTGCGGTTTTTCCCCTGGCATTTCCTCTCATCGCCGGCCCAGGCAGCCTGTCTGCCATAGTGCTGCTGATGGGCCGGAGCGACGGCCTGCTAAACGGAACGGCCACCATTGCGATCTTGCTTTTGTGTTTGGCCTTAACGTTCGCAGCCCTCCTGGCGTCGGAGATTCTGCAACGCTGGCTTGGTGAGACGGGCACCGACGTTGTAGGGCGGATTTCTGGCGTTCTACTGGCTGCGCTCGCGGTGCAGTTTGTCTTTGACGGACTGCGGCAGGCAACGCTTCCACTGCCGAGATAACGCCATGCGGATTTTGCAAATATTGCTGGCAGCCCCACTGGCCATGCACCTCTGCGCTTGTGGATCATCCAAATCGGATTCGGCAGATGTGGAATGGACCCAGAGAGGTGTCAGTGGGGTCGCACCGAGAACGCTCGGCGTGAACGCCTATCTCTGGCAGGCTGCGTTGGAGACCTTTTCATTTCTACCCGTGGTAAAGGCTGATCCATTTGGCGGCGTGGTTATATCGGACTGGTATTCCCCGCCGAATAGTCCCAACGAACGCATGAAGGTCACGGTCTACGTTATGGATCGCGCATTACGAGCCGAGGGATTGAAGGTCAGGGTATTCCGTCAGATACGTAAGGGCGATGAATGGCAATATGTTCAGGCTGGTCCTGATATTGGGCGCAAGCTTGAAGACGGTATTCTCACCCGCGCTCGGCAGCTGCGGCTTGGCCGGCCATAACGGCGGAGGCGGATCTCCTAAGGCTGGCATCGAGGTAGTTCCACGCCCAGATCCGCGGGCTGAAACCTTTGCGACGGTCGGCCGTTTTGGTGGCGAGACAGGTGGGAAGGCTAATGGCATCCGTCCGATACATCGTCACGGACGTCGACGCGGCGGTCGCGTTCTATCGAGACAATCTCGATTTCAAGATCGACAAGCACAACTCCGGCAAGTTCGCCGCGCTGCTGCGCGACGACTTGACGCTCTATCTCAGCGCTCCAGGTGCGGGAAGCGGCGGTCAGGCGGGCGGCGATCCCAAGCCGGGCGGGTGGAACCGATTTATGATCGTCACGAGCGAGATCGATGCCCTTATCGAGCGGTTGCGCCGGGCTGATGCACGATTCCGCGGCGAAATCAGCGAGGGCGGTGCCGGTCGCGCCATCTTGCTTGAAGATCCATCGGGCAACGTCGTCGAGCTATTCGAATTCAAAAAAACCTGAGCCTGAATTTAAGTTGATGACGGCGGACGTTCTTATCGGCGCGAAGTGTTTCTCAGCGCTCGTTGTCGGGAAGCAAGACTTCCCGGACGCCCTTATGGTTGGGGCTTGAGACTACGCCGTCCTGTTCCATGCGTTCGATCAGGCTGGCGGCGCGGTTATAGCCGATCTGCAGCCGGCGCTGGATGTAGGAGGTCGAAGCCTTCTTGTCCCGCGCCACCACGGCAAGCGCCTTGTCGTAGAGGTCGTCGCCGGATTCCCGGTTACCGCCGCCCAGCAAGGCGTAAGGATCGTCGCTTTCCTCATCGGGTTCTTCGGTGACCGCATCGAGATATTCCGGCTGGCCCTGCGATTTGAGGAACCGCACCACATCCTCGACCTCATGGTCGGAGACAAAGGGTCCATGGATGCGCTTGATGCGTCCGCCCGCCGCCATATAGAGCATGTCGCCCTGGCCCAAGAGCTGTTCAGCGCCCTGCTCGCCCAGGATAGTGCGGCTGTCGATCTTGCTCGTCACCTGGAAGGAAATGCGGGTGGGGAAGTTGGCCTTGATGGTGCCGGTGATCACGTCCACCGACGGGCGTTGGGTGGCGGCGATCAAGTGGATACCGGCGGCGCGCGCCATCTGGGCCAGGCGCTGCACCGCGCCTTCGATTTCCTTGCCCGAGATCATCATCAGGTCGGCGACTTCGTCCACCACCACCACGATATAGGGCATGGCCTCGAATTCCAGATTCTCGTCTTCGTAAATCGGCTTGCCGGTTTCGCGGTCGAAACCGGTCTGCACCGTGCGCTTGAGGACCTCACCCTTGTCCTTGGCCTTGCGCACCCGCTCGTTAAAGGCTTCCACGCCGCGCACACCCATCTTGGACATTTTGCGATAGCGCTCTTCCATTTCGCGCACCGCCCATTTCAGCGCCACCACCGCCTTGCGCGGATCGGTGACCACGGGCGAGAGAAGATGCGGAATGCCGTCATAGACCGACAATTCCAGCATCTTGGGATCGATCATGATCAACCGGCATTGCTCCGGCGACATGCGATAGAGCAGCGACAGGATCATGGTGTTGAGGCCGACCGACTTGCCCGAACCGGTGGTGCCCGCCACCAGCAAGTGGGGCATCTTGGCCAGATCCGCCATCACCGGCTCGCCGCCGATGGTCTTGCCCAGCGCCAAGGTCAGCGGGGCGCGCGCTTTTTCATAATCGCCGGCGGCGAACATTTCGCGCAGGTAGACGGTCTCGCGGAACTGGTTGGGCAGTTCGATGCCGATCACATTGCGGCCCGAAATGGTGGCAATACGCGCCGCAACCGCCGACATGCTGCGCGCCACGTCATCGGACAGGGAAATCACCCGGCTGGATTTGACACCGGCGGCGGGTTCGAATTCATACAAGGTCACTACCGGGCCCGGGCGCACGGCGGTGATGCGGCCCTTGACGCCGAAATCGGTCAGCACCGCTTCCAGCATGCGGGCATTTTCCTCCAGCGCTTCGTCGGACAAGGTATGGGTATTCTTGACCGGGGGGGCTTCCGTCAGCAGTCCCAGCGCCGGCAATTGGTAGTCGCCCGACGCCAAATTCAGCGCCGGCTGTTTGTCGGCGCGTTTGCTGGCCTGGGCGACACGGGCATCGCGGCGCACCCGGCTGTTCTGACGCTCGGCCAGGCGCGTGGCGGCAATCGGTTCGGGCCGCACCGATCCGGGGGAGCCGTCATCCTCATCCAGATGATAGGCGCCTTCGTCATCATCCTCATATTCGTGGTCGCCCTCCTCGTCATGACGTCCGAAGCTGATATGCGGCTTTTTGATCAGGCCGATCAGCCAAACCGCGCCGGCCGGAATATTCATGATGCCGCGCGCGATGGGTGCAAAGCGCAAGCCCGTGGCCAGGAAGGCCAGCGGCAGGCCGATGACCAAAAAGAAAACCGGTATGGCCCAGGTAAGAGCCGGCGTCTGCCACGCCTGCGCAGCCCGGACGCTGAGATTGGTGGCGGCGATGCCGATCGTACCGCCAAAGCCTGCGGGCAATCCCGTCAGGGAAGGCAGAAGGCCCAGGCCCGCGGCCACGGTAAAGGTGCCCAGCGGCCAGGCCAGCAAACGCCACATGGCATATTTGATCCCGCGTCCGCGCAAGGCGCGCGTACCCCAGACAAGCAAAGGCGCCAGGAAAGCCAGCGCCGCCCAGCCGAAGATCTGCAGCAGCATGTCCGCCGCCACCGCGCCCACCGGCCCCAGCCAGTTGCTGGCATCGCGCAGATTGGCGTTATTCAGACTGGCATCGTCGGCCGAGTAGCTGACAAGAGCGATCAGCGCCGCCAGCGCTGCCAGCAGCAAGGTCAGGCCTGCGCCGCGAAACGCCAGGATGCGCATCAAGCGGTTCATGGCGTGCTTGGCGTCGGTCAGGGCGTCGCTCATGACCCCGCCTTTGGCGCGGGGGTGATAAACGCCACCGATCATTCTGCTTTGAGCCATTGCGCTGCCCCTGGGACTAGAGAATTTCCCGCAGTCTTTCGAGTGCGGTCATAATGGTTGACAAGTCGTTAACAAGCGCCACCCGGACATAGGAAAAGCCAGGGTTTGACTGGGTTTTTCCAGTGAAAATTTCCCTGCCCATATAAGCACCGGGGAGAAGCCTGACCCCCTGTTCGCGCCAGGCTTTGAGGGCGAAATCCTCGCCATGGCCGACATCCAGCCAGAGGAAGAATCCGCCGCCCGGCCGCATCATGCGGTTGCCCAGAATGCGTTCCGCCGCGTCCATTCTTTCGCGATAGAGGGCGCGATTGGCCGTGACATGGGCCTCGTCGCGCCAGCAGGCCGCGCTGGCCGCCAGAAGCGGTGTGGGCACGGTCGGCCCGGCGACATTGCGGAAGGCGCGGAATTTTTCGATCAGCTGCGCGTCGCCCGCCACCATGCCGGAGCGCAAGCCCGGCAGGCCGGAGCGCTTGGAGAGGGAGTGGAAGCTGAGCAGCCGCGCGAAGTTTCCCGTCTGTGTCAGACGCGACGGCAGGGCGCAAACCGGCTCCTTGTCGAACCAGATGTCAGCATAGCATTCGTCCGCCAGCACGACAAAGTCATGCCGATCCGCCAGGGCAAACAAGGTGGTCCAATAATTCTGGTCCGCCACCGCGCCTTCGGGATTGGAGGGCGAGCAGATATAGACCGCCGCCAATCTTTCCAGTGTCGCTTCCGGCAGGGACGCGAAATCCGGCAGAAAGCCGTTTTCCTTTTGGGACGCCACATACAAGGGTTCGGCGCCCGAACTCAGCGCCGCCGCCGCATAGCATTGATAAAAGGGGTTGGGCATCGCTACGATGGGCCGCGCTCCCGCCTTGCTTTCCGGCATGAGCGGAAACAGCACCGAGAACAGGCCTTCGCGCGTACCGTTCAGGGGAAGAAGATTTTTCTCCGCATCGATTGCCCCATTAAGGGCAAAACGGCGGTTGAGCCATCCGGCGGCGGCGGTGCGCCAATCCTGGGTTCCGATGATGGCAGGATAGTTGCCGAAGCCGCTCGCGCTCTTGGCCAGTGCTTCTTTGACAAAATCGGGCACCGCGCCGGAGGGATCGCCGATCGACAGGCTGATGGGATCCTTGCCGGGTTTTGTGTCGCCCAAAAGTGTAGCGAGCTGGGCGAATGGGCCCGGCGGTAGGGCGGCTATGCGAGGGAGATTCGACATGCGCGGACCATAGAGGCCCGCTGCGGACAGTTCCAGATATCTCGAGCCCGGCATTTCGCCGGGCGACCCTCAACATCCGGCAGCTCCCTTCCCCCTTTAGTGCGTAGCGCGGGAAAGGGGGAAGGTGTCGCAGCGAGGGTGAGGAGCGGTTTGCGAAGCAAACGAAATGGTCCAGTGGACCATTTCGAGCGACGAACGCCGCGAGCTTGGGCAAGCGGCCGGGCGGAGCAAACCTGAGCTGCGACGGATGGGGGTTCAAAAATAAACAGCAGCATAAAGAAAATGGGCGCCCTCTGTGGAGGGCGCCCATGGTCAAGAAGCTCAATGGTGAACCGTCTCACCATGCAGATTGATATCCAACCCTTCCACCTCGACTTCCGGCGGTACCCGCAGGCCCACGATCAGATCCACGGCCTTGAGGATCAGGAAGGTGACCAGGCCGCAATAGACAAAGGTGATGGCCACGTCATAGAACTGAATCAGCATCTGGTGGAAATTGCCGTCCGCCAGCCAGCCCTTGCCCGCGCTATTGATCGAGCTTTTGGCGAAGACGCCGGTGAGGATAGCGCCCAGCGCTCCGCCCACGCCATGCACCCCCCAGGCATCCAGGCTGTCGTCATAGCCGAGCGCTTTCTTCACCCACACCGCCGCGACATAGCAGACCACGCCGGCGGTCAAGCCGATGATCAGGGCTCCGACGGGATCGACATAGCCGGAGGCGGGGGTGATCGCCACCAGCCCCGCCACCGCGCCGGAAATCATGCCCAGCACTGATGGCTTCCTGGCGATCATCCATTCCGCGATCATCCAGGCCAGCGCCGCGGCGGCGGTGGCGATTTGGGTGGCCACGGCCGCCATGCCCGCATTGAAACCTGCGGTGACCGCCGAACCCGCATTGAAGCCGAACCAGCCGACCCAGAGCAGGCAGGCGCCGATCACCGACAGAACCAGATTGTGCGGCGACATGTTTTCGCTGCCGTAGCCGATCCGCTTGCCCAGCACCAGGCAAGTGACCAGAGCGGCGGTGCCGGCATTCAAATGCACCACCGAGCCGCCGGCATAGTCCAGCGCCCCCATGGTGAACAGCAGGCCGCCGCCCCAGACCATATGGGCGATGGGGCAATAGACCAGGATCAGCCACAAGCCCGTGAACCAGAGGAAGGCCGAAAACTTCATGCGGTCGGCAAAGGCGCCCGCGATCAAAGCGGGCGTGATGATCGCGAAGGTCATCTGGAAGAACATGAAGACCGATTCCGGAATGGTGCCGGACAGCGAATCCACCTTCATCGGTCCCAGGAACAGATAGCTGAAATCGCCGATGAAACGGTTGAGACCGGCATCGGGATTGGTTTTGAAGGCCAGCGAATAACCGGCCACCATCCACAAGACGGTGATCAAGGCGGTGGCGCCGAAACTCTGGGCCAGAGTGGCCAGCACATTCTTCCGGCGCACCATGCCGCCATAGAACAGGCCCAGGCCCGGGATGGTCATCATCAGGACCAGCGCCGCCGAGGTCAGCATCCAGGCGGTGTCGCCACTGTTCAAGGTGGGGGTGTCGGCGGCGAAGGCCGGTGTGGCCGCCAGGAAAGGCGTCAGGAAAGCAGCTGCCAGAGCCAGGACGGCTCCGCATTTTGATTTGGTGAGCATTCGTCCCTTTTTCATTTATGTCATGTGCCCCAAAGCAGAAGGGGCGCGGTTTGATCCGCGCCCCCTTGCTTCGTTTGCACTTACATATTGTAAGCGCGTTCGCCGTGCTCTCCAATGTCGAGGCCTTCGCGCTCGACTTCTTCCTTCACGCGCAGGCCGATCGTCATCTTGATCAGGCCGAACACGATCAAGCTGCCGATACCGGACCAGCAGATGGTGGTCAGCACGCCCTTGAGCTGCGACATGACCTGCACCGCGGTACCCGGATAGACGGCCGCGCCGCCCGCCGTGTAGTCCACGATGCCCGCGCCGCCCAGGGCCGGATTGACCAGGATGCCGGTGGCGATGGCGCCGATGATGCCGCCGATGCAGTGGACGCCGAACACGTCCAGGCTGTCGTCATAGCCCAGCTTGTTCTTGATCACGCTGACAAAGAACAGGCAGACCGGGCTGACGAGAAGGCCCAGCACGATCGCGCCCATCGGGCCGGCAAAACCGGCCGCCGGCGTGATCGCGACCAGGCCGGCCACAACACCCGAAGCCGCGCCGAGCAGGCTGGGCTTGCCCTTGAGCAGCCATTCAAAGGCCGGCCAGGAGATGCCCGCCGCAGCGGTGGCGAGGAAGGTGTTGATCATGGCCAAGCCCGCATAGCCGTTCGATTCCAGGTTCGAACCGGCATTGAAGCCGAACCAGCCGACCCACAGCAGCGCGGCGCCGACCATGGTCAAGGTCAGCGAGTGGGGCGCCATATGCTCGTGGCCATAGCCGATGCGCTTGCCGCAGAGGATCGCGCCCACCAAGGCCGCGATACCGGCATTGATGTGCACCACCGTGCCGCCCGCGAAGTCGAGCGCGCCGAAGGCCCAGATCATGCCCGCGCCGGCGGCGGTCGCATCGGCCGGATTGGTCGAGGCGAATTCCGGTCCAGGCCACCACCACACCATATGGGCGATGGGGAAATAGACCAGGGTCGGCCACAGCACCGAGAAGACGCAGATGGCGCTGAACTTCATGCGTTCGGCAAAGCCGCCGATCACCAGCGCGGTGGTGATCGCCGCGAAGGTCATCTGGAAGGCGACAAAGACGATTTCCGGAATGACCACGCCGCGCGAGAAAGTCTCGACCACGGTGGAGGTATCCACGCCCTTCAGCAAGGCCTTGGAGAAGCCGCCGACATAGCTATTAAGACCGCCGCCATCGGTGAAGGCTTCGGAATAGCCCCACAGCGCCCACACCACCATCACGATGCAGGTGATGATCAAGGTCTGGGTCAGGACCGACAGCATGTTCTTGGTGCGGACCAGGCCGCCATAGAACAGGGCCAGGCCCGGCACGATCATCAACAGAACCAGGATGGTGGAAACCAGCATCCAGGCCGTATCACCCTTATCGGGCACCGGCGGCGCCTTGGCCGCTTCCTGGGCGAATGCGACGCCCGCGGTCATGGCAAGCATGCCAAGGCTGGCAAGCGCCGCTGTTCCCGCTTTCTTCAGATTTTCAATTTTCATGTTTAGTCCCCTTTGTGGACGGCCAAAAACCTTTCGGTCTTACAGCGCGTCACCATCCGTTTCGCCGGTGCGGATACGCACGACCTGCTCGAGCGGCGTGACGAAAATTTTTCCGTCACCGATCTGACCGGTCTTTGCTTTCGAGGTGATCGCGTCGATCACCGCGTCGAGCATCTCGCTCTTTACCGCCACTTCGATTTTGAGCTTGGGCAGGAAGCTCACGGCATATTCTGCGCCGCGATAAATCTCCGTATGCCCCTTTTGCCGCCCATAGCCTTTGACCTCAGTCACCGTCATGCCCTGAACGCCGAGCGCCGAGAGAGATTCGCGCACTTCATCGAGCTTGAAGGGTTTGATGATCGCCGTAATAAGCTTCATCTGCCGTCCTTCCGTGGTTATGCCTGCGCCGGACCCCCGGGTCCGGCTTTAACGATTTATCAAGAAGCGGGCCAGTTCCTGGGCGGTGGCATAAGTGATTGTTTTATTGGCGGTTTTTGCGAAAAATGGACGAAGAGTGACTCAAAAACAGGCAAGTCATTTTGCTCGCAAAATGAGCAAAATCAGTTTTTTGCATAGTTATTAGGCAGGAGCTTTCTTGAGACGTGTCGATGTCTTGATCAGTGGTGGCGGCATGGTCGGCCTGCCGCTGGGGCTGGCCCTGGCCCAGGGCGGGCTGAAAACTGTGATTGCCGATGTCGCGCCCCCGGCCAAGATTCTGGACCCGAACTTCGACGGACGGGTTTCGGCCCTGGCCTATGCCAGTGTGCGCATGCTGAGCGCCTTGGGGGTCTGGGAGAGCTTGGCGCCCGATGCCCAGCCGATTCGCGAGATCCTGGTCACCGACGGCAAGGCGGGCCAGCCCGCCTCGCCTTTCTCTTTGCATTTCGACGCCCAGGAAGTCGGCGCCGATAGTCTCGGCCATATCGCGGAAAACCGTCACATCCGCGCCGCGCTCTATAAGGCGGTCGCGTCCGCTTCCAATCTGGATCTGATCGCGCCCGCCGCGGTGAAATCCCTGACGGTGGAAGCGGGCGGCGCGGTGGCGCGGCTGGCCAATGGCGAAGAAATTTCCGCGGCCCTGGTGGTCGCCGCCGACGGCCGGGAGTCGCCGCTGCGTTCCCAGATGGGTGTGCAGATCATCGGCTGGTCTTATCCGCAAATAGGCATTGTCGCGACGGTGGAGCATGAGCGTCCGCACAATGGCGTGGCCTATGAGCATTTTCTCCCCTCGGGACCTTTCGCGATTCTGCCGATGACCGGAAACCGCTCCTCGCTGGTATGGACCGAAGCCAAGACGAAAGCGCCGGGACTGCTGGCGCTGGACGAGGCGGGCTTCAATACGGAATTGGTGCGCCGTTTTGGCGCACATCTGGGGGCCACCAAGTCGGCTGGGCCGCGTTGGTCCTACCCCCTGTCCTTTCATCTGGCGCGCGACTTTGTGCGGCCGCGCTTCGCCCTGGCGGGCGATTGCGCCCATGGCATTCATCCCATTGCGGGTCAGGGCTTGAATCTGGGATTGAAAGATGCCGCGGCGCTGGCGGAAGTCTTGCTGGATGCCGCGCGGCTGGGCCGCGATATCGGCGCGCTGGACACGCTCAAGCGTTATGAACGCTGGCGGCGGTTTGATTCTTTTGCCCTGGCCGCATCCACCGATGCACTGAACCGTCTCTTCTCCAACGATATTGCGCCTTTGCGCCATCTGCGTGATCTGGGATTGGGCATTGTCGACGCCATTGGCCCGGCGCGCCGCTTCTTCATGCGCCATGCAGGCGGCGATATCGGCAAGCTTCCGCGTTTGATGAAGGGCGAGGCTGCCTGACGCGATCTTTTGCCCTCCGTCCGCACGCTGTCGCTACGGACCATCGCTCGTCGCTCATGGGCCTTTGTGCCCGTCCATAGCGGCAGCGTATGGACGTCCCTCGTTCCTGCCCGGCGGACAAAATCTCTGCGTCAGGTATTTTCCGGATTTCGTTTTGATAGCCGGAAAATCATGGTCGCGCAGAGAAGGCCACCCGCCAGGCCCGAGAGCAGCGCAAGCCCGAAATAGGAAATAGCCGCCGGGCCGGAAGAAAAGGCCTGCGGATGGAACGGCATCATGCCAAGCGCGGCGCCGGCAAAGCCGATGCCGCCGCCGATCATGGCGCTGGCGCAGAGGCGCAGTGCGTTTCGCGCAGGAACCAGCAGCAGCGCGCCCAGGAAAACCACCAGCGCGATGGCGGCGGCGGCCAAGAGCGTCATCAGGAAAAATATCGGAACATTCATCAATGCCGGTTCCAGCGTGACGAGGCCCGTTCGCGCGCCGACATCCGGCCGCGCTCCGGCGCGCCCGCCAGGGCCGCGGGCAATTCGTCGTAGAATCGCCGCGCCACCACACCCACCCGCTGGGCGCGCATCTCCTCGGCTTCCTCGCGGCTGGCAAAGACCTGGGCTTCGAACAGATAGCGGGTGATATCCCCGGTCTTGATCTCCTGCACCTCTTCCACCTGCTCATTGGCCACGTCCAAGGCATGGCGGAAATGGGCATTGGTGTCGGCTTTGTCGCGCTCCTGCTGGGCGATGCGCGCGACATTGGCCTGATCGAAACGTTGCAGCCTGGGCAGGACGAAACGGTAAAAGCCGAGGCAAGCGAGGACGAAAGCGCACGCCCAATATACGTTTGTCATTGTGTCAGCCCATGAACGCCATGACCGCGTTTGAGATAATCCTCGCTTTGCATTTCGGCAAGGCGCGAGGCCGTGCGGCGGAAGGCGTCGGAGGCGATCCCCGCGGGATAAAGTTGATCGGGCTTTGCTTCTGCCGAGCAGATCAATTTGACGCCTTCATCATATAAAGTGTCGATCAACAGGGTGAAGCGCCGCGCCACATTGTGCATATTGTCGGTCATCACCGGGATGTGGTCGATCAGGACGGTGTGGAATTCCTGCGCCACCGCCAGATAGTCCGCCGCGGCCAAGGGACGGTCGCACAATTCCTCGAAGGCAAAACGCGCCACGCCGCGCGCGGCCTGGGGCACCGGCAGCTGGCGGCCCAGCACCGCCAGGCTCATGGGCTTGCCGCGCTTGGTGTCTGTCAGTCTTTTCCAGGCTTGGTCCATCGCCGCATCGGCCTTGGGCCCCAGCGGCGCAAGATAGACATTCAGCCCCGAGATGCGCTGCAGGCGATAATCGGTGGGGCCGTTCAATTCCACCACCTCCAGCCGCTGTTTGATCTCTTCGATAAAGGGCAGGAACAGCTGGCGGTTCAGGCCGCCCTCATACAAGCGATCGGGTGGGGTATTGCCGGTGACGATGATGGTGGCGCCTTCGCTGAACAGCCGGTCGAACAGCCGCCCCAGGATCATGGCATCGGCGACATCGGTGACCTGGAATTCGTCAAAGCAGAGCAGCCGCGCCTCCTCGGCGATGGCGCGCGCCACCAGGGGAATGGGATCGCTGCTGCCGGGCTTCTGCCGCTCGGCATGAATGCGGGCATGCACATCCATCATAAAGCGGTTGAAATGGGCGCGGCGTTTCCTACGCACCGCGGCTTCCTCAAAAAACAAATCCATCAGCAGAGTCTTGCCGCGCCCGACATCGCCCCAGATATAGAGTCCCCTGGCGGGTTCGGTGGTTCTGCGGAACAGGGAGAAGATAGGTCTCTGCGCCAAAGCGCGTGCCAAATCTTGCAGCTTGTGAACGGCATGGTCCTGCGCCGGATCGGCGCGCAGTTCGCCCTTGGACACGGATTTGCGATAACGCGCCAGCAATGTCATGGCCGGATCGCTTCGGCCAGCGCCAGGACGCGTTCCGCTTCCTCGGCATGCAGGCGCTCGATCATCCGTCCGTCCAGAGCGATGGCGCCCTTGCCGGGATTTTCCTCGAAAGCCTGTATGATGCGGCGCGCCCGCGCGATTTCTTCCGGCGACGGCGCGAAAATCCGGTTGCAGCTTTCGATCTGGCCGGGATGGATCAGACTTTTGCCGTCAAAGCCAAAGGCCCGCCCTTGGGCGCAGCTTTCGGCAAAGCCCGCTTGGTCGGCGATGTCGTTATAGGTGCCGTCGATCACGCTGGCGCCATGGGCCCGCGCCGCCAGCACCGTGGCGCTCAAGGCGAACCACAGATTGCGCCGGTCGGGCAGGGCCTGTGCGCGGAGGGCTTTGAGCAAATCGTTGGTGCCCATGCACAGGCAAGCGGCGCCGCCGGCGGCGATGGCGGCGGCATTCAACACCCCCAAAGGTGTTTCGATCATCGCCCAAATGGCCAAACTGCCGCTGAGCGCTTGGATATCGGCGGCATTCTCCACTTTGGGCAACAGAACGGCATTCGGCGAAGCGGCGCACACCGCCTCCAGATCGGCCTTGCCGTGGGGCGATGTCAGTGAATTGATCCGCACCACCACTTCGCGGCGGCCATAAGTTTTGACGGCGCTGCAAACGGCGTCGCGCGCGGTTCCCTTGACCTCCGGCGCGACGGAATCCTCAAGGTCCAGCACCACCACATCGCACGGCAAATCCCGCGCCTTCTCCAGCATCCTTGGGCTGGAGCCAGGCACAAACAAAACACTTCGGCGCGGGTTCAGATGCTTATTCCGCCGCTTCGACCAGGACGAACTCGCCATCGCTCACCGTCTGCCGGATGGCGCGGGCGGCGGTATATTCCGGCGAATTGTAGCAGGCCAGCGCTTCTTCCATGGACGGAAATTCGATAATGACATTGCGGGCACGCGCCTTGCCTTCCAAGACTTCCGTCCTGCCGCCGCGCGCCAGAAACTTGGCCTGGTGGCGCACAAAGGCCGGCCGGGCGGTCTCGACATAGGATTTGTAGGTTTCGGGGTCGCGAACATCGACGCGAGCGATCCAATAAGCTTTTGGCATTAGGCAGCCCTCAATAAGTTGCGGTTGATCAGAGATTCAGCGATCTGCACCGCGTTCAGCGCGGCGCCCTTGCGCAGATTATCCGAGACGATCCAAAGATTCAGCCCGTTTTCCACCGTCGGGTCCTTGCGGATGCGGCTGACAAAGGTGGCGTCTTCCCCGGCGCATTCGATGGGCGTGACATAGCCGCCATCTTCGCGCTTATCCACCACCAGAATGCCCGGGGCGGCGCGCAAGGCGGCGCGGGCCTTTTCCGCCGTCACCGGCTTTTCGAACTCGATATTGACGGACTCGCTATGGCCGACAAACACCGGCACCCGCACGCAGGTGGCGGTGACCTGAATGTCGGGGTCGAGGATTTTTTGCGTCTCGACCGCCATCTTCCATTCTTCCTTGGTGATGCCGGAATCCAGAAAGACATCGATATGGGGGATGACATTGAAAGCGATCTGCTTGGTGAATTTGCCTTGCTCGATCGGATCGGCGACGAACACCGCCCTGGTCTGGCGAAACAATTCGTCCATCGCCTCGTTTCCCGCGCCGGAGACCGATTGATAGGTCGAGACCACCACCCGCTTGATGGTGAACAGATCGTGCAACGGCTTGAGCGCCACCACCAGCTGGGCGGTCGAGCAATTGGGATTGGCGATGATGCCCTTGGGGATGTCGTTCAGCGCCTCGGCATTGACCTCGGGCACCACCAGCGGCACCTGCCGGTCCATGCGCCAGGCGCTGGAATTGTCTATCACCATGCAGCCCTGTGCCGCGATTTTGGGCGCCCACTCTTTGGCGATCTCGCCGCCCGCGCTCATCAAGGCGATGTCGGTGCCTTTGAAATCGTAATAGTCCAGCGCCTTCACTTTCAGGACACCGTCGCCGAAAGAGACTTCGCTGCCCACCGACCGGGTAGAGGCCAGGGCCACCACTTCACTGATGGGAAACTGGCGCTGGATCAGGACATTCAGCATCTCCCGGCCGACATTGCCGGTCGCCCCGATCACCGCGACTTTATAGGCCATACCTGTGTGCTCCGTTACGCGCGGGGCACCAATACTAAACTGTGAGAGTTGGGGAAAGTCCGGCCGCCGGCCCAATCATTGTCCGGTGATTATTGTCCTGATTATTGCCCTGGGCGCCATTGCAGGATCAGCATCGGCCGGCCGCTTTCCAAGCTGCCCTTGACGCTGGGCATGTCGCCGGAACGTGGGGTGAAGGCCTCCCATTTGCCGTCCTTGACCCCCAGAGTCTGGGCGGCTTGGTCGGCATAGTTCATGGCATAGGGCTGCGATTGGGTTTCGGCATAGCGCAGTGCTTTTTGATGCTCGGTGGGCCAGGCCGTCCCGCCGTCAGGGATGCGGTAGGGCGAAGCCGAGACCGCGCTGGCGGCCAAAACCGCAACGGCACAAGCGAAGGTCCCAAAACAACACATGTCATTCAAAACGTGCAAAAGCCGTTCCCGTTTCATAAAGGCAAAGGCCAGATCGGAAAGTTCCTGCTTTCCAAAGACTTGGCGGGCGTGCGGGGATAAGGTTAAGGTCGCCGCGCTGGGACGGCGAAGAGGGCTTTGATGAAAGCGATGAAATTGAGCGCCTGTGTGGCGGCTCTCAGTCTGGTTTTTCTGTCGGCCGCACAGGCCCGGGCGGTTTCGTCGGCCTGCGCCAGCGCGGCGGAGGTTCACGCCATCCAGGTCGCGGCGGTGCACCAGGAGCTGACCGACGCGGCTTTGGCCTGTGGTCCCAAGGCAGTTTCTCTGTTCAACCGGTTCCAAACCACCTTCAACAAAGAGCTGCGCCGCTCCGACGCCACCATGCTCAGCATGTTCAAGCGGATGCATGGCAATGCCCGCGGCAATGCCGCCTATGATTCCTTCAAAACCCGCACCATCGCCCGTGCCGAAATCCGCCGCACCAAGCCCGGCGCCCATGACAATTTCTGCCGCACGGCCGAACTGGTGTTTGCCGCTGCTTTGGCCCCCGACAAGCCGATCCTGGAGGATTTCGTCTCCGGCGTGCCGGTGAACGAATCCTCGCCGGTGGACAGTTGCGAGATCAAAGTGGCGGTGGCGCTGCAGGGCGTGCAGGCAGGCCCCGATATTGTCCCCACGCCCCGCCCCAGCCTTCCCACCGACGGGCAGGGAGCTGCTTCGGCTTCGGCCGCGGTTCCACGGTAGTTCTTTTATTTATCCCCATCGTCGCAGCTCAGGGTGAGGAGCGGCGCGCGAAGCGCGTGAGCAGGTCCAGTGGACCTGCGAAAGCGACGAACGCCGCAGCGGCACGCGTCCAAGCGTGCCGCGAGGCCGGGACAGCGAAGTCGCAAACACCTCGCTGCGACACCTTCCCCCTTCCTGGTGCTCCGCACCGAAGGGGGAAGGAAGCTGTCGGATGCTGAGGGTCGCCCGGCGGAATGCCGGGCTCGAGATTCCTGGATAATTGTACGATCTCGAGCCGCGCATTCCGCGCGGCGACCATCCGCTAGGGCCATGGCCCGCCTCCCCCTTCGCGTGCGTAAGCACGCTCAAAAGGGGGAGGTGGCCGAGACGGGCGCCGCCGCAG
>JADMIO011624614.1_pt1 | contig 32497 bp, 31 predicted proteins | sample 8958161 | NCBI WGS metagenome assembly JADMIO01 (sample SAMN16585339, study PRJNA669376) | soil metagenome | isolation source: Crop rotation soil | place: USA: Cullars Rotation, Alabama | collected 2011
CGCGACAACTTGTCCACGTGGAATTCTAAGCTTAGGATCCCAATGTGCTGGAAAGACCATCCGCTTCAGCGACAGTCGGATCGTGTCGCCGCTGTCGTAGCGGTCGAAGACGCGAGGGTCGATGTAGGCCTTGCGACAGACGGCGGGGGTGTTGTTCAGGTAGGTCGCGACGCGCTTGACGGCGGCGGTCGCCGCCCGCTTGCGCGCGGTCTTCGTCTTCGCGTCGGTGCCGTTGGTGGCGAGCTCGACCGCGGCGAGCACGGTCGCGTTCCAGGTGCGGAAGTCCTTTGCCGAGTAGTCGCCGCCGGTCGACTCCTTGAGGTACTCGTTGATGTCGGCGGCCGTGACATCCACCCAGGGCCCGCGCCCGTTGCGAAAGGCGAGGAGCTCGTTCCCGCCGCCTTTGCGCTCCTTCAGCGGCTTGATGGTCTTCACGATCGCCTCGTCGGCGATCTCCTGGTGATGGCGCTTGGAGTCCTTGGCGGAGTAATCGAAGACCGCGACCCCGCCCTCGATCTTCACGTGGCGGCGCAGCAGCGTCGACAGGCCGTAGGTCTCGTTGTCCTCCGCGTAGCGCTCGCTGCCGATGCGAAAGAAGCCGAGGTCGAGCAGGCGCACCGAACACGCCAGCACGCGCTCGCGCACCAAACCGCGCCTGGCGAGATCCGCCTCCGCACGCTCGCGCATCCCCGGCAGCGACTTTGCGAACGTCTCCATCTCGGCGTACTTCTCGCGGTCGCGGGCGATGCGCCACTCGTCGTGGTAGCGGTACTGCTTGCGCCCGCGCGCGTCGATCCCGGTCGCCTGTATGTGGCCGTTCGCGTGGGGGCAGATCCACACGTCCTCCCACGCCGGCGGGATGGCGAGCTCTCTGATGCGCTCGATGACCTCACGATCCTGAATCGTCGTCCCGTCCTGCTCCTCGTAGGAGAAGCCGCGGCCGCGCCGGACCCGGCGGATCCCGGTCGATGAGCAGTCGACTCTGCGTAGACGTGCCATGGACGACCCCTTCTACCCACTTGAGGGGGTGGTCGATCCACCCACCTGGGGCATTGTGAGCGGGCGGATCCCGGACGTAGGTTCGATCCATGAGACGGCACGTGACATTCGCCAACGTGATCGCCCTGCTCGCACTCTTCATCAGCCTCAGCGGCGGCGTCTACGCCGCGTCGAAGATCAACGGCGCCAAGATCAAGAAAACCTCGATCGCCGGCGATCGCCTCAAGCCCGACACTCTCACCGGCACGCAGGTCGACGAGTCATCCCTCGGCACCGTTCCGACCGCCCAGAGCGCCAACAGCGCGACCACGGCCGAGAGCGCGAAGACGGCCGACAGCGCGAAGACAGCCGAGACGGCAGCGACCGCCGCGAGTGCCCAGACGCTCGCCGGCAGCGCACCGGGGGCGTTCGTTTCCTCGAGCGACGTGCGCCGCCTACGGTGGGACCTGACGAGCTCCAGCGGCACCCCCGTCACTGAGCCTGTGCTCGAGCTCGGCCCTCTTCGGGTCGCGGGAACGTGCTCGCCGGGGAGCATCAACATGACGGTCTCCACGACCGCCCAAAACGGCGCGTTCGACTACGGCCACTTCGACAACTTCGACAACACCAACGTTTCGGGCGGAGGGCTGGGCGCCACCCCGCTGAGCTTCTTCAGCGGCGGGAACCAGGCCGAGGTGCGGGGCATCGGAACCCTCGTCTACAACGACCCGACCGTGACAATCACGATTCCGTTCGTCGCCTATTTCAGAAGCACGCCACCCTCGTACCGCTGCTTCTTCACCGGGACAGCGACTCGTTCATCCGGCTGAACCTGCGCTCCGGCTAGGGTGCGGGCCGATGCAGCTCATCGACCTCAGCGCGCCGATCACCGGCGACTCCGACGAGGTCCCTGAGCCGCTGCGCGTTGAGATCGACTACCTGGACCACGCGGGCGGCGCCGCGCAGATCGAGAGGCTGTTCGGCGTGCCACCCCGGCTGCTACGCGAGAGTGAGGGGTGGACCACCGAGGAGTTCAAGCGCTTCGGGACGCACAGCGCGACCCACGTTGACGCGCCCTGGCACTACAACTCGATGGTCGAGGGCAGGCCGGCGAAGAAGATCGACGAGCTACCGCTCGAGTGGTTCTTCGCACGCGGCGTGCGGCTGACGATGACCGGGCGCGAGGACGGCGAGGTGATCGACGTCGCCGACGTCGAGGCCGAGCTCGACCGCATCGGCCACGAGCTCCAGCCGCTGGACATCGTGCTGGTGTGGACCGGCTGCGACCGCTTCTACGGTCAGCTCGAATACCTCGCCCACGGACCCGGCGTTACCGCCGAGGCGACCCGGTGGTTGCACGAGCGGGGCGTGCGCGTCATGGGAATCGACGCGTGGGGGTGGGACCGGCCCCTGCACATCCAGGCCGCCGAGGCGATCGAGCGCGACGAGGCCGGGATCTTCTGGGAGGCCCATCAGGCAGACCTCGAGTACTCACAGATCGAGCGCCTGGTGAACCTATGCTCGCTGCCCGACACGGGCTTTCAGGTCGCTTGTTTCCCGCTGCGGATCGAGGGCGCCAGCGCCGCCCCCGCGCGGGTCGTCGCGATCGTCGACTAGGGCCCCGTTAGCCCGAGAAGCCGATCGAGTGAGCGTCGTCGTTGACGCGGATGAAAACGACGGTCGCGACGTTGAGGGCGATCGTTCCCTCCTGCGTCTTCAGGTCTGCCCAGCCACCGCCGGACTCGACCTTCTTGCGCAGCTCAGTGAGCTCGCCCTCGCTCAGTTTCACCGAGAGCACCTGGCCCAGGCCGAAACCGATCTCAACTCGCGTCTGCTCATCCGCCATTGGTTCCTCAGTGTCCTTCCGCTGGTTCGACGATCTCGGTCAGCACGGAGCCGGTCGACTTCGGGTGGCAGAAGGCGACGCGGCTGTTGCGAATGCCGGTGCGCGGCTCGGTGTCGATCATGCGCACTCCCTGGCGCTCGAGCTCGGCCAAGGCCGCGTCGATGTCGTCGACGCGATAGGCGACGTGGTGCAGGCCCGGCCCCGAGCGCTCGAGGAACTTGCCGACCGGCGTGTCGGGCCCGAGCGGGCGCAGCAGCTCGACGTGGCAGCTGCCGACGTCCAACAGCACGGCCTCGACGCCCTGTTCCTCCACGGTCTCGCGGTGCGCGAGCGGCATCGCGAAGGAGCCCTCGTACAGGGCCAGCGCCGCGTCGAGGTCCTCGACGGCGACGCCGACGTGATCGATCAGGCCGAACATCGGCCGCGGAGTGTACGCGCCGACCGTGGCGCCCTCAGCGCCGAGTTGGATCGATCGGCGGCGGCTCGGAGACGAGCGCCTCGGCGGGATCTCCCGCCTTGGGCGGCGCGTCGAGCGCCAGCTCTACCTCGTCCTCCTCGACACCCATGATGAGGAGAATCGTGTCGCGCTCGATCGCCTCGTCGACGAGCAGCTGCTCGGCGATCTCGTCGAGGAGATCCCGGTGCTGCGTGAGCAGCTCCTGCGCGTGGCGATAGGCCTCCTCGGCGATCGCGGTGATCTCCTCGTCGCGGGTCTGGCGCAGGGCCTCGGACGTCGCCAGGTCGTTGGCGGGCACCTGGTGCGAGCGGATCTGCGTCCCCATCCCGTACTCGTGGACCATGGAGCGGGCGATCGCGGTGACGCGGCTGAGGTCGTCGGCGGCACCGGTTGTGACGCGGCCGAACGTGATCTGCTCCGAGACGCGGCCGGCGAGCAGGACCGCCATGTAGTCGAGAAGCTCCTGCCGCGACTTCAGGTAGCGATCCTCCTTCGGCAGGTTGAGCGTGTAACCGAGCGCCTTGCCGCGCGGGACGATCGAGACCTTCTGAACCTTGTCGACCGAGGGGAGCAGCTCGGAGACGAGCGCGTGGCCCGCCTCGTGCCAGGCGACGACCCGCTTCTCATGAGGCGTGATGACGCGGCGCGACTGCAGACCCGCAACGACGCGTTCGAAGGCGTTCTCGAAGTCGGCGTGGGCGATGAAGTCGCGCTTGTTGCGGCCGGCGAGGATCGCCGCCTCGTTGGCGAGGTTCGCGAGATCGGCGCCGGTCAGGCCGGCCGTGTGCCGCGCGATTCGCTCGAGGTCGCAGTCCTGTGCGAGTGGTTTGCCGCGCGTGTGGACCTCGAGGATCTGGCGACGGCCGTTCATGTCGGGCGGCGGCACGAAGACCTGGCGGTCGAAACGACCGGGCCGCAGCAGGGCCTTGTCGAGCTTTTCGAGCAGGTTGGAGGCGGCCATGACGACGACGTTGTCGCGCGAGTCGAAGCCGTCCATCTCGACCAGCAGCTGGTTGAGCGTCTGGTCGCGCTCCCCGGAGATGTCGCTACCGCGCTGAGCGCCGACGGCGTCGAGCTCGTCGATGAAGACGATCGCGGGGGCGTTCTCGCGCGCTTCCTTGAAGAGGCGGCGGATTCGCGCGGCGCCGAGGCCGGCGAACATCTCGATGAACGAGGAGGCCGACTGGCTGAAGAACTGCGCGCCCGACTCGTGAGCGACGGCCTTGGCCAGCAGCGTCTTGCCGGTGCCGGGCGGGCCGTGAAGAAGGATCCCCTTGGGCACCTTCGCGCCGAGCGACTTGAAGCGCTTCGGATCCGTGAGGAATTCGACGACCTCGCGCAGCTCGTCCTTGGTCTCCTCGACGCCCGCGACGTCGCTCCACGAGATGGCGCTGCGCGAGCGCGGGCTGATCTCCTGCGGCTTCGTCCGAGGCATCAGCTTCAGAGTCCGCCACATGAAGTAGACGATCACCGACAGCAGCAGGATCGGCGACCACGGGATCAGGATGTTGTTGAGGAACTCGTCGTAGCTGTCTATGCCGAGGAAAGCGAACACCTCAGCTCCTATCGGCAATCTCGCCCTCGGCCCGTAGGACCTCATCAAGAGCTGCGACGCCGACCTCGAGCTGCGCCGCGGTCGGCTCGCGCGTGGAGACCAGCCGCTGGATCTCGTAGCCGGGTCGGTGCACGGCATGACCCAGGGCCGAATCCGGATTTCGCTCCGCGTAGGCGAACAGCTCGACCGCCGCACCGACCCCCGCGACAGCCGCCAGCGCGCGGGTGAGCGGGCCGGCGTCGGGAGCGAATCGCTCGGTCAGCACCTGCCCGGTGATCGAGAACAGCATCATCGGCCCAACCAGGTTCGACCCGCAGCGCTCGTGCTCCTTCGGCACCTCCTCGGCTGCACGTCCCTGCTCATAGCCGCCGATCGCCTTGTGCTCGACGGCGTGGTAGGAGGCGAGGGCGGGATCGCGCAGCGCGCTCAGCGCCGGCAGGGTGCCGAGGATGGCGATCGCTGCCTCCCGGCCGACGGTCGCCGGGCGCAACCGCCGCATCAGGCTCGAGATCGCGAGGCTTGCAAGCGTGGCCGCGATGACGCCGCCGTCCTCGAACGGCAGCCTTGCGGAGCGCAGCCGGCTGCGCGCGAGTGGCAGAACCGCCATCGCCTCCGCCAGCCGCAATGGGCCGCGCACCAGCGGCGTGGTCCCGAGCTTGCCGCGCGCGAGCGTCGGCTTTGGCCCCGAGGCGACCTCGATCTCACCGTCGCGGTTGCGAGCGGCCACGGCCCAGGTCTTCGGGCCATGGATCAGCAGGCCGTTGCGCAGCGCCATCCCGCCCAGGCGGAGGCGCTCGGGCTCAGACGGCGTCGATCCGTTGGAGCTTCCGTTCGAACTCATGCCAGCACCCTCCTGCAGAGGTTCGCGTAGAAGTTCGCCGCCATCTGAACGTCGGCGACAGGGGCGCGCTCGTCCGCCGAGTGGATCAGCGGCGTCGCCTCGACGACGCCGAACTCGCGCATCGGGCAGAAGCCGTAGACCGTGGCGGCGTCGAACGCCTTGCGGAACCAGTGGCTGTCGCTGAAGCCCGCCATCACGATCGGGACGATCGTGGCATCGGGATCATGCTCGGCAAGCGTCGCGGCGATCGAGTCTGCGAACGGGGTGTCAAACGGCGAGCTGTTGCCGATGACGGTCTCGGTGAACTCCACCTCGAGGTCCGCCCGCAGCGGCCCGAGCACGCGGGCGAGCCGGTCCTCCACCTGCATCGTGCCGCCGCCGGGAGGCACGCGGCAGTCGACGAGCACCTCCGCGCGCGACGGGATGACGTTGTCCTTATTCGAAGCCTCGGCGCGGGTGGGAACGAAGGTCACCCGCATCATCGGATCGGCGACGTAGCTCGCGAGGGTCGGCGCCAGGCCGCGCAATCGCTCGAGTGCCGCCTCGACCTCGGCGGCGCCGGCGCCGGAAAGGTCCTCCCCCAAGAGCCTCTCGAGGAACGCGACCCCGCTGTCGGTCACCTCGATCGGCGGCTTCTGCTCGCGGAAGCGTGTCACCGCCGGGGCGAGCTTGAGCAACGCGTTGTCGCCCAGCGCCGGGACCGACGCGTGGCCGGCCCTGCCGCGGGCGCGCAGGTGGAAGCGGTTGACGCCCTTCTCACCGACGCACAGCGTGTAGAAGCGCCGGCCGCCGATCTCGAAGGCGGCGCCGCCGCCCTCGTTGACCACCAGGTCGCTGCGCACCGCGTCCGGGTGTTCGGAACACAGCCACTGGGCGCCGAGCGCCGCCCCCATCTCCTCGTCGGCCGTCAGCACCAGCTTCAGAGCTCCGCGCTGCGGCCGCCACCCCGCCTGCGCGAGCGCGATCGCCGCAGCGACCTCCGAGGCGACCTGGCCCTTCATGTCGAGCGCGCCGCGGCCGCGCACCTCGCCGTCGACCACGTCGCCCGCCCAGGGGCTGAAGCTCCACTCGTCGGCGGCGGCCGGGACGGTGTCGACGTGCCCGAGAAGGCAGAGCGTCGGCCCCGCGGTCTCGCCGGCGAGATCGGCGATCAGGTTCGTTCGCCCGGGCTCGGCCGCGAGGAGGGTGATTTCGAAACCCGCGTCGCGCAGGCGCCCCGACAGCAGGTCCTGGGCGCGCTCCTCGTTGCCCGGGGGATTGACCGTGTCGAGCGCGATCAGCTCACAGAGCAGATCGACTGCGCTGGCGCCGAGTTCGGTTTCGGCGAGCGCCGTCTCCTCGCTCATTCAGGGCAGGTTACTGCTGCATACTCGGCCCCAATGAGCGATCGCCTCTTCGACGCGGGGGAAGCCGAGATCGAGTCCCGGACGCCCGTCCCGGCCGCCGACGCGCCGCTTGCCGTGCGAATGCGCCCGCGCAGCCTCGATGAGCTGATCGGTCAGGAGCACCTGCTCGCCGCCGGGTCCAGCCTGCGCACCGCGATTGAGAGCGGCGAGCCGCACTCGATGATCCTCTACGGACCGCCCGGAACTGGGAAGACGACGCTGGCGCGCATCGTCGCCCATGCAGCCCGCGGCGCCTTCGAGGAGGAGTCGGCGGTGAACGCGGGGCGTGCGGAGGTCCGCAAGGTGATCGACCGCGCTGCCGAAAGGCGCCGAGCCAGCGGGCAGCCGACGATCTTCTTCCTCGACGAGATCCATCGGTTCAACAAGGCCCAGCAGGACGCGCTGCTGCCGGCCGTCGAGGAGGGGCTGGTAACGCTGATCGGCGCGACCACCGAGAACCCGTATTTCGAGGTCAACTCCGCACTGCTGTCGCGCAGCCAGATCTACGAGCTGCGCGCGCTCGGGCCCGAGCAGATCGCGGAGCTCCTGCGGCGGGCGCTGGCCGACCCGGAGCGCGGGTTCACCGACCCGCCGGCGATCGCCGACGACGCGCTCCAGCTTCTCGCGGTGCGCTCGGGCGGCGATGGCCGCACCGCGCTCGGCGCGCTCGAGCGCGCGGTCGAGACCGCTCGCGCGACCGGCGCGGCCGAGATCGACCTCGCGATGGCCGAGGACGCCCTTCAGCGCAAGGCGGTGACGTTCGACAAGGGCGGTGACCAGCACTACGACTACGCGTCGGCGCTGATCAAGTCGATGCGCGGCTCCGATCCCGATGCGGCCGTCTACTACCTGGCGGCCGTGCTCGAGGGCGGGGAGGACCCGCGCTTCATCGCGCGCCGCATGGTGATCCTCGCCGCCGAGGACATCGGCAACGCCGACCCGCAGGCGCTCCTGATCGCGACCGCGGCGGCTCAGGCGGTCGATCGCGTCGGCCTGCCCGAGTGCGCGATCAACCTCTCCCAGGCGGCGGCCTATCTCGCGCTCGCGCCCAAGTCCAACGCCGCCGTGAAGGCGATCGGGGCCGCGATGGGCCACGTCCGGGAGCACGGCGCGAAGCTCCCGCCGAGCTACCTGCGCGACGCCCATTACCCCGGCGCCAAGGCCCTCGGCAGGGGCCAGGGCTACAAGTACGCCCACGACGAGCCTGAGGGGATCTCCGACCAGCCGCTGCTGCCCGAGGAGGTTCAGGGCGCGCGCTTCTACGAGCCGACCGACCGCGGCTTCGAGGCCGAGCTCTCCGAACGGCTGGCCCGGGCGCGGAAGCGCCGCGGCGAGAGCTAGTTACGCTCCATAATCGTTATGAACTAGAACTAATCCTGGTAGGCTCATTGTGTGAGCAGTGAGACCTATGCGGGCGCCGGGACCAGTCAGCTGGTCTGTCGCCTCGCGCGCGCGACCGGGGCGCGGATGCGCCGCGACCTCGAGGGGGCCGGCATCAGCCGCCGCGAGTACGCGGTGCTCGACCGGCTCGCGCACAGCGGGCCGGTGCCGCAGCAGCAGCTCGGCCAGGAGCTTCACGTGCACTCCTCCAACCTCGTTGCCGTTCTCGACGAGCTCGAGGACCGTGGCCTCATCCACCGCCCGCGCGACCCGGACGACCGGCGCCGCTACCGGCTCGAGCTCTCCGACGAGGGGCAGGCCGCGCTGAACAGCGCCCGCTCCGCGGCGGCCGAGATCGAGCGCGAGCTGCTCGAACCGCTGAGCGCAGCGGAGCGGCGCAAGCTGAAGTCGCTGCTCGAGCGCGTCACGGTTGCGTGCTGCTCGCCGGACGACCTCAGGAGGTGCCGCCGGTGACGCGCGCCGACCGCAGGCGAATGCTCGGCCTCTTCCGGCCGTACCGGGGAAGGCTCTCCGCCGTGCTCGGGCTGATCCTGATCTCGGCGGCGCTCGGGATGGTGTCGCCGTTCCTGCTGAAGGGCGTGCTCGACACCGCGATCCCCAACCAGGACACCACGCTGCTCGCCGAGCTCGTGGTCGGGATGATCGCGATCGCAATCGCCACCGGCGCGCTGGGAGTCGGCCAGACGCTGCTCTCCAACCAGGTCGGACAGCGGGTCATGCACGACCTGCGCGCCGCCGTCTACCGCCATCTCCAGCGCCTCTCACTCGCGTTCTTCACGCGCACCCGCACCGGTGAGATCCAGTCGCGGATCGCCAACGACATCGGTGGGGTGCAGAGCGTCGTCACCTCCACCGCAACGTCGATCGTCTCCAACGTGACAACGGTCGTCGCCGCGGCGACCGCGATGTTCCTGCTCGATTGGCGCCTTGCGCTCGCGGCGCTGGGCCTGCTGCCGTTCTTCGTCTGGCTCACCCGTCGCGTCGGCAAGGAGCGCCAGCGGATCACCGCTGAGCGCCAGACCCAGCTCGCCGACATGTCGGCACTCATTGAGGAGTCGCTCTCGGTCTCGGGCATGCTGCTCGGCAAGACCTACGGCCGCTCACAGGAGCTGGCCGAGCGCTTCGAGCACGAGTCCGGCGAGCTCGCCGACCTCGAGGTCCGCTCGCGGATGGCCGGGCGCTGGCGTATGGCGTCGGTGCAGATCGCCTTCGCCGCGATGCCGGCGCTGATCTACCTCGTGGCCGGCCTCAGCATCGCCGGGGGCGGCGAGGCGATCACGATCGGCACGCTCGTCGCCTTCACGACCTTGCAGACGCGTCTGTTCTTCCCGATCCAGTCCTTGCTCTCAGTGGGTGTCGACGTCCAGAGCTCGCTGGCGCTGTTCGAGCGGGTCTTCGAGTATCTGGACATGCCGGTCGAGATCCAGGAGGCCGAGGGCGCGATCGATCTCGATCCCGCGGACGTGACCGGCGACGTGGACTTCGAGGGCGTCGGCTTCCGCTACGGCGCTGACGGCGAGCGCGTTCTCGGCGGCGTCGACATCCACGTGCCCGCGCACACGACGCTGGCGATCGTCGGCGAGACCGGCTCCGGCAAGACCACGCTCGCCTACCTGCTCGCGCGCCTCTACGACGTCGGCGACGGGGCGGTGCGGATCGACGGTATCGACGTGCGCGACCTCACCCACGAGTCGCTTGCACGCGTGGTCGGGATGGTCAGCCAGGAGACGTACCTCTTCCACGCCTCCGTCCTCGAGAACCTGCGCTTCGCCAAGCCCGATGCGAGCGACGACGAGATCGAGGACGCCGCGCGAGCGGCCCAGATCGAGGGCCTGATCGGCAGCCTGCCCGACGGGTACGACACGGTCGTCGGCGAGCGCGGCTACCGGTTCTCCGGTGGTGAGAAGCAGCGAATCGCGATCGCTCGCGCGATCCTGCGCAACCCGCCCGTCCTCATCCTCGACGAGGCGACGAGCGCGCTCGATACCGAGACGGAGCGCGCGGTCCAGGGGGCCCTCGATCGCCTCTCGGAGGGGCGAACGACGATTGCCATTGCGCACCGCCTCTCGACGATCCGCAACGCCGAGCAGATCGCGGTCGTGGCCGACGGCGGCATCGCCGAGCTCGGCACCCACGCCGAGTTGCTCGACCTCGGCGGTCGCTACGCGGCGATGGTCGCCGCGCAGGGCGTGCACGGCGAGCTGGCGCTCGCGGCCTAGGCCCCGCCTAGACTCGCCACGCGATGGGCCAGCTCGAGTCGTTCAACCCGGCCACCGGCGAGCTCGTCGGCACGGTCACGACGATCGAGCCGGGCGACGTGCAGGGCATCGTCGACGAGGTCGCCGAGATCCAGCCGTTCTGGGCACAGCTGTCGCTCGCCGAGCGCGCTAAGTACATGCTGCGCGCGGCCGATGTCCTGGTCGAGGACATGGAGGCGGTCGCGGAGCTCCTCACGCGCGAGCAGGGCAAGCCGATCACGGAGAGCTACGTGATGGAGCTGATCCCCACGATCGACGCCCTGCACTGGTGCGCGAAGGCCGGGCCGAAGATCCTCGAGGACGAGCGCATCCGCTACCCGCAGCTCTTTCTCAAGACCAAGCGCAGCTTCTTCTCCTACGAACCGCTGGGCGTCGTCGGCGTGATCGCGCCGTGGAACTATCCGTGGTCGATCCCGTTCGGCGAGGTTGCGCTCGCGCTGATGGCGGGCAACGGTGTCGTGCTGAAGCCGGCGAGCCTGACGCCGCTGCTCGGAGAGCGGATCCAGAAGGTCTTCGACGACGCCGGCTTCCCCGAGGGGCTGGTGCGGACCGTCCACGGCGGCGGGCAGATCGGCCAGGCCCTGTGCGAGGCGTCGACGGCGAAGATCTTCTTCACGGGCTCGGTCGAGGTCGGCCGCAAGGTCGGCGAGATCTGCGCGCACCAGCTCAAGGGGTCGGTCCTCGAGCTCGGCGGCAAGGACCCGCAGATCGTCTGCGCGGACGCCGACATGGCCAACGCCGTGTCCGGGTGCGTCTGGGGCGCGTTCGCGAACGCCGGGCAGACCTGCTCGGGCATCGAGCGCACCTACGTCGTCGAGTCGGTCGCCGACGAGTTCCTCGCCGGCGTGCGCCGCGAGACCGACCGGCTGACCGTGGGCGATCCGCTCGACTGGGTGACCGAGATCGGGCCGATGGTCTCCGCGGGCCAGGCCGACATCGTCACCGAGCTCGTCGACGACGCGCTCGCCGCCGGGGCCGACAGGCTCGCCGGCGGACCGCGCGAAATCGCCGGCTACCCGGGCCGCTTCATCGCGCCGACGGTGCTGGCCGGCGTCGAGGACGACATGCGGATCATGCGCGAGGAGATATTCGGGCCGGTCGCGCCGATCGTCGTCGTCAAGGACGAGGCCGAGGCCGTGCAGCGTGCCAACGACTCGAACTTCGGCCTCGGCGCGTCCGTCTGGACCACCGACCGCGCGAAGGGCGAGCGCATCGCGCGGCGGATCGAGTCCGGGATGGTCTGGATCAACGACCACTCCTACTCACACGGCGCGATGCAGACCTCGTGGGGCGGTGTCAAGGACTCGGGCCTCGGCCGGTCGCACTCGAAGTTCGGTCTCTATGAATGCACGAACGTCAAGCACATCGGCTACGAGGCCGGGCTCACCCGCGACTTCTGGTGGCAGCCGTACGACGACGACCTCGGCACCGCCCTGCGCTCCTCGGCGCGGATCCTCTACGGCCGCGGCACCACGCGCCTGCGCGGCCTGCGCGAGGGCCTCGTCCCGCTCGCCAAGGTCGGCGCGAAGACGCTGCGCAAGGGCCGCTAGCCGGTTTCGGCGATCCGGAAGTGCAGGTGGTTGTCGTGGTTGACCGCCGGCACAACCACGCCGGGCGGGCCCGCGAGGGGCAGGTTGGGCCCGACGTAGATCACCTCGGCCCCGGCGGCGACGAACCGGTCAAGCAGGTCCTGCGCAAGGCGCACGTCGACGTCAGCGGGCGTATCCGGCGGGCGCTCCTTGCGGTCGAGCCGCGGGTAGTAGACGTCAATGTCGCGGCCGTTCTGGTGGCTGAAGTGGCCGATGCCGCCGCCGACCTCGGGGCCGAAGTAGCCGCCGTGGCGAAGGCCGAGGTCGCCGATCCCGACGCGCGGGGCGTCCGGATGTGCGCGGTGAAACTCCCGAAGCACGCGCAGGGTCGTCCGCACGAGGTCGTCGGTGCCCCAGCGCCGCCAGTCGCGGTTGGGCTGGCGGTGCAGCACGGGGTCCCAGGTGAAGAAGTAGTCCCCCTCGGCGGGAACGCGCACGCCGTGCTCGAGCGCACCGGCCTCAGGCGTCCCAAGCGCGACCGAGTCGCGCCACTCGATACGCGGCGCGCTGGTAGCGGCGATGCAGGCAGCGAGGATCGCGATCGCGACGAGCACGACTGGGATACGTCAAACCGAGCCCGAGAGGTCCTCGCACCGACGTTCGGCGCGGGCGGGGCTAGGCCGGCGTCGCCAGGTAGTTGCCCGCGTCGAAGCGGCGGGTTCGCTGCCAGAGGCGGGCCATGAAGGTCGGCCACCAGATGCCGTTGCGCCCGTTCTCGTCTAGGTACCAGCTCGCGCACCCGCCCTCGTTCCAGACGCTGCCCGCGAGGCGCCGCTCGGTGTCGCGGTTGAACGCGTCGTAGACCTCGGGCTTGACCTCGACCGTGCCGACCGCCTGACGGTCCATCGCCCGCAGGCAGCTGGCGACGTAGTTGATGTGCGCCTCGCTCGTGAAGATGATCGAGTTGAAGCCGCCCGCACTGTTGGGCCCGACGATGAAGAAGAGGTTCGGGAAGTTCGGGACCGCGGTGCCGAGGTATGCGCGCGGGCTGCCCTCCCACTGCTCGAGCAGGCTCTGCCCGCCGCGCCCGCGGATCATCGCCATCCCGGGGTTGTCGAAGACCTTGAACCCGGTGCCGAGGATGATCGTGTCGACCTCGCGCTCCGTGCCGTCCGCGGTGACGATCGAATGGGGGCGGACCTCGGTGATCGCGTCGGTGACGACCTCGGCGTTTTCCTCGGTGAGCGAGCGCAGGTACTTGTTCGAGAGCGTGATCCGCTTGCAGCCGAGCGTGTAGTTCGGGGTCAGCTTCGCCCGCAGTTCCGGGTCGGGGACCTGGTTGGCCAGGTGGCGGCGGCCGATCGCCTCGCCCCATTTGATCAGGCGACGGTCGACGATCGTGCCGAGCACCGTCGCCTCGAGCGAGAGGTAGGTGAGCGCGCGCATCGCCCGCTGCGTTGCCGGGAAGTTGCGATAGAGGTTGCGCTCCCGTTCGCCGAGCTGGCGGTCCGGGTCGGGGAGAACCCACGCCGGCGTGCGCTGAAACAGCGTGAGCTTCCCGACCTGCGGCTGGATCTCGGGGACGAACTGGATCGACGACGCGCCGGTGCCGATGACGGCGACGCGTTCGCCCTCCAGCGCGTGATCGTGCTGCCATCGCGACGAGTGGAACATCGTCCCCTCGAACGAGTCGAGCCCGTCGATCTCCGGATAGCTCGGCTCCGTGAGCCCGCCCATGCCGCCGATGAGGACGTTGGCCGTCCGCTCGCCGGCCGAGGTCTGCAGGCGCCAGACGTGCGCCTCGTCGTCCCAGCTCGCGCCGGTGCCCTCGACGCCGAACTGGATGTGCGGCATGACGCCGAGCTCGGTAGCGCAGCGACGCAGGTACTCGCGGATCTCGGCCTGCAGCGGATAGGCCCGCGTCCAGTCCGGGTTCGGCATGAACGAGTACGAGTAGAGAACCGACGGGATATCGCATTGACATCCCGGATAGGTGTTGTCGCGCCAGGTGCCGCCGACCTCGTCGGCCCGCTCGTAGACGACGAAGTCGTCGATCCCGTCCTTCACGAGCCTGGCCGCCATCCCGATGCCGGAGAACCCGGCGCCGATGATCGCGACACGGCTGTGCGTCACGTGGAGAACCTACGTCGCAGGAAGCTCCGCGAGGAGCTGCTTGGCCTGCGCCGAGACCTCGTGATCGACCTGGATCTCGTACTTGTCGGCCTGCATCCCGCTGACCGAGGCGAAGTCGCGTCGCCCACCCTGAAAAGCCTGGCCGATGGCGGCGAAGATCGAGCCGAAGATGATGCCGGCGACGAGGCCGTAGAGGATCACACCCAGGAAGTCGGGTCCCTCGAAGAAGAGGCTGAACAGCAGGCCGAAGAGCAGCCCGACCATCGCGCCCTGGCCGGCGCCGAGAAGCGCCGCACGGCCGACCGTCAGCCGGCCGGCGATCTGCTCGACGGTCCTCAGGCCGGTGCCGATGATCGCCGCGCGCTCGACCGGAAATTCCCTGTCCGAGAGAAAGTCGACGGCGCGCTCGGCATCGCGATAGTTGTCGTAGGTCGCGACCGTCGTGCGGGCGCCGGGCGAGGAGGCCTCCATGCGGCGCAGTATGGCGTTCGTCCAGGTCGCTTGCGGTGCGCCCGACGGAGGAATAAGTTCCGCCCAAGGGGAGCGTCGGTCACCTACGACAGGAAGGAAGTTCGTATGAAGCGACTTGCGCTCGCGGCAGCCACCGCAGGCATGGTCTGCGTCGTGATCGCCGTCCCGGCGTCCGCTCGGGTCGATCACCACTTCAGCGTGGACATCCGGGGCAGCGAAACGCACTTCGGCGGTGGTCAGGAAAGGTTCCATCTGCACGCACCGCTCGTCCAGAAGGACAATCACGCCAACCAGGTCGGGAACCTGCGGTTCCATTGCCGCCAGGCGAACGACAAGCTCCGCTGCGCCGGCAGGGTCCACCTGAACGGCGAGGTCGGCGGCTTCGGCGACATGTTCGTCCGCGGCAACCTGGGTCGCAACGACAACCGCCTCAACATCACCGGTGGTAATGGCGACTTCGAGGGCGCGGCGGGCAAGATCGTCGCTCCGAAGAACCGCCTGCACATTCACTTGGTTCGTTAGCGACAGTCCGGACAGCGGCGGCGGTATCCCGTGATACTGCCGCCGTGTCCGAACGTGCCCTCTCGCTGCACGAGCTGCGCCGCGACTACAACGACCGACCCGTTCTCCGGGACGTGTCGCTCGAGCTCGCCAAGGGCGAGACGCTGAGCGTGATCGGCCCGAACGGGGCCGGCAAGAGCACGCTGCTGCGGATCCTCGCGACGCTGCTGCGGCCGACCTCCGGGACCGTAGAGCTGCTCGGCGCCGAGCTGCCACGCGCGGCGTGGAAGGTCCGGGGACGCATCGGCTACCTCGGCCACGAGCCGCTGCTCTATCGCGAGCTGAGCGTCCGCGAGAACCTTGAGTTCAACGCGCGCCTTCACGGGATGGAGGATCCCGCGCCGCGCATCCAGGGCCTGCTCGAGCGGGCAGGCATCGCGCACCGCGCGGGCGAGCTCGTCCGCAACCTCTCCGCCGGGATGCTGCAGCGGGCGGCGATCTGCCGGGCGCTGGTACACGAGCCCGAGGTGCTGCTGCTCGACGAGCCCCGCTCCCACCTCGACCTCGCCGCCGCCGGCATCGTCGACGAGCTCCTCGGCCCCTCGCCCGATCGCAGCCGCGTGGTCGTCAGTCACGAGATCGAGTCCGCGGTCGCCGGCGCCGACAGCGTTCTCGCGCTCCGGGCGGACGGGAGCGTCGCGCACGCCGGCCCCGGGCTCGACCTCAACAGCGCGCGAGCGATCGTGGAGGGACGGGCGTGAGGGCGTTCAAGGCGATCCTCGCGAAGGACCTGCGAACCGAGCTGCGCACGCTCGAGTCGATCCCCGCGATGGCCCTCTTCGCCGCCACGACGTTCGTGCTCTTCCGGTTCGGCCTGGATCGCGAGAGCCTCGCCGGCGGTCTCGCCGCCGGAGTGCTGCTCGCGACCGTCCTGTTCGCGGCGATCCTCGCCATCAACCGCGTCTTCGTCAGCGAGCGCGAGCAGGGCGGCTTCGACCTGATCCGCCTCGCGCCCGTCGATGGCACAGCCCTCTTCGCCGCGAAGGTCGCGGTGCTGTTCGTCTACCTCGCCGCGCTTGAGCTGATCGCCGTGCCGCTGTTCGCGCTCTTCTTCCTGGACGAGGTCGGTGGGCTGCCCGCTCTGATCGTGATTTTCGCGCTCACGAACTTCGGGCTTTCGGTGCTCGGCACGCTCGTGTCGTCGATCGCCGTCAATTCGCGAGCACGCGACCTGATCGCACCGCTTCTGCTGCTCCCTCTGCTTGTACCGGTGATGATCGGTGCCGCAGGCGCCGCGCGGGAACTGCTCGCCGCCGGAGGGCCTTCATACGGCGATTTCGGCAAGTGGGTGGCGGTGCTGGCTCTCTACGATGTGGTGTTCTGCCTCATCGGCTACGCGGTCTATGACTTCGTCTTGGAGGACTGACCGCATTCGGCGACCTTGAGCTTTCGCGCCCCCCGCATCCTTCCGGTCCTCACCGTGATCGCGATCACGACGGGCTTCGCCCTGGTGTTCTTCTGGACCCCGAACGAGGCCGACCAGGGCTTCATCCAGAAGATCTTCTACCTGCACGTGCCGCTCGCGAGCTGCGCGCTGATCGGCTTCATCGTCGCGGCCGTCCAGGCGATCCTGCACCTGCGAAGCGGCGAGTCGAAGTGGGACGTGCGCTCCTACGTCTCGATCCACATCTCGGTGATCTTCGGCGTCGGTGCGCTGATCACCGGCGCGATCTGGGCGAAGGCGTCGTGGGGCAAGTGGTGGGTGTGGGACGAGCCGACGCTGGTCAGCTTCCTGATCGTCTTCCTCCTGTACTGCACGTACTACCCGCTGCGCTACGCGATCGAGGATCGCGAGCGCCAAGCGCGCTACGCGTCGGTCTTCGCCGTCACCGCGGGCGCTTTCGTCCCGCTCAACTTCATCGCGGTCCGGCTCGCGGAGACGCTCGTGCACCCGCGCGTGTTCGCGACCAGCGAGGGCGGGCTGCCGCCGAAGATGATGGTCACCTTCCTCGTCTGCTTCGCCGGGATGGCGCTCCTGTGGGAGACGCTCGTCCGCTTCGAGCTGGCGGCCAAATCCTCCAGGGCCAAGATCGGCCGCCTGCGCCGCGCCCTTGACGCTGAGGCCGAGTCCGCGGTGTCATCCCGGATCGCGCCGCAGCCCGTGGAGGCGAGCTGATGCCCGCGCTGCCGCTCGACGAGGCGGGCAAGTACGTCGCCGGCGCCTACGTGGTCTTCGTAGCCCTGCTTCTCATCTACGTGGCGATCATGTCGATCCGCCTGGCAAGAATCGATCGCGAGCTCGGAGATCTCGCAGAGCTCGCCGAGTCCAAGTCCAAAGGCCGCGACCTGCCTTCCCTCAGCAGCGCGCGACCCGCCGGAAGCGGACGCGAAGCGGAGCATTCCGGCGGAGGTATTCAACGGAATGGCTGAACTTCTCTCCCTGGGCGTCTCGCACAAGACCGCGCCGCTGGAGCTGCGCGAGCGCATGGCGCTGACCGAGGGCCGCGCGGTCGGGATGCTGGCCGAGCTGGTCGAGCGCGACGAGGTCCTCGAAGCCGCGGCGATCTCGACCTGCAACCGCACCGAGCTCTACCTCTACGTCGCCGACGCCGTCGGCGCCGAGTCGGTCGCGCTGGGGCTGCTCGCCCGTGAGGCGGGGATCCAGCCGACCGAGCTCGTCGGCCACCTCTACTCCCAGCGCGGCTCCGCGGCGGCCGAGCAGCTCCTGCGGGTAACCGCCGGCCTCGAATCGATGATCATCGGCGAGAGCGAGGTCCAGGGTCAGGTCAAGCGGGCGTACGAGCTCGCGCTCGTCGAGGGCGCGACGGGCCCGATCCTCAACCGCCTCTTCCGCACGGCGCTGGCCGCGGGCAAGCGCGCTCGCAGCGAGACCTCGATCTCCGAGGGCGCGATGTCGATCCCGTCGCTCGCCGTCGAGCTCGCCCAGCGCACCCTCGGCGAGCTCGAGGAGCGCCGCGTGCTGGTGGTCGGCGCGGGCGAGACAGCCGAGCTGACCGCGCGGGCGATCGCGGCGAAGGGGGTACGAGCGATCTTCATCGCCAACCGCCACTACGACCGCGCCATCGGCCTTGCCGAGCGCTTCGGTGGCGCCGCCGTGCGCTTCGAGGAGCTGCCGGCCGAGCTAACCGACGCCGACATCGTGGTCACGTCGACCAGCTCGCCCCATCAGGTGATCGAGCACGAGGGGCTCGCCGAGGTGATGTCCGCGCGCGAGGGACGGCCGCTGCTCCTGATCGACCTCGCGGTCCCGCGCGACATCCAGCCGAGCTGCCGAGAGCTGCCGGGCGTGAGCCTTTACGACATGGACGACCTCCAGGCGCTGGTCGAGCGCAACGTCTCCGGCCGCGAGGCGGAGGCACGCAGGGTCGAGGCGATTCTGCGGGCCGAGCTGAGCCGCTTCGACGCCTGGCTCGCGGGCCAGGACGTGGCGCCGACCCTCGCCGCCCTTCGCCAGCGCGCCGATGAGATCGTCGAGCGCGTTCTCGAGGAGAACGACCGCCGCTGGGAGGGCATGACCAACGCGGATCGCGAGCGCCTCACGGCCGCAGCCCGCGCGATCTCCTCGCGGCTGCTGCACGAGCCCACGCTTCGCCTGAAGCGCGCCGCGTCCGATCGCGATGCCTACGTGAAGGTTTCGGCACTGCGTGATCTCTTCGGCCTCGACGCCGGCAGCGAGCCGCTCGAGTCCGGCGGGGCCGAGGTTTCGGACCTCGCCGACCGCCGCAGCAGGAACTCGAGCCGCAAGCGGCCGTGAGCTTGAAGATCGCGACCCGCTCGAGCGCGCTCGCGCTCGCGCAGGCGCGCCTGGTGGCCGATGCGATCGGCGACGCGGAGCTCGTGCCGGTGAAGACCGACGACGCCGCGATCGGCGACAAGGCGCGGTTCGTTCGCGGCGTCGAGGAGGCGGTGCTCGACGGCGAGGCCGACCTCGCCGTCCATTCCGCCAAGGACCTGCCGATCGAGCGTCCGGCCGGCCTCGCGCTGGTTGGCGTGCCGACCCGCGAGAACGTCCACGACGCGCTGATCGGAAGCGCGTCCTCCCTGGGCGAGCTCCCGGCCGGCGCCCGGATCGGGACCGCGAGCCTGCGACGCCGCTCGCAGCTGCTCGCCACGCGCGACGATCTCGAGGTGGCAGAGCTTCGAGGCAACGTCGACACCCGTCTTGGAAAGCTTGCCGCGGGTGACTATGACGCCATCATCCTCGCCTCGGCCGGGCTCGCGCGGCTCAGCCGGGACGGTGAGATCGCGTTCGAGTTCACGCTCGAGCAGATGGTGCCGGCGGCGGGGCAGGGCGCGCTCGCCATCGAGGCAAGGGCCGACGACGAGGAGGCCGCCGCGGCGGCTGCCGGGATCACCAGTCGCGAGGCCTTGATCGAGCTCACCGCAGAACGCGCCGCCGTTGCGGCCCTCGAGGCCGACTGCGACACGCCCGTCGGGATCTCCGCGCGCTTCGAGGGCTCCGAGCTCGCGATCCGCGGCTACGCGGGCCTCGCCGACGGCGGCGCCTGGGTGCGCGACGGGATCGCCGGCGACCCGACCCAGCCGGCGGCACTCGGCGAGGAGCTGGTCGCGCGGATGGTGGACGCGGGCGCGAAGGCGATCCTGGAGCAGGCGCGGCATGAGGCGTAGCCGAATCCCGCCGCTGTTGAGGCAGCTTATGGAGGAGCGGTGAGCGCGCGGCCGGCCCTCGTCTACCTCGTCGGCGCCGGTCCGGGGGACCCCGGCCTGATGACCCGACGCGCCCTGGAGCTGATCGCGAGCGCCGATGTCGTGCTCTACGACCGGTTGATCCCCGACGGGGCACTCGCGGGCGCCCGCGATGACGCCGAGCTGGTTTACGTCGGCAAGGCCCCGCAGAACAACGCGATGGAGCAGGGCGAGATCGAGGCGCTGATGGTCGAACGCGCTCAGGCCGGGCGAAGCGTCGTGCGCCTCAAGGGCGGCGACCCGTTCGTCTTCGGCCGCGGGGGCGAGGAGGCCGAGGCGCTGGCCGCCGCGGGGATCGACTTCGAGATCGTCCCGGGCGTGACGGCCGGCGTGGCGGCGCCCGCCTACGCCGGCATCCCGGTGACCCACCGAGACGACGCATCGGCGGTGGCGTTCGTCACCGGTCACGAGGACCCGGAGAAGCCCGAGACGGCTCTGGACTGGGAGGCGCTCGCGCGGTTTCCGGGCACGCTCGTCCTCTACATGGGCGTCAAGAACCTGCCGCTCATCGCCGAGCGCCTGGCCGCCGCCGGCCGCGATGCGAGCGAGCCGGCCGCGGCGGTCGAACGCGGGACCCATCCCGGCCAGCGCACGGTCACCTCGACGCTCGCCGACCTGCCGGACGCCGTCGCCGATGCCGGGCTTCGGGCGCCGGCGATTCTGCTCTTCGGCCCGGTGGCGGCGCGGCGCGAAGCGATCGCGTGGCTGGAGCGCCGCCCGCTGCACGGCAAGCGAGTCGTCGTCACCCGAGCGCGCGCGCAGGCCAGCGGTCTGGCCGCCCGGCTGCGGGAGCTCGGGGCGGAGGTCGTCGAGCTGCCCGCGATCCGGATCCAGCCGACGCTCGACACACACGCCGTGCGGGACGCCGTCGCCGACCTGCACACCTACGCCCTCGTCTGCCTCACGAGCCCGAACGGAGTCCACCTGCTGTTCGAGGCGATGGCCGCCCAGGGTCGCGACGCTCGCGCACTCGCCAACGCCACGGTCGCGGCGATCGGGCCAGGGACGGCACGCGCGCTCGCCGCGCACGGGGTCATCGCCGACGTGGTGCCCGAGAAGTTCGTCGCCGAGGGCCTGATCGAGGCGCTCGAGCCCATCGACGTCGCGGGCAAGCCCGCGCTCGTCGCGCGGGCGGCCGAGGCGCGCGACGTCGTCCCCGAGTGGCTGCGCGATCGCGGTGCCGAGGTCGATGTCGTCGCCGTCTACGAGACCGTGCGCGAGGAGCCCGAGGAGGCGGCGGTGGCCGCCGCCGAGACGGCGGACTACGTCACCTTCACCTCATCCTCGACGGTTCGCAACCTGGTCGAGGCGGTCGGCCACCGCTTTCCCGCCTCAGCGCGGATCGTCTCGATCGGCCCGGTCACCAGCGAGGCGGCCGCCGAGGCCGGCCTGGAGGTCCACGTCGAGGCCGAACGCCACGACATCGACGGGCTGGTCGACGCGCTGGTGGCGGACGCAAGCCAATACGGCAACGACCGCCACTAGATACGGCAATTCAGCGCATGTGCGGGCGCCCTGTCGCGCTTACGGTCGGTGGCGCAATCGCAACACCGACCAAGGAGAGGCAATCCACATGAAGACGTTTCTGATCGAGCGCGAGATCCCGGGCGCGAGCGAGCTCACCGACGAGGAACTGCGCGGCATCACGAGCACGTCCAACGACGCGGTCGAGTCGCTCAACAAGCCCTACCAGTGGCTGCACAGCTACGTGGCCGGCGACAAGATCTACTGCGTCCACCAGGCCGAGAGCGCCGACGTGATCGAGGCCCACGCCAAGGAGGGCGGCTTCCCCGCCAACCTGGTCGTCGAGGTCGCCTCGGTCTTCGACAGCACCGGGCCGCGCGACCTGCCCCAGTAGCGGGCGTCCTCAGGCCAGCAGGCCCAACTCGCCAGCTCGGGTCGTCGCTTCCGTCCGGGAGCGGCACCCGAGCTTGGCGAGGATGTTGCGCACATGCATGTCGATGGTGCGTGTGCTCAACACGAGTTCGTCGGCGATCTCACGGTTGGTCTGGCCAGACGCGACCAGGCGCATGACCTCAAGCTCGCGGCGGGAGAGCCCCGCCTGATCGTGCTTCGCGGCCGCGCGGCGCCCGAGCGCGCCGGCGACGGACTCGCCAAGGGCGGACACCTCCTCGGCGACGCTCGCCGCAAGGGGCGCCGCACCGAGTTCCTGCGCTCTGCCGTGCGCCGCCTTCAGCTGGACCAAGGCCACCTCGCGCTGGCCGGCCGCGCCGAGAGCCACCCCTGCGCGCAGCTGGATCTGCGCGCGCTCGAACGGGATCCGCAGCGTCTCGTGAAGCTCGACGGCCCGCATCATCTGCTCGGCCGCGACTTCCAGGTGCCCCTCGGCCAGCGCCGTTTCGCCCAGGGCGTGCGCCAGTGCGGCGAGGGCGTCAGGGTGGCCGGTCGCGGCCGCGATGTTCGACAGCGCCTCGGCGCAGGCGCGGGAGTTCGTCAGGTCTCCGTGACGGGCGAAGAAGCACGCCGACCAGCGCAGCCCCCAGACGGCGTAGTGATGGTCCTCGCTGCGCTCCCAGCGATCGAGCAGGAAGCGGCAGTGATCGCGCGCGCTCTGGAGGTCGCCCTCCTGCTCGTCGAGCCATGCGAGCGCGGCGGCACTGTCGACGCTCATCGAGACGACGTTGAGCCGCGTTGCCGTCGCGAGACACTGCACGAGCAGTGGCCTGCCGCCCGCCCCGTCGCCGCGAAAGACGCGGATCGCGCCGAGAACGCCGTCGGCGACCAGGGTGTCGTCGGGAGTCGCGTCCGGCCCAAGGAGCTGCGCGCAGAGATCTGCGGCCTCGTTCCAATCGCCGAGCTCGCGAAGCACGTATGCCATGCAGCTCAGGCACGTGTACTCCATCGCGTCGGCGCCGCCGGTCGCGCAGAACCCAACGGCGGTCTCGAGCGCGTCGAAGGCGCCCGCGTAGTCACCCGCGATCTCCCGTGCGGTACCGAGCCGCTGGTAGACCTCAGCGGCCTCGAGCGTCAGCTCGTGCGCGAGTGCGAGCGCCAGGCCCTCCTGGACGATCTGCATCCCCGCCTCGTAACTGCCGCCCTTCACCGTCGCGACGCCCTGGAGCCCGAGCGCCCGGGCGTGGAGGTCGGGACGGCCTGCGGCGGCGGCCTCGGCGACCGCCTGGCCCATGAGCTCGATCGCCTGCCGGTGATCGCCGCTGCTCTGGAGATATCCGCCGGCGACCAGCCGCTCGGCGGCGGCGTCCCCGGGTTCGCCGTTGGCCGCGTAGGCGTCCGCCGCGACCCTGCGCGCAGCCAGCGCTCGCTCACGATCACCCTGAAGCGCGTAGATGGTCGCGAGACGGCGCTCGGCATCACCGAGCGCGACGCCTCCACCCGCGGAGCGTCTCGCCGCCACCACCTCGCGCTGGGCCCGCTCCGCCTCAGCGAGCTCGCCGGAGAGCTTGGCGAACGACGAATGCTGCTCGAGCGTCGCTATCCGCTCCTCGCTTCGGTCGTCATCCGGCCAGAGCTCGAGCGCCTGCCGGCCGAGCTCGGTCGCGTCCCGGTAGGCGTGCAGCCGGCCGAGCTCGCCCACGGCAACCAGCAGCGACTCGAGTGCCCGGCCCTCGTCGCGCGCGGCGAGCCAGTGCGCAGCGACCTCAGCCCCCTGCCCGCCCCGAGCCTCGATCGCAGTCGCGAGGTCGCGGTGCAGGGACCGTCGCCGCAGCCACGGAACGCTTTCGTAGATCGCGTCCCGCGTGAGGGGGTGGCGGAAGGCCGCCCGACCCGGCTCGGTCTCCGCCAGCAGACCCCGGGTCAGGAGCTCCTCGAGCCCTTCCGCCCGGCCCAGCTCGCCGATGACGTCGAGCTCGAACGTGCCGCCGGCCACGGAAGCCGCCTCGGCTGTCTCTCGCGCGGCCTGGCTGAGGTCGGCGAGCTCGAGCAGCACCGCGTCTCGGATCGTCTCGGGCAGCGGCACGTCCGCCTCGACCTCGAGCTCGAGGACCCCGTCTCGGCGAATCAGGTGGCCACTGGCATCGAGCGCCCCGGCGAGCTCCTCGATGAAGAACGGGACTCCGTTCGTGCGGTTGAACAGCGCAGCTGCCAGCCCGGCTGAGGCCGCCTCGCCGAGCACGTCACGGACAAGCGGGCGGTGCCGGATTCGGTGAGCGGCTTGACGGTCAGCTCCCGCAGTGAGCCGCTGCGACGGAGCTGATCGCGCAGGCGCCGGACGCCGTGGTCACGCGGGATCTCGTCCGAGCGATACGCGGCGATGACGAGGATCGGCAGCTCGGACAGCGGCTCGGCCAGAAACGCGAGCAGGTCGAGGGTTGTCTCGTCGGAATCCTGAAGATCGTCGAGCAGCAGGATCACGGGTCTTTGCGAGGCGGCGGCGGCGAGGGCGCACCTGATCGCCTCGAAGAGTGTCGCCCGGTCGCTCTCGCCACGGCGTCGCCGAGTTCGGGAAGCAGCAGGGCGAGGTGCGGGCGCAGGGGCCCGCAGCCGGTCAGCCCGCCCGCGTTCGTCCTCATGAACCCGCGCAGCCCGGCCACGACGGGGGCGTAGGCGATCGACGCGGGCTCGGCGGCACCTCGGAGAAAATGAGCGTCGGCTCCCTCAGCGACCACCTCGACGAACCTGGTCTTTCCGACGCCCGCTTCTCCGGAGAGCAGCACGAGCGACCCCCGGCCGGAGACCGCATCATCGACGGCCGACTGGAGCCAAGCGCTCTCCGTCTCCCGTTCGATCAGGGTGTCGCGCACCCGCCGATTATCGCCCTCGGGCGTTTGTAACTTCAACGGTGGGTAGCGCTAGGGGGAACGACAAAGGAGTTGAGATGGAGCGACGTACGCTCGGACAGGGCCTCGAGGTATCCGCGCTGGGCCTCGGCTGCATGGGGATGTCCGCCTTCTATGGCGAGACCGACCTGGACGAGTCCGAGAGGACGATTCAGCGCGCGCTGGAGCTCGGCATCGACTTCCTCGACACGGCCGAGATGTACGGGCCGTTCGCCAACGAGGAGCTCGTCGGCAAGGCAATCGCCGGCCGGCGCGACGACTACGTGATCGCGACGAAGTTCGGTGTCCGCCCGGTCCGTGAGGGGGATGGCTGGACGCGGGTCATCGACGGCTCGCCTGAGAACGTGCGGCGATCCGTGGAGGGGTCGCTCGAGCGGCTCGGCACCGACCGCATCGACCTCTACTACCAGCACCGCCCGGACCCGAATGTCCCGATCGAGGAGACCGTCGGCGCAATGGCCGAGCTCGTCGACGAGGGCAAGATCCTCCACATCGGCCTGAGCGAGGCCGCCCCCGAGCGGATCCGCAAGGCGCACGCGGTGCACCCGCTCACCGCCGTGCAGACCGAGTACTCGCTGTGGACGCGTGAGCTCGAGGACGAGATCCTGCCGACGCTGCGCGAGCTCGGGATCGGCCTGGTGGCCTACTCACCGCTCGGGCGCGGGTTCCTGTCGGGCCGGTTCAAGCGCCCGGAGGACCTGGATTCCGACGACTACCGCCGTCAGGGAGAGCGATTCACCGGCGAGAATCTGGAGGCGAACCTCGACCTCGCGGCCAAGGTGGAGGAGCTCGCCTCCGAGAAGGACGTGACCCCCGCGCAGCTCGCCCTGGCGTGGGTCCTCGGCCAGGGCGACGACATCGTCCCGATCCCGGGCACGAAGCGCCGCGAGTACCTCGAGCAGAACGCCGCGGCCGTCGACGTGGAGCTGACCGACGACGAGCTCGCGCGGATCGCCGACGCGCTGCCGGACGCGGCGGGCGAGCGCTACGACAAGGCGGGCATGGCGGCGATCAACCTCTGAGTCACCGCAGCCGAACCCCGTAATGGAGGACCGCGTCGACGCACGAGCGTAGGTCCATGGGCTGGCCGGTGCCCGTCAGCAACGGCCCCGCGCGCCGGCGAGCTCCGCTTCGGCGTACGGGCGTCCGCCGCAGCGCCACCGTCGGTGAGCGCTCCAGCACGTTGCCGTCGGGTTGGGTGAACACTCTTCGCCCGCGGTCGTCGAAACCGACCGAGAAGCCGCCCTCGTGAACGAGCCGGTGGTGGTGCCGACAGAGCACGACGAGGTTCTCGAGCGAGCTGTCACCACCGTGGGCCCAGTGACGGATGTGGTGGGCGTCGACAAACCGATGCCGCTCGCATCCCGGGAACTGACATCGACCGTCTCGAGCAACGAGCGCACGGCGCGTCGCCGCCGGGATCGAGCGAGTCCTTCTTCCCGCGTGGCTTGGCCTGCCGTCGGCACCATCGCCGACCGCGACCAGCGTGCAGTCGCATGCGAGCCGCCGCGCGGTTTCCGCAGCAAGGCCTGGGCCTCCCGCCACCGCACTGAGGCCACGGCCGGTTAGGCGCGCACCAGGCTCGTCCGTCATGAGGGTCTGGGCATCCACGTGAACGAGTACCTGGAACCGCTCAGCGGCCGAGGATCGACCGACGGTGTTGCGAGCAAGCGAGCTCTCGGCCATCGCCGCGAGTCCCTCGGCGGCGGTGGGAAAAGGCGGCGCTGACGGCGGCCCCGCGGGGCCGTCGTCGTCCTCCGGCGGGCTCTCGGCGTCCGCTTCGTCCGCCAGTCCCTCCGCGAGCCTTTCCTGCGCGGCCTCCAGCGCGCGCAGGAAGAGGACGCCATCGTCCGGCGGCAGCTTGGCGTCGATGTGCAGGCACCCGTCGTCGTCATCCCACCACTGGCGTACGTAGGCACCGCGTCGCTGCTCGTCAGCTTCACTGGCGCTGACTCGGCGCGCCGCCCTGACCATTCGCTCGAGTTGGGCCGCGGTCGCGTGGCGGGCGAGCTCGATCAGGTCCGCTTCGCTCTCCTCATCACCGACGCGGGTCAGCACCCGCACCTTGGAATAGCTGAGCTCGCCGTTTGCGAACGCGGCGCTGACGAGCGGCAACTCGTGCAGGCGGCGGGCGACCCGGACGTTTTCCCGCGCCGCGCGGGGCGAGACCGAGCAGCGCCACGCGATCCACTCAGAGGTGGAGCGACAACCGGTGCCGGCCCAGCCCTCGCGCCGATCGAACTCCGCGACGAGCTCAAGCCAGCGTGCGGTGTCCGCTGTGAGCCTTGCGGCAAGCGATTCGAGCTCCTGCTCGATGAGCGCGAGCGGCATCGCTGAAGAGGCGGCCACCGCCGGATCGGATGGCGAGGTAGGTACGAACATATGTTCGTATACGGTAGCCCCGCCGTCGGACAGATAGCTTGCGCTTCGTGGGACCGCGGCCGATCACGTTCCTGTCCGACTACGGCAGCGCCGACGAGTTCGCCGGCGTCTGCCGGGCGGTGATCGCCTCGATCGCCCCCGAGGCGAACGTGATCGACATCGGCCATGGGATCCGCCGCCACGACGTGCGCCGCGGCGCGGCCGTGCTCGCAGACGCGGTGGCGTTCGCCCCGCCCGGCGTCCACCTCGCCGTCGTCGACCCGGGCGTCGGCACCCCGCGCCGGGCGGTTGCCGCCGCCTCCGCCGAGGGCGGGCGCCTGTTCGTCGGTCCGGACGGCCTCCTCACGCCCGCGCTCGAGCGCTTCGGAGGAGCCGCGCAGGCCATCGATATCTCCGAGTCGCCGGTGCGCCTGGCGCCGGTCTCGGCGACTTTTCACGGGCGCGACATTTTCGCGCCGGTGACCGCCCACCTCGCGCTCGACGCCCCGCTCGCCGAGCTCGGCGAGCCGATCGACGCGGGCTCGCTTACGGCGCTGCCGAGGGTCAGCCCCGAGATCGAGCGCGGCCTGCGGCTGACCGCGGAGGTCGGCGATGTCGATGGCTTCGGCAACGCCGCCCTGCTGGCGGGCGCCGAGGACGCCGCCGCGGCCGGGCTCGAGCCGGGCGCGCGCCTGCGGCTGACCGCGCCGCGCCGATCGGACGAGCTGCTCTACGCGCGCACCTTTGGCGACGTCGGCGAGGGGGAGCCGCTGCTCTACGTCGACTCCTCCGGGGCGCTTGCGCTTGCCGTCAACCGCGGCGACGCGGCGCGCCGTCTCGACATCGAGGCCGGCGACCGCGTGGCGCTCACGCGAATGTGATGACCCACTTCGGCGAGCCGCACATCCATCTCAAGAGCACGGGTTCAACCAACGACGTGGCGCGCGAGCTCGCCGAGGAGGGAGCGGCCTCCGGCACCGTCGTCACCGCCGCCGAGCAGTCGTCGGGACGCGGCCGTCGAGGACGGGTCTGGTCGGCGCCGCCAGGAAAGGCGCTGCTCCTCTCCGCCGTGCTGCGCCCGCTCGAGCTCGACCACGTTCTCCTGCCCCTTTCCGTCCCGGTCGCGGTCTGCGAGGGGATCGAGGCCCTGGCGCCGGTCAAGACTCAGATCAAGTGGCCGAACGACATCTGGATCTCCGAGGCGAAGGTCGCCGGCGTCCTGATCGAGGCGCGGCCACCTGATTGGGCCGTGATCGGGATCGGCGTCAACGTCGCGATCGAGCTCGATGAGTTCCCGGACGACCTGCGCTGGCCCGCGGCCTCGGTCGGGCACGGCGCGGACGTCGACGCCGCGCGGCTCGTCATCTGCGCAGCGCTGGACCGGTGGGTGGAGGCGCCACAGGCCGAGGTGCTGAGCGCGTTCAGGGCGCGTGACGCGCTCACGGGACGCGAGGTGCTCTGGGAGGACGGGGAGGGCGTTGCAGCAGGAATCGACGACCGCGGCAACATCCTCGTCGATCGCGACGACGGCGAGCGTGTCGCGCTCGGTTCAGGTGAGGTTTCACTCCGTCTGGGGTAGGTTGCGGGCGTGCGGGATCTGGCAGGAAGATTCGTCGCGGTCGTCGTGGCCGCGATTGCCCTTGTCGTGATCGCGGCCGCGCCGGCGTCCGCTCAGGAGGCCGGGATCTGCACCAAGTGGAAGGACCACCTCAAGCCCGGCGACAACTTCCATCTCGGCGACGGCAACGCGAGCGTCATCGGCCCCGAGTCGAACGACCACATCTTCGGCGAGGGCGGCAAGGACCTCATCAACGGCGGTCGCGGCAGCGATGTGATCGAGGGTGGTCCGGGCAACGACATTCTCTGTGGCGGTCGCGGCAACGACACGATCATCGGCGGCGACGGCAACGACCGGATCTTCGGCGAGGAGGAGAACGACACGATCATCCCCGGCCCAGGCAACGACAAGGTGCTCGGCAGCCAGGGCGACGATCGAATCGAGGGTTACGGCGAGGAGGGTGGCGAGATCGTCGACGACGGCGTCGACATCCTCGACGGCGGGTTCAACGACGACGTCGTCATCGCCGGCGGCGCCGACTCGCTGTTCGGTTTCACTCACGACGACGAGCTGAGCACCAAGACGCCGGACGTCGCGCCGAAGGTCATGGACGGTGGCGGCAACGACGACGTCATCTTCGGCTCGGACGCCAACGACAAGATCAAGGGTGGCGAGAACGGCGCCGACAAGCTCTACGGCGCTGGCGGCAACGACCACCTCAACGGCGGCAGCGGCACGGACACCTGCGACGGCGGGTCCGGCCGCGACAGGGCAAAGAACTGCGAGAAGGAGCGCAACCTCCCGCGCCTTCTCCCGCGTTTCTCGCTCTAGGGCCTACGGCTCACAGGTCGACGATGACCTCGAACCCGCCGTAGACCATCCGCTTCATGTCCGCGACGTCACCGGCGGGCTCCATGAGCGCCTTCATCCGGTCGTCCTCCATCACCTTGGAGTTCACCTCGTCGCGCTTCGCACGGGACTCGTAGGTGATCCAGGCGAAGATCACGGTCTCGTCGTCGGACTGCTTGACGCTCTGCGGGAACGACGTGACCTCTCCCGACTTCACGTCCTCGGCGAGGCACTCCTTGTACTCGAGCGCACCGTGCTCGATCCAGAGCGCTCCCGCCGTCGAGGCGATCTCGCGGTACCGATCGATGTTCGACTTCGGCAGCGGCATTACGAATCCGTCGACGTACTTGGCCATGTGGCTCTCCTCAAATTCGGGAACGTCAACTGAGACAGGGTCCGCGCCCTGAACTCATCGCTCGAAGATCGTTACTTCTTCGGCGATGAACAGCGATGAGCGTTCAGAAGTCGATGAACTTCGCCTCTGCATCTCGGCGAGCTACGAGTCGTCCTCCGCCTCGTCGGCGGAGTCATCCGAAGCGTCCTCGCTGCCCTCGTCCCGTGTGTCGTCATCGTCCTGCGCTTTGACGTCGTCCTGCGACTCCTCGGGCTCCTCCGCCGAAAGCTTCTCGCGCTGGCGGCCGTTGCCACCGCCCTCCGAGCCGCTCTTGCCGCCCTTGCCGCCCCGTCGGCGGCGGCGCTTGCCACCGCTCTTGGGGAAGTTGCGCAGCAGTTCGCGCGCGACCGCCGAGGGCTTTCGGGCCATGCGCATGCGGGCGCCGCGCAGGACCTCCTCGGCCTCGGGCGTGTGGGCGACAGCCGCGGCAAGCAGGCCGACGGCGAGGCGCCGGTCCTGCTGGCGGGCCGCGTGGACGATGCGGCGGGCGTTGCGCCCGTGGGCGCGGCCGGATGAGTTGACGAACAGGCCGAGCAGGCGCTTGGTCTCGGGCCAGCGCTGCACCGCGTACTCCTCGTGCAGCTCGCGGGTGATCTCGGCGAGGCGCCAAACCCATGCCTGAGCCTGGTCGCGGCGGCCGATCCGCTTCTCCGACAGGGCCTGGAGGAGGATCTTCGCCCCGGCGCGGCGCTCGTCGCGCGGCCAGGTCGCGACGACCTCGACCGCGTCGTCGAACGGGTCGGCCTCGCGCAGCGCGGCGATCTCGGCGAGCGCCTTGAGGCGCAGCTGGTGGTCGCGGTTGCGCTGCAGGCAGGTGAGCAGGAACCGGCGGCGCAGCTCCTTGGCCTGATCGTGCTGGATCATCGCCTTGGCCTTGCGCCAGTTGTTGGCGGTCACGCGCGAGCCGGCGAGCGCGGCCCAGGCGTGTTGCTCTGAGTAGTTGAGGTTCTCGACCGCGATCCGCCAGAGCTCGCGCTCGAGTACGGCGAGCCGGCGCTCGGGATCGGCGGACACGGGGACGACGCGGCGCTCGACCCGCACCCGCCGCCCGCGGCCGCGGCGGACGGGCCCGACGACGATCGCCCCACCGCGGTAGACGTCGCGGTCGAGCAGGCTGTGGAGGGTGACGATCGTCTCGTCGGAGGTCGTCGCCGGATGGACCAGGTCGATCACCAGGCCCGCCTCCTTGCCGGGATGGCGGCGAGTCACGCGGCCGACGCGCTGCTGGTAGACGCGGCGTGAGGCGGTCGGCGCAAGGTGCATGCAGATCGTGGCCCGTGGCGAGTTCCAGCCCTCGGCGAGCAGCATCGCGTTGCAGAGGACGTCGACCTCGCCGCGCTCGAACCCGGCGAGAATCTCCGCGAGCTCGCGCTTCGGCGTCTCGCCCGACACGGCCTGCGCGTTGATGCCGACCTTGCGGAAGGCGGCGGCGACGTTGTTCGCGTGCTTGACGCCGGCCGTGTAGACGACGCCCGGGATTTTGCGGAACCGCGACTGGTAGAGGTCGGCGATCGCGACGTTGAACGGCTCCTGGTCGAGCAGGGCGGCCAGCTCCTCCTGGTCGAAGTCCTGGTCGACCTCGCCTCGGCGCAGCGGGACCTTCGCGATCGTGCGCACGCCGGGGCCCGGCGGGATCCGGATGCAGCGCAGCGGCGCGATCACGCCGCGGCGCGCGGCCTGAGCGAGATCGAAGCGGGAGGTCTGAGTGGGGAAGAGGTCGGCGACGTGACGCGCGATCAGCGCGCCGGTCGCGGTCATGCCGATGTAGACGGGGCCGACCCAGTTGCGGATGCAGCCGCTGGTCTTCTCGCCGAGCGCGGTGTGGGCCTCGTCGCAGATGACGATCGAGTACGCGTCGGAGACGCGGCCGGCGTTGCGCACGAACCACTGGTAGGTCTCGACGGTGACGGGGCCGTACGGGTGGTCGGCGCCGTCGAGCAGCGGCGGGCAGAGGCGCTCCTTGTAGCCGCGGTCGGAGATCTCGCCGATGAACTGGTCGACGAGGTTGCGGCGGTGCGTGAGGATCAGTACGCCGCCCGTGCGCGACGCCTCGATGAAGCCGACGGCGGCGACGGTCTTGCCGGCACCTGTCGCGTGCTCGAACCAGAAGCGGCGGCTGGCGCCCGCGTCCTCGGGCGCCTCCTCGATCAGTTCCTCGTCCGCCTCGCTCGCGTCCGGCTCGTCCCAGTCCTGGGGCTCCTCGTCCGGGGCGAGGGCGTCATCCTCCTCCTCCTCCTCCTCGTCGAGGGCGGCGGCGCTGCCGTTGGGGCCGCCGCATCGTCCTCGGCGCGGGTCCCGTTGCCGTTTCCGTTGCGGCCGTTGCGCCGGGATTCGCCCTCGGGGCTCTCGAGCTCGGTGGTGATCGCCGCGAGCGTTCCGGAAAGGGCGTCGACCTGGTGCTCGTTCAGCGTGGCGCCGTCGAGCAGCTCCGGGGTCTCTTTCCAGCACAGTGGGATCCGAAGCTTGGAATTCACGTGACTTGAAGTCGCGGC
>JADMIO011288132.1_pt1 | contig 32493 bp, 25 predicted proteins | sample 8958161 | NCBI WGS metagenome assembly JADMIO01 (sample SAMN16585339, study PRJNA669376) | soil metagenome | isolation source: Crop rotation soil | place: USA: Cullars Rotation, Alabama | collected 2011
CCGCGAGCTGCGGCCGGGCCGTCGCGACCCGCAGCTCGATCGCCACATCTCGGGCCGCCGCGAAGTGGCGTTCGCCACCGCCGAGCTCCCCGAGCTGAAGCGCATCGCCGGCGGGGTGGCGGCGCGGGTGGGCGCCCACGTGACGCTGAACGACGTGGTGCTGGCCGCCGTCGCGGGCGGGCTGCGGGCCTGGGAGCGCGACGGCGCGGGCGCGGCGGCCTCGCTGCGCGCCCAGATCCCGGTCAGCATGCACCAGCGGCACGAGAGCGCCGACGAACTGGGCAACCGCGACTCGTTCCTGTTCGTCGACCTGCCGCTGACCGAGCCCGATCCGGTCCGGCGGTTGCAGCTGATCAACGCCGAGACGCGCGAGCGCAAGGACCGCCACGACGCCGACGAGCTCTACGCGCTCTTCCACGGGCTCTCGCACGTGGGCCCGCTTTACCGCACGGTCAGCCGGCTCGCGTCGGGGCCGCGGGAGTTCAACCTGGCGATCTCGAACGTCCCCGGCCCGAGCGAGCCGATCCACGTCGCGGGAGCCCCCGTCGCCGACCTGCTGACGCTCGCCGAGCCGGCCGACCGTCATGCCCTGCGAATCTCGGCGATCTCCTGCGGCGGCAGGATGTCCTTCGGCGCCTGCACTGACCCCGATGCGATCTCCGGCGTCAGTGGGCTGACCGACGGCATCGGGTCGGCGGTCGCCGAGCTCGCGGCGCTCTGCTGAGGGGCGGCTAGGCCGCGGCCGCGATCATCGCCACCCCGCCCAGCGCCAGCACGACGCCGGCCCGCTGGGCTCGGGCGAGCCGCTCGCCCAGGACGATCGCCGCCAGCAGCACCGTGACCGCGGAGTACATCGAGCCGGCCACCGACACCAGCGGCAGGAGGCCGTGGTTCGTGGCGACGGCGTAGAGCGAGTTGGCGACGATGTCCAGGAAGCCGATCCCCAGCAGCGGCGGCCAGAGCCCGCGCTCGATTCGCATTGACGGCCGCATGCGCGCCGCCGCCAGCAGCAGCGTCGCGACGCCCCCGGCGCGCGCGGCGACGACCGTCCACGCCGGCCTGTCCCCAGCCGTGTCGGCGAGTCCCAGGAAGAACGCTCCGAAGCCCAGCGCCGCGATCGCCGCCAGGCCGACCGCGGCTCGCCCGGCGATGCGCCACTCGGGGTCGGGGTCGCGGGCAACCAGGAGCACCCCGACGATCGCCGTGGCCGCGCCGATCGCCTGGGCGAGGCCCGGCTCCTCGCCGCGCACGATCCCGGCCGTCACCGGCACCAACACGCCAAGTGCCCCGATCGTCGCGACGACGCTGACGGAGCCCAGGGCCATCGCCCGGTAGAACGCGCCGAGGGCGATCACCCCGGCGGCGCCCGCCCCCGTCGCGATCAGCGCATCACGCGTGCTGAGCGCGTCGCCCCCCGCGCTCAGAGCAACGAGCAGAGCGAGAACCAGCCCGACCGGCTGGCTCACGAGCAGAACCGACAGCGCCGAGATCCGCCTGCTCTGCAGGCCGCCCAGGAAGTCCGAAATGCCCCACGCGACGCTGGATCCGAGAGCGAGCGCTATCCCGAGCATGCGTCGTCGCGCCCGATGAGCCCGCCGAGGCTCAGCCGGGCCTCGACGTGAACGCGCGTCGCGCGGTGTGCCTGGATGCGAGTCCAGTCGCCCTGGCGCGCCGCGCAGGCGTGACCCGAGGTCACCCGCCAGTAGCGGGTGTAGTGGATGCGCACGAGATAACGGCCGGGGCCGGGCACTGCCAGCGTGAACGCGTCCGGGTCCAGCCGAACGACCCGCGCGCCGCCCGCGGCCAGCCCCGAGCCGCCGCGCACGCGGAAGAGCTTCCAATGCTCGTTCGACCACACCTCGTGCAGATACGCGGGGCCCTTGCGGATCACGGCCACCTCGTCCCGTGCGAGGTAGTCGCGGTTCGCGTCCGGGACGGCGACGAAGCGGATGCCGTTGCGGTACAGCCAGCGCCGGTACGAGCGGCTGCTCAGCCGGTCGTCCGTGAAGAGCTTCGAGTCGCCCGATTCCAGCTGGCGCATCCACCCGCGTGCAAGCGGGAAGCGCGGGGCGACGTAGGCCGCCTCCCAGCGGTCCTGGGTGGGCGGGATCTCGATGCGCATCGGCTCGGTGGCGCGGTCGCGGAGCTGGTGCAGGAGAGGCGCGTAGTAGGAGGCGTTGACGGACGGGTCTCCCGCCGCCGCCGACACGTCGCGAAGCGGCGGCCCGAGCTGCCAGTAGAGCAGCGGGATCGCCGCGAGAGCGAGCGCCCAGGGGCGGCGGCGCGCGGCCAGGACCACCGCGAGCAGCGGGCCTGCGGCCAGCTGGCCCAGGCGGCTGGCGTTCCCCCCCACCGGGTTCGGGAACAGGAACAGCACCGTGGAGAGCATCAGGTACAGCAACACGCCCCACCGCAGGGCGCGCTCCTCTGCCGGAAGCAGCCACAGGGCCAGGGCGGCGAAGATCGGAACCGGCAGGAACGCCGCGAAGACGAACGGCTCGTCGCCGGTGACGGGGAAGGCGATGGTCAGCGCCGCGAGGCCGATTCCCGAGCCGAAGGCGATGGCCGCCCCGTCGCGGCGCTGGCCCGCGGCCATGAGCGCGGCGCCCGCGAGCCCGAGGAAGAGGGCCGCGACGGGGCTTGCGCAGGCCGTCAGCAGCGCGATGACCCCCGCGATCCGGCGGTGGCCGCGCTGGAGCGCCAGCAGCGATCCCAATGCCACGGCGACGCCGAGGGCGAAGGTGAGGCGTCCGCTGAAGAGCATCGTCGCGCTGGCGACTCCGAACCAGAGGTTCCCGATCCGGGCCCGGTCGCCCCAGCGGTGCTTGGCGATGGCGCTGAAGAGGCCCGCGGCGGTGACCGCCGCGATCGCTCCGACCAGGCGCGGGCTCGTGGCCGCGGCCAGCGGCGGATAGAGCAGGCTGTAGCCCGGCACCAGGTGCCCCGAGTACCAGTCGTTGCTCCAGAGGACGAAGCCGTGCGACGAGAAGAGGTCGGCACGGAACGTCTGCGCCGCCAGGTCCGCGCTGGGCGGCTGGACGATCAGATACGCGAGGGAGAGGACGAGAGCCGGGAGCATGGGGAGGGCTAGCTTATGAGCATGCAGTCTGCATTGACCGTGGCCGATCTCGGACAGAACGTCGACCGCTTCCTGCACGCGGCCGAGACATTCTTCCGAAGCCTCGCAGAGATCGGCTGGGGGTACCTCGCCGTCGCCCTGGTCCTCACGCTCGGAATGCAGCTCGCGCGGGCCCACGGCTGGGCGAATGCCCTGCGTGCAGCGTACCCGGACGCGCGCGTTGACGAAACCCGGGTCGTCGGCTCCTTCCTCGTGGGTGTCGGCCTGAACGGGCTGCTGCCTGCGCGCGGCGGCGACGCGGTGAAGATCGTGCTGGCGAAGCGCGGCATCGCAGGCTCCTCCTACCCGGCCATCGTCTCGTCGTTCGCGGCGCTCTCGCCCTTCGACATGGGCGCGGGGATCCTGGTGCTCCTCTACGCGATCACGCAGGGACTACTGCCCCGCCCGCCGCGGCTGCCCGACCTGCCCGCGTTCGACATCGCGTTCTGGGCCGCCCACCCGGAGCTGCTGATGCTGGGCCTGACGATCCTCGCCGTCGGGTCGGTGGTCCTGTTCGCCGTGCTGGCCCGGCGCGTCGAGTCGTTCTGGCAGCGCCTGAAGCAGGGCCTCGCGATCTTTCGCGCTCCGCGGCGCTACCTGCGTGAGGTGGCGGCGTGGCAGCTACTCGGGTGGATGCTTCGCTTTGCGTCGTTCTGGCTGTTCCTCGACGCTTTCCACATCGGCGGGTCGTTCCAGAACGTGCTCCTGGTGATGAGCGTCCAGTCGATCTCGAGCGCGCTGCCGTTCACGCCCGGCGGCGTGGGCGCGCAGCAGGCGCTGCTGGTCGCGACGCTCCACGGCGCGTCGCGCGCCGTGGTCCTCTCTTACTCGGTGGGCCAGCAGCTCGCCGTCACCGCATGGTCGGTGGCGGTGGCGTTCCTCGCTCTGGTCTTCCTCTTTCGCGGGCAGAGCTGGCGCAACCTCGTGCGCGAGGGCCAGGCCGCTCGGGCGCAGGCCGGCGCCGACTAGCGGCGAGGGCCGGTCCCGCCGGGCCGCTAGCCCTTCGCGTACTCGAGGCGCAGCTGCTTGCCCTTGAGCTTCGTGCCGTCGAGGCGCTGCAGGGCGCGCTCGGCGTGGGCGGCCTCGAGCTCCACGAACGAGAAGCGCTCGAGCACCCTGATGGACGAGATCGCCTCGTCGGGCACGACCGCGCCCTCGGAGAGCGCCCAGCGGACGTCCTCATCGGTGATCCCGCTGCGCTTGCCGCGATTCATGAACAGCTTCACGTGGCCGTCGGCGCGCTCGACCTCGGCCTCGGCCGGCGGCGGATGCTCGCGCCGGCGCGGGCGCGGGGCGTGCTCCAGGCGCTCCTCCGGCGGCTCCCACTCGCCGATCGTGGTCCGCGCCTCGCGCTCGATGCGGGCGATCTCCTCGCGCTCGCGGGGCGTGACGAGCGTGATCGCGCGGCCCGTGCGGCCCACGCGGCCGGTCCGGCCGATGCGGTGCACATAGGTGTCCGACGAGCCCGGGACGTCGTAGTTGATGACGTGGGTGACGTGCTCGATATCGAGCCCTCGTGCCGCGACGTCGGTCGCGACCAGCAAAGGCAGGCGGTGGCCCTTGAACGCGAGCATGACCCCGTCGCGCGCGCCCTGCGTCATGTCGCCGTGCAGGGCCTTTGCGGTCAGGCCGCGGTCTCGCAGGGTGCGATCCAGGCGGGCTGTGCCGATCTTGGTGCGGCAGAAGATGATCGCCTGCTCCGGCTCCTCAACGCGCAGGATCTCGATGAGCCGGTCGGTCTTCGCCTTCGGCTCGACCTCCACGTACGCCTGCTCGATCGCGTCCACCGTGAGCCGCTTTGGGGCGATCCGGATGGTCACGGGCTCGTACATGTAGCGGTCGGCCAGGCGCTCGATGGGCGGCGGGATGGTGGCGGAGAACAGGGCGGTCTGGCGCCCGTTCGGGCACATCCGCAGGATGCGCTCGACGTCGTCGATGAAGCCCAGGTCGAGCATCTCGTCCGCCTCGTCGAGCACCACGTAGCGCACCGAGGTGAGCACGAGCGAGCGGCGGTTGAGCATGTCCATCGTGCGCCCCACCGTGGCCACCACCACGTGGGCGCCCGCCCGGAGCTGCGCCTGCTGCGAGCGCACGGGCGCGCCACCGAAGACGGCCACGATCTCAATCGGCAGGTGCTCCGCGTACGTGCGCAGCGCCTGGGTCACCTGGATGCAAAGCTCGCGCGTCGGCGTCAGCACCAGCGCTTGGACGTCCTCGCCCTCCGGATCGATGTACTGCAGCAGGGGCAGGCCGAAGGCGGCTGTCTTCCCGGTCCCCGTCTGGGCCTGGCCGATCACGTCGTGGCCGGCAAGGAGCTCGGGGATCGCCTGTTCCTGGATCGGGCTCGGCTCCTCGTAGCCCAGCTCGTCGAGCGCCAGCTGCACCTCGGGCGACAGGCCCAGCTCCTTGAAGCTGCTCATCGCGACGGGTCCAGCAGGAGCTTGCCGGTCGTTCTCCGCGCCCGCAGCTCCTCGTGGGCGCGCGGGGCGTCGGAGAGCGGGTAGACGCCGCCGACGACGACCTCCAGCTCGCCCGCGGCGACCGCGGCGAGCAGCTCCTCGATTCCCTCGCGCAGAAGCTCGGGGCGGCGGAAGAGATGAACCAGCCAGAACCCCACCACCGCACGGCTGTGCCGCATGAGGTGGCCGTTGCTCACCTCGTTCGGCTGGCGCGAGGCGATGCCGAACGTGACCAGCCGGCCGAACGGGGCCAGCGCGTGGAGGCTGGCGTCGAACGCGTCGCCGCCCGCCATCTCCAGGACCACGTCAACCTGCTCGCCGCCGTTGGCGTCGAGGATCGCCTGCCGCAGGTCGTCCGAGCGCGAATCCACCGCGACGTCCGCCCCCAGCCTCTTAGCCAGCTCGCGCTTCTCCTCGGAGGACGCCAGCGCGATCACGCGCCCGGCGCCGTAACGCTTCGCGAGCTGCACGGCGAGGGTGCCGGTGCCGCCGCCCGCCGCGTGGACAACGACGCTCTCGCCCGGCTCCAGGCGAGCCGATACCCGCAGCAGGCTGCGGGCCGTGAGGCCCTGCAGCAGTAGCGCCGCGGCCTGGTCGTCGCTGACCCCGTCCGGGATCGGCACGAGGGCCTGCTCGTGGACGGCGACGCGCTGCGCGTAGCCGCCATTCATCAGCAGGGCCGCGACCCTGCGCCCGTCCGGGAGCGTGCCGCTGACCTCCCCTCCCGGCACGAGTGGAAGCTCCTGCTGCGCGAGGTAGTCGTTGCTGGTCACGTGGGTGTCGGCGAAGTTGACGCCGGCGCGCGTGACGTCCACCACGACGTGGCCCGGCGCGGGCTCGGGGTCGGGCAGGTCCACGAGTCGCATCACCTCGGGCCCGCCGAACTCCTCGATCTGAATGGCCTTCATCGAGGCGACAGTCTGGCAGGATGGCGCGGTGGCCCTCACGGTCGTGGGATCGATCGCGTTCGACGCCGTCCGCACGCCGTTCGGCGAGCGGGACCGGATGCTGGGCGGCTCGGCGGTCCATTTCGCTCTCGCCGCGAGCTTCTTCACCGAGGTGAACGTGGTCGGCCCGGTGGGTGACGAGTTCGGCGAGGCCGAGCTGGAGGTGCTGCGCTCGCACGGGATCGAGACGGCCGACGTCGAGCGGATCGAGGGCGGCGAAACGTTCTTCTGGCGCGGGCACTACGACGCCGACCTGAACGTCGCCCACACCGACGAGACCCGCCTGGGGGTGTTCGCCGAGTTCGATCCGAAGCCGACGGACCGCTCGCGAGGGGCCGAGACGCTGTTCCTGGCGAACATCCAGCCGGACCTGCAGCGCCGGGTGCGCGCCCTGTGCGAGGGCGCCCGGCTCGCGGCGCTCGACTCGATGAACCTGTGGATCGAGACCGAGCGCGACTCGCTGCGCACTGCGATCGCCGAGGTCGGCTGCGTGATCCTGAACGACGCCGAGCTGCGGATGCTCACCGGCGAGCCGAACCTTCTCCGCGCGGCGCGGGCCGTCATGGAGATGGGGCCCGGTATCGTCGTGGCCAAGCGAGGGGAGTACGGCTCGGCGCTGTTCACCCCCGGCGCCGCGTACGCGCTGCCCGGTTTCCTGCTGGAGGACGTGCGCGACCCCACGGGCGCCGGCGACAGCTTTGCGGGAGGGTTTCTCGGCTACCTCGACGGCTGCGGCGCCCACCGGCCGGACGACGCGACGCTGCACCGCGCGATGGCCTACGGCACGGTGCTCGCGTCGTTCAACGTGGAGGAGTTCGGGACGGAGCGCATCGCGCGGCTGAAGGTGGAGGAGATCAACGAGCGCTACGCCGAGCTGCGCGCGCTCACCCATTTCGACGCCCCCGGCTAGGCGCGAATCGCGACCATCGCCGTGGCCAGCAGGACCATGGCGAGCGAGAGGGCTCGCAGGGCGCCGTCGAGAGGCGCCGCCAGCCCGGCTGCGGTCAGCTCGACCGCGGTGCCATCGGCCAGCCGCTGCTCGCCGCTCACCGAGGTCGTCCTCCGGCGCAGCCGCCGGACCGGCGTCGACAGGCGGCGCTGGGCGACGCTCAGCCAGAAGCAGGCGAGGGTCACGCCGGCGCCGGCGAGCGCGTCCCCCGGGTCGGGGATCGCCAGGGCGTTCGACCACCACCCCGTGAACGCCGGGAACGCGCCCCACGCGAGCGCGAACCACAGGTCGCCGTGGAACCGGCCGCCGAACAGCTCGAGGTTGTACGCGACGACCAGGAAGCCCCCGGCGAGCACGAGCGGGATCAGGCTGGCGGAGACCACGAAGACGCCCGCGATGCCGATCCCGAGAGCGACGGCGAGCCCCGCGGCCGCCAGGCCCGTCAGCGTCCCGTCCGTCAGGCCCGTGCCGAGGGGATGGCCGTTGCGCTCGTCGAGTGCGTGCGCGGCGATTCCCACCGCCGCGAAAAAGGCCCCGAGCGCGGCCGCGAGCCTCCCCGCGTGGAGGCTGGGCGCCGCGGCCGCGCCCAGAGCCACGTAGCTCAGGTGCCAGGCGGTGTAGGGAGGGTGCAGCAGGGTGACGAGGTCGCGCCAGCCGCCGGGCCGGAGCGCGTAGAAGGCGGGGCGCGCCGCCTCGTCAGCCACCGGCTCGCGTACCCCAGATCACCGCGCCGCCGCCGAGGCTCATCGCCCGGGCTCCCACCCGCTCGATGCCCGCCCGCTCCCACAGCTCCACCTGTCGCTCCAACGGAAGGCGCTGGTGGAGGTCCTCGATGCTCGGGCCGAGGAAGCGCCCGACCCGGTACCAGTCGCGCCCGCCCAGCAGCAGCCCCGCCGCGGGCAGCACCGCGCGGGTGTACAGGCGCCACGGCCACACGAGCGCCCCGGCGGGGCGGTTGAACTCGAGGGAGGCGATCCGCCCGCCTGGCCTGACGACACGCGCCAGCTCGCGCATGGTCGCGTCCAGGTCGTCCACGTAGCGGAGCAGGTAGGTGAACGTGAGGTGGTCGAACGAGGCGTCCTCGAACGGCAGGGCCTCGGCCTGTCCCGCGACCAGCTCCACCCGGCCGGCCAGCGGCGGGTCCTCCGCCGCGCGCCGGCGAGCCGCGGCGAGCATGTCCGGGCTCTGATCCAGGCCCACGACCCGGCAGCCGTAGCGGCGGACGAGCTCGCGGGTCACGAGCCCGGTGCCGGTCGCAACGTCGAGGACCCGCTCCTCGGGGGCAGCCTCGATCCTCGCGACCATCGCGCGCCGCCACCGCGGGTCCTGGCCGAAGCTCAACACGGCGCCGAGCGCGTCGTACCGGCGAGGCAGCCCCGTGAAGAGCCCGACGGCGTGCCGCTTGCGTTCGGAGTCGATCTCGTGCATGCGTTCGCGAATAATCGCTGTCCGGAGCCCCGGGATGCGAGAATCCCCATTTGAGAAAGACCCTGACGAGGAGAGAAGATGGCGACGGAGCAGCGGAATCAGGCAGAGGACGGCGGCGTTGCCACGGCTGCCGGCGACACCCTGACGGTCACCGACAACCGTACGGGTGAGAGCTACGAGCTCGAGATCTCCGACGGGACGATCCGGGCGATGGACCTGCGCCAGATCAAGGTGTCGGAGGACGACTTCGGGCTGATGGCGTACGACCCGGCGTTCACCAACACCGCCTCCTGCCGCTCGGCGATCACGTACATCGACGGCGAGGCCGGAATCCTCCAGCACCGCGGCATCCCGATCGAGCAGCTCTGCGAGCACGCGAGCTATCTCGAGGTCGCCTACCTGCTGATCTTCGGCGAGCTGCCGACCCAGCCGCAGCTCGACCGCTGGGTCTTCGACGTGACCCACCACACCTTCGTGCACGAGAACATCAAGAAGTTCGTGGAGGGGTTCCGCTACGACGCGCACCCGATGGGGATGCTGCTCGCCTCCGTCGGCGCGCTCTCCACCTTCTATCCGGACGCGAAGCACATCGACGACCCGGAGGAGCGCTACATGGCGGCCATCCGGCTGATCGCGAAAATGCCGACGCTCGCGGCGTTCGCATACCGGCACAACATGGGGCTGCCGTACATCTATCCGGACAACGAGCTGAGCTACTCGGAGAACTTCCTCTCGATGCTCTTCAAGATGACCGAGACGAAGTTCGAGCCCGATCCCAGGCTCGCGCGGGCGCTCGACATCCTCTTCATCCTGCACGCCGACCACGAGCAGAACTGCTCCACGAACGCGGTGCGCGGCGTCGGCTCCTCGCAGGTGGACCCCTACTCGGCCGTCGCCGCCGGCGTCGCCGCCCTCTACGGCCCGCTGCACGGCGGGGCGAACGAGGCGGTGCTGCGGATGCTCCGGCGAATCGAGAAGACCGAGAACATCCCCGACTTCCTCGAGCGGGTGAAGGGCCGCGAGGAGCGCCTGATGGGCTTCGGCCATCGGGTCTACAAGAACTACGACCCGCGCGCCCGGATCATCAAGAAGCACGTGGACGAGGTGCTCGAGGCAACCGGGCACAACCCGCTGCTGGAGATCGCCGTGGAGCTCGAGAAGCACGCGCTCGACGACGAGTACTTCACCTCGCGCAAGCTCTACCCGAACGTCGACTTCTACTCGGGCCTGATCTACGAGGCCCTGCGCATCCCGGCGGAGATGTTCACGGTGATCTTCGCCATCCCGCGCACGTCCGGCTGGGTCTCCCAGTGGATGGAGATGAACGACGACTCCGAGCAGAAGATCGCGCGACCGCGCCAGGTCTACGTGGGCGACCGCGACCGCGACTACGTCGCGATCGACGACCGCGAAGGCCCCGAGAAGATCACGGGCCCGCCCGCCCGCCGTCCCGCCCGCCCGCGGCGGGGCGCATAGGCAAACACCCGGGCGGTCACGACCTGCCGGGTCAGGTAACAGGCCCTCGCCCGCCGGGAGCGGACGCGGGAGCGAGCGCCGGGCGCGAGCGAGAGCAGAGCATCCCGGCGGAAGGATGACCATTCGGTTGACGATCCGCAACGGCCCGCGCGTCGAGCGCGAGCGCTTCGCGACGCTCGATGAGGCGATCGCCGCACTGCGCCGCCGGGCGCGCGAGATCCGCGGCGAGGGATCCCTGGAGGGCGTCAGCATGCTGCGCGACTTCGCGCCGGGCGAGCAGGTGCGGGCGCGCCTGGAGTTGTCGGTCGGCGGCTTCCTGCGCAGCCGCGAGGCCGGCGTGGACGTGATGGGCGACGGCCGCGTGGTCCCGCACGCGGGGGCGATCCGGAGGCGCGAGCTCGACGCCGCCGCCCACCGCGACCCGTTCGACGCCGTGCGCCAGGCGCTCTCACCCGAGCGGACGTGACCGCCGATTCCGACTTCGAGGTCCCCCAGGGCAGCATCGCCGCCGGCCGCCGCGTGCGCCTGCCGCGAGGGGCCGAACCGCCGATCTCCGTGTACCTGAACGGGGTCCGGCAGGTGGAGGGCGAGGACTACCGGCTCCGGGAGGGGCACGTGGTCTTCTCCCGGCCCATCGTCAAGGAGGGCAAGCTGGGCGCGGTCCGCTGGCTCTCGATGCTGATCGGCCTCGTCGGCAGCTACCGCAAGCACGAGACCGTGGACGTCGAGTACCGCCTCGGCGGTCAGGTCAAGCTCGCGACGGACATGGAGGTCGTGGAGTAGCGGCCGAAGCCGGCCCCGGCCCCGCGGGGCCGCGAGGACCGCGGAGCCGCGAACAACTGCGGCAAGTAGGGCGGCTGGCCGCCCGGGTCCCCAACGAGTTCGCAGTTGACCGTCATATGTACGGCAAACTGCGAACTCGTCCGCTGGGGCCCCCTCTATTGCCCGTTGTTGCGGTTGCGCGCCCGTGGCTCGGGGCGGCCGAGGCGGCCGGCGAGCCCGGTTTCCATGCCGCGGAGAGCGAGGCGGCCCCGCGGACAACTGCGGCAAGTAGGGCGGCTGGTCGCCGGCTGCCGGCCGCCGGCTGACCGCCGGGTCCCAACGAGTTCGCAGTTGACCGTCATATGTACAGCAAACTGCGAACTCGTCGGCTGGGCCCCCCTCTATTGCCCGTTGTTGCGTTGCGCGCCCGTGGCTCGGGGCGGCCGAGGCGGCCGGCGAGCCCGGTTTCCATGCCGCGGAGAGCGAGGCGGCGCCGCGGACAACTGCGGCAAGTAGGGCGGCTGGTCGCCGGCCGCCGGCTGGTCGCCCGGGGCCCCAACGAGTTCGCAGTTGACCGTCATATGTACGGCAAACTGCGAACTCGTCCGCTGGGGCCCCTTTATTGCCCGTTGTTGCGGTTGCGCGCCTGTGGCTCGAGCGGGGCGCGTCCGTGGCTCGGGCGCTCGGCGTCAGACGACGGCGGGCTCGCCCAGGCCGGCGAGCTCGGCGACGCGGTCACGGTGCAGGCTGGCCGGGCCGAAGATCTGGCCCGTCACCTTCGCGCGCTTCAGCAGGAAGTGGAGGTCATGCTCCCAGGTGAAGCCGATGCCGCCGTGGACCTGGAGCGCCGAGGCGGTGACGCTCCACGCGGCGTCGGAGGCGCGCGACTTGGCCATCGAGGCCGCCAGCGGCAGCGACTCGGGCTCGGCGTCGGCGGTCCAGCCGGCGTAGTAGACGAGCGAGCGGGCCTCCTCGACGTCGTAGAGCATGTCCGCGCAGCGGTGCGCGACGGCCTGGTAGGCGCCGACCGGGCGCCCGAACTGGTGGCGCTCCTTTGCGTACTCGACCGACATCTCCATGGCCCGCTGGGCGACGCCCAGCAGCTCGGCGGCGACCGCCACCAGCCCGCAGTCCAGGGCGTACGCGACGTCGCCGGGGAGCGACTCGCCGTTGTCCGCGCTGACGCGCGCGTAGCTGCGCGTGAAGTCGATCACGTCGAGCCCGTCGATCCGGGCGTCCTCGGCGGCCACCAGCCGGGCGCCGTCGCCCTCGGGAAGGACGATGAGCGCGGCGCCCTCGGCGTCGAGCACCATGGCCGGATCCTTCTGGTCGGCGGCCATGGCGCCGCGCGCCTCGCCCGTCGCGATCCCCTCGAGCCAGCGGGCTCGCTGCTCGTCGGAGCCGGCGCGCTCGACGAAGAGGCCGGCGAGCGCGTTCGAGAGGAACGGCGTGGCAGCGCACGCGTAGCCGATCTCCTCGCATAGGAGCGCGAGGGCGAGGACGCCAAGCCCGCCGCCGCCGTTCTCCTCGGCGATCGCGATGCCCGGCCATCCGAGCTCGCGGATCTCGTTCCAGAGCGCGTCGTCGTAGCGGTGCGCCTCGGCGGCCTCGCGGACCTTCGACAGCGGCGAGCGCTTCGCCAGCAGCTCGCGCGCGGTGTCCTTGATCGCCTGTTCCTCGTCGCTGAACCCGAAGTTCATTCCGTCCCCTAGCGCAGCCTCGGTAGGCCGAGCACCCGCTCGGCGATGATGTTCTTCAGCACCTCGCTCGTGCCGCCCTCGATCGAGTTGGCGCGAGCCCGCAGGAAGTCGTGGGCCCAGCGGGAGTCGGTCTGCATCAGGTCGAGGCCGCCGACCTCGACCGCGAGCTCCGTTAGGGGCTGGTTCACGTCGGCCCACTGGAGCTTCGCGATGGAGCCCTCAGGGCCCGGGACGCCGTACTTGATCTGGTCGGTCAGGGCACGCAGGCCGCCCAGGCGCATGGCCTCCGCCTTCGTCTTCAGCGCGCCGATTCGCTGGCGGATGATCGGGTCGTCGCCGAGGCCGCGCTCGCGGATCAGCTCCATCAGCTCGTCGAGCGCGACGCCCAGCTGCAGCGCGGCGGCGGCGCCGAGGCCCGCGCGCTCGTGCATGAGCGTGGTGATCGCGACGTTCCACCCGTTGTTGACGCCCCCGACCACGTTCTCGTCGGCGACGTAGGCGCCCTCCAGGAAGATCTCGTTGAACTCGGCCTCGCCGGTGATCTGACGCAGCGGGCGGACCTCCACCTCGTCCTGCTCCATGTCGAAGACGAAGTAGGTGATGCCCTGGTGCTTCGGGGCGTCCGGGTCGGTGCGCGCCAGCAGCATGCACCACTTCGAGCGGTGGGCGATGCTGGTCCACACCTTCTGGCCGGTCACCCGCCAGCCGCCGTTCTCGCGGACGGCCTTCGTCTTCAGCGAGGCCAGGTCGGACCCCGACTCGGGCTCGGAGAAGCCCTGGCACCAGATCTCCTCGGCGGAGAGGATCGGCTCGAGGAAGCGTTCCTTCTGCTCCTCGGTGCCGTGGGCGATGACGGTGGGCCCGCCCATCACGAGGCCCAGCGCGTTCGCGGGCCGCGGTGCGCGCGCCTTTGCCATCTCCTCGCTGAAGATCGCCTGCTCGATCAGCGACGCGCCGCGACCGCCGAACTCCTTGGGCCACGAGATGCCCGCCCAGCCGCCCTCGTGCAGCAGGCGCTGCCAGTCGCGGATGAACTCCCAGCGCTCGTCGTCGCCGCCGTCGGGCACGGGGCCGGGGTTGTTCTCCTCCAGCCAGGTCCGCACCTCGTCGCGAAACGCGGCCTCCTCGGTGGACAGGGTCAGGTCCATGGGAGCGGCACTCTAATGGTCGGCGGCCGCCGGGGGCGTCAATCGCCGACGACGTAGAGCATGATCAGCGCGGTACCGACCCAGGTGGCCGCCGCGAAAATCATCCCCGGGTCCTCGACCAGGATCGCGGCCGTCGAACGGGCGTCCTTGCGGTCGTAGATCAGGTAGAGGTAACGGAAGATCCCGTAGAGCACGGAGGGGGCGGTCGCGAGCATCTTGCTGCCGATCAGCGGGCTCTGAACCGCGTAGATCGCGTAGGAGATGATCGACGCGGCGGTGACCATCGAGACCATCTGGTCCAGGAACGGCAGCGAGTAGTGCTCGAGCACCGGCCGCGACTCGGCGCCTGTGGCGATCTCCGAGTCGGCCTCCTGGCGGCGCTTCGTGAAGCCCAGGAAGAGGGCCAGCATCCCCGTGCACAGCAGCAGCCACTCCGACGCGTGCGCCTCGACCGCCACCGCGCCCGCGATCACCCGGAGGATGAAGAGCGAGCCGATGGTCATCACGTCGAGGATCACGAGCCGCTTCAGCACCAGCGAGTACGCGGCCGTCGTGACGCCGTAGAGGGCGACGAGTCCGCCGACCTCGGCCGAGACTCCGAAGACGCCCAGCAGCACCCCGCCGATCGCGAGGACCGCCCCCATCGCGACGGCGCGCGCCGGGCTCAGCGTCCCGGCGGCGATCGGGCGCCTGCGCTTCTCGGGGTGGCGGCGATCCAGCTCGACGTCGCGCAGGTCGTTGAACAGATAGCCCGCGCTCGAGATCGCGCAGAAGGCCGCGAACGTGAGCGCCGCGTCCACGATCTGCGTCGGCTCGTCGAGCTTCTGCGAGAACAGAAGGCCCGCGAACACGAGCAGGTTCTTGATCCACTCCTGCGGCCGCATGGCCGCCACGGTCGCCGGCATGGCGCAGAAGGTTAGGGCGCGGGGTCCAGCAGGACGCCCGGGTTGAGCAGCCCCGCAGGATCGAGTGCGCGCTTGGCGGCGCGCAGCGCCTCGGCGAACGGCTCGGGGCGCTGGCGGTCATACCACGGCCGGTGGTCCCGGCCGACGGCGTGGTGGTGGGTGATCGTGCCGCCGGCGGCGATCACCGCGTCGGAGACCGCGGCCTTGATCGCGTCCCACTGCTCCACCTCGGAGCCGCGCCTCGCCGGGCAGAGCACCGTGTAGTAGGGCGCCGGCCCGTCGGGATAGACGTGGGTGAAGCGGCAGGACAGGCGCGGCGCGCCGGGCCCGCCGGGGGCGATCGCGCAGGCCTCGGCCACCGCCGCGCTCGCGGTGTCCATGACGCGGGCGTGGAACTCTCCGAACCGGTCCCACGTGATGGCGGTCTCGAACGTGTCGCTCAGCACTCCGAGCGCCACGAACGTGTCGCGCAGGTAGGGCGCCGCGAGGAAGGCATGCCGCCACGCGCCCACCGGGTCGGACCCGGCCTCCCCGTCCGCCGGCTTGTTCGCGCCCGCCGCGCCGGGGCCGGGCTGCGGATCGGCGCCCACCGCCGAGACGGCCGAGGAGCGCACCTCTCCCGGCTCGCCGCCGTGCTCGCGCGCCACCTCGAGCGCCAGCGCCATCGGCCCATCCACCGGATGGTGCGCCGACTCGAAGCCCAGGACCATGAGCGCCTTGCCCGGCGGCCCCGCGTTCGTGGTGTCGGATTCGACCGCGTCCAGCAGGCGGCAGTTCGACGGGTGCAGGCCCGACTGCGAGAGCTCGCGAACCGCCTCGGCCCCCGCCGCGAAGGAGTCGAACGCGACCCCGCACGAGACCTTCCAGCGCGGGCGCTCCTGCAGGCGCACCCAGGCCTCGGTGATCACCCCAAGGATCCCCTCGGAGCCCAGCAGCATCCGGTCGGGGCTGGGCCCGGCGCCCGAGCCGGGCAGGCGCCGGCTCTCCCACGGCCCGCGGTCGGTCACGGCGCGGACCGATTCGACCAGGTCGTCGATGTGGGTGAGGAGCGTCGCGTAGTGGCCGCCGGCGCGCGTGGCGATCCAGCCGCCGAGCGTGGAGAGCTCAAACGACTGCGGGAAATGGCGCAACGTGAGGCCGTCGCCGCGAAGCTGGTCCTCGAGGTCCGGGCCGACGGCGCCCGCCTGGATGCGGGCGGCCCGCGAGACCGCGTCCACCTCGAGCACGCGGTCCAGCCGGCCGAGGTCCAGGCTGACCGCGCCCGCGTAGCCGTCGCCGATCCGCGCCTCGACTCCGCCCACCACGCTGGTGCCGCCGCCGTACGGGATCACCGCCGCCCCCTCGTCGGCGCACCAGGCGAGAACGCGCTCCACGTCGGCCTCGTCCGCCGGGCGGGCGACGAGGTCCGGCGGGTTGTCGAACTGCCCGCGGAACCCCCGCACCACGTCGCGGTAGGCCTTGCCCAGCGCGTGCGACACGCGGTCGTGGCGGTCGTCCGTGACGATGTCCTTCAGCGAAGCGGGCGGCGCGAGCCGCGGCGGCGCCAACTCGACCGCCTCCAGGGGCACGGGATCCTCGACGGACTCCCCGCCGAAGCCCAGGCGGCGGCGGATCTCGGGCGCGGCGCCCTCGAGCTGCGCGCGGTCCAGCGCCTGGTCCTCGTACCCCCAGCCCCAGTGCTTGCGGCGCCTGGAGCGCGCTGCTACCAGTGCACGCCTCGCATCAGGTGGGCGAAGGCGATGCCCTCGGAGGAGACCTGCTCGCTCTTCTCGGCGTCGGCCTTCTCGCCCCGGGCGGCCTTCGAGTCGGGGAACAGCTTGTAGCCCGTGTTGAGGATCGCGTCGGAGGACTTCGGGCTGAGCGCGTAGAGCAGCTCGCCGAAGTTGCCCAGGCGGGTCGCGATCTTCTTCTGCCGGTTGATGATCGCCTCGCAGATCATCTCGGCGGCCTCGTCGGGGCCGATCGTCGGGAACGCGTCGTACATCTTCGTCGGCGCGATCATGGGCGTCCGCACCAGCGGCATGTGGATGGTGGTGATCGCCACGCGGTCGTCGACGATCTCCGACGCGATGCAGCGCGCGAAGGCGTCGAGCGCGGCCTTCGAGGCCACGTAGGCCGAGAAGCGCGGCGTGTTCGTCTGCACGCCGATCGAGCTGACGTTGACGATGTGGCCGCGCTTGCGCTCGCGCATCGCCGGCAGCAGCTTCAGGATCAGCTTCAGCGCCCCGAAGTAGTTGACCTGCATCGTGCGCTCGAAGTCGTGGAAGCGGTCGTACGACAGCTCGACCGACCGCCGGATGGACTTCCCTGCGTTGTTCACGAGGATGTCCACGGAGCCGTGCTGCTCCAGCACCTCGTCGGCCATGCGCTCGATGTCGTCCACGTCGGCGAGGTCGCACGGGTGCACGTGGGCGGTACCGCCGAGCTGCTCGATCTCGCCCTTGACCTCCTCGAGCTTCTCACGGGTCCGGGAGACCAGCAGCACCTCCCCGCCGGCCTCGCCGACCTTGAGCGCGGCCGAGCGGCCGATGCCGGACGAGGCCCCCGTGATCAGGACCTTCTTGCCGCTGACCGTGCCGGCCAGCGAGCGGTCCTTGAACAGGTCCGGGTCGAGGTTGCGCTCCCAGTAGTCCCACAGCCGGTCGGCGTAGGTCTCCAGCGGCGGCACGCTGATGTCGGTGCCGGCGAGCGCCTTCTGGGTCTCGCGAGAGTCGAACTTCGTCGGGTAGTTGACGTACGTGAGGACCGACCGCGGAATGCCCAGGTCGGCCAGCACCGTGTCGGCGATCCGCTTGACCGGCGGCAGCATCATCAGCCCCGCGCGCACCTGCGGCGGCACGATCCCGAACATCTTCGGGTCGATGCGCATCGCGAACTGCGGCGCGTGGGCGGCCTTCGCGAACAGGTTCATCGCCTGCCCGGCGGTCTTCGGGTTCGGGTCGGTGAGGTGGAACGCCTGCCCGTCGAGCCCGTCTTGGTGCCCGATGTGATCCAGCGCTCGCGCGACGAAGTCCACCGGCACGAGGTTGATCTCCTGGCCCTCGACGCCGATCTGAGGCATCCACTGCGGGAACACCCGGCGCGTGCGCTGGATCAGCTTGAAGAAGTAGTAGGGGCCGTCCACCTTGTCCATCTGGCCGGTCTCGGAGTGGCCCACCACGATCCCCGGGCGGTACACGCGCCACGGCCGCTTGCACTCGTCCCGCACGACCGCCTCGGACTCGTGCTTCGTCTGGAAGTACGGGTGGTTCTCGACGTCCTGGGCCTCCTCGAACATGTCCTCGCGGAACGTGCCCTTGAACAGCCCGGCCGCCGCGATCGAGCTGACCATGTGGACGCGCCCGGCCTCGACCGCCTCGGCGAGCTCGACCATGTGGCGGGTGCCCTCCACGTTCGCGACGCGCTGGCTCTCGGCGTCGGCGGTCATGTCGTAGATCGCGGCGAGGTGGAACAGGTGGTCGACGTCGCCTCGCATGCGGTCGCGGTCCTCGTCGGAGACGCCGAGGCCCGGCTGCGAGAGGTCGCCGACGATTGGCACCACCCGCTCCTCGCCGGCGCCCCAGTCGCCGCGCAGGTCCTCGAGGCGCCCTCGGGAGCCCTCGCGAACGAGCACGTAGATCGTGCCCTCGCGCTTCAGCAGCAGCTCGACCAGGTGGCGCCCGATGAATCCGGTGGCGCCGGTGACGAAGTAGCTCATCCTCTCTCCTCGGGAGGGGTCGGATCACCGCAAATTGCGTCCGCGCGCATCGGGCATGACCCTACACTCTGGGAGATGGCGCTTCACCTCGACCCTCCCTCAGGCGACCCCGGCGAGCCCGACGTCCGCCAGGGCAGGCTGGCCGGAGCGGAGGCCGCGGCCGAGCGCCGGCTCCTCCGCGACGGCGCGCAGGTGCTCGCGCACGGCGCCCTCGTGTGCCCGGCGTGCGACCTCCCGCTGGCGACGGCGCATCGGGTCCCGGCGGGCCGCCGCCTGCGCTGCGGTTTCTGCGACCACGGAGCACTCGCCCGGGAGTTCATCCGCAGGGACGTGTTCGACACCCTCGAAAACGAGGTCTACCTCGTCGCACGCATCGCCTGAGCGCGCCTCCCGGCCGCGCTGATTCGCTCCCGTTCGCGGCCGGTGGCCCGGGCGCCGGGATCGGCCCTGGCGGGCGGGCGAAAACCGTCACGCCCGCGAGTCGAACCTCATAGACTCACGCGAGATGGCCGAAACGGCGCTGATCGAGCTCCAGATGCCCGAGATGGGCGAGTCGGTGACCGAGGGCACCGTCCTCGAGTGGCACAAGAGCGAGGGAGACTTCGTCCAGGAGGGCGAGACCGTCGTGGAGATCTCGACGGACAAGATCGACGCCGAGGTCCCCGCCCCCGCCTCGGGCGTGATCACGAAGATCTTGAAGGCCGAGGACGAGACGGTCCAGGTGGGCGAGACGCTCGCCCAGATCGACCCCGACGGCCAGTCCTCCCAGGACGGCGCCGGAAACGGCGCGGGCCCGGATGCAGAGGCCGAGCCCGGCCGCGACCCGGCGACCGGCATGGTCGCGGCGGCCGGCGAGGGCGACGCGGACCTGGGCGGCGGCGCGGACCCGCTCGAGCACCACGACGACGAGGACAACTCGGCGGCCGGGCCTGCCGCCACGTCCGAACCCGAACCCGCCGAGGGAGCCGAAGGCGAGCGGTCGTCCGGCGAAGCCGGACGCGGACGCGAAGCGGAGGATTCCGGCGGAGTTATTCAAATCCCCATGCCCGAGATGGGCGAGTCGGTGACCGAGGGCACCGTGCTCGAGTGGCACCTGTCCGAGGGTGACACCGTTGCGGAGGGCGACACGGTCGTGGAGGTGTCCACCGACAAGGTCGACGCCGAGGTCCCTGCGCCGGCGAGCGGGAGGCTGACGAAGATCCTGGTTCAGGTGGACGAGGTCGTGAAGGTGGGCGCTGCGCTCGCCGAGATGGTGGCCTCGGACGAAGCATCGGACGCATCGGACGGGGCCGGCGCGGGTTCGGCGCCGGCGGCCGAGGCGCCGAGCGCGCCCGCGGACGCCCCCGATGGCGGCGACGGGCGCGGGTCCACGCCGGTCGCCCGCCGCGTCGCGGCGGCCACCGGGGTGGACCTGGGCTCCGTTCGGGGCAGCGGCGTGGGCGGAAAGGTGACGAAGGCCGACGTGCTCGCCGCAGCGGACGGCGGCAACGGGCGGGCCGCAGCGGCGCCGGCCGGAGCGGGCGAGGCGAAGCCCCTGCGCGGGCCCGCAGGGATGCTCGCCAAGGCGATGAACGAGAGCCGGTCGATGCCGACCGCGACGTCGTTCCGAACGCTTCCGGTCGACACGCTCGACGCCAAGAGAAAGGCGCTGAACGCCGTGCTGAAGGATCGCGGCACGAAGGTCTCGTTCACCCACCTGATCGCCTGGGCGATCGTGCGGGCGACCGAGGAGTGGCGCGTGATGGCGCGGGTCTACGAGGAGAGCGACGGGAAGCCACAGGCAATCGAGGCGGCGCACGTGAACCTGGGGATCGCCGTGGACGTGGAGCGCAAGGACGGCTCTCGCGGGCTGATGGTCCCGTGCATCAAGGGCGCGGAGACGATGGACTTCGTCGGGTTCCACTCCTACTACGAGGACCTGATCACGAAGACGCGCGAGAACTCGCTGACCGCGGACGACCTTCAGGGAACCAACGTGACGCTGACGAACCCGGGTGGCATCGGCACCGTGGCTTCGGTGCCGCGACTGCTGCCGGGCCAGGGCACGATCGTCGCCTGCGGCTCGCTCGCCTACCCGGTGGAGTGGGCGCACGCGCCGGCCGACAAGGTCAGGGCGCTGGGCGTCTCGAAGGTCATGACGATGACCTCCACCTACGACCACCGCATCATCCAGGGGGCCGAGTCGGGGTCGTTCCTGCGCCGGATCGACCAGCTGCTGCAGGGCGAGGACGGCTTCTACGAGTCGGTGGCGCAGTCGCTAGGCGTCCCGGAGAGCACGGTGACCAACGCCTATCCGGCGTCGGCTTCGGCGCCTCCGATGACCGCCGCCCCGGCGGGCCCGGCCGCGACCGCGGGCCCGCCGGACGAGGAGCTCCTCCAGGCGGTCCAGGCCGCGACCTCCCTGCTGAAGGCCTACCGCACGCACGGGCACCTGGCCGCGCGCCTGGACCCGCTGGGCGCGGACCCGAAGGGCGATCCGGCCCTCGAGCCCGAGAACCTGAACCTGACGCCGGAGCTGATGTCGCGGATCCCGGCGTCGATCCTGCGGATCGGCGTGGGCGGCGAGACGCTGCTCGAGGCGCTGCCGCGCATGCGCGAGGTGTACAGCAGCACCCTTGGCTACCAGATCGAGCACCTCTCGTCCCACCAGCAGCGGGTCTGGCTGCGGGAGATGATCGAGACCGGGGCGCACCGCACGCCGCTGACCGGCGAGGAGAAACGGGCGCTGCTGAACCGCCTGATCCAGGTCTTCCAGTTCGAGCGGTTCCTCCAGAAGGCGTACCTGGGCCAGAAGATGTTCTCGGTCGAGGGGCTCGACGCGACCGTGCCGATGATCGACGAGGTCGCGACGCTGGCCCGGCGCGGAGGCGCCGAGGAGGTCGTGCTGGGCATGGCGCACCGCGGGCGACTCTCCGTCCTCGCGCACAACCTCGGCCGCTCCGTCGAGTCCATCATGGCCGAATTCGAGGGCGCCAAGGCGCTCGAGCGGGTGAAGGCGATGGCCGCGATCCCGCACGGCGGCACCGGCGACGTGAAGTACCACCACGGCGCCGAGGGCCTGGTCTCCACGCGCGACGGCGAGGAGGTCAAGGTGCGCCTGTATCCGAACCCGAGCCACCTCGAGTTCGTCGACCCGGTGGTCACGGGCGCAGCCCGCGCCGCGCAGACCGAGCACTCCGGCCCCCGCCTCCATCACAACCCGGCGGTGGCCGTGCCGCTGCTGCTGCACGGTGACGCCGCCTTCCCCGGCCAGGGCGTCGTCGCCGAGACGCTCAACCTCCAGTCGCTCACCGGCTACAGCACCGGCGGGACCATCCACATCATCACCGACAACCAGGTGGGGTTCACCACGGATCCCGAGGAGGACCGCTCCACCCCGTACGCCTCCGACATGGCAAAGGGCTTCAACGTGCCGATCGTCCACGTGAACGCCGACGACGTTGAGGGCTGCATCGCGGCCGTGCGGCTGGCGATGGCCTACCGCGAGCGCTGGGGGCGCGACGTCGTCATCGACCTGATCGGCTACCGCCGCTACGGGCACAACGAGACCGACGAGCCCGCCTACACCCAGCCGGTCATGGCGGCCAAGATCAAGGCGCATCCCCCCGTTGCGGAGCTCTACGCGGAGCGCCTGGTCAAGGAGGGGGTCGTGAGCGCCGAGGACGTCGAGCGCGAGCGCGCCTCGGCGCTCGAGCAGCTCAGCGGCGCGCACAAGGAGCTGCGGGAGAAGATGGAGTCCGGCGAGTACGAGGACCCGACCTCCACGCAGATCGGCACGGGCGAGCTTGACCGCACCCGCAGCCCGGACGTCGACACGGCCGTCTCCGAGAAGCGTCTGCGCTCGCTGAACGAGGAGCTGCTGAAGGTGCCGGACAGCTTCACGATCCACCGCAAGCTGCGAAAGCCCCTGATGCGCCGCCTCGAGGTGCTCGACGAGGGGCCGATCGACTTCGGCCACGCCGAGGCACTGGCGCTGGCCTCGCTGCTGACCGAGGGCACCCACGTCCGGCTCACCGGCCAGGACACCGAGCGTGGCACCTTCTCCCACCGCCACATGGCGCTCCACGACGAGAAGACCGGCCTCAGATACGTGCCGATCCAGAACCTCTCGGGCGCGCTGGCGCCGTGCGAGCTCCACAACAGCCCGCTCTCGGAGGCGGGCTGCCTGGGCTTCGAGTACGGCTACTCGGCCGCCTCGCCGGAGAGCCTCGTCCTCTGGGAGGCGCAGTTCGGCGACTTCGCGAACTCGGCGCAGGTGATCATCGACAGCTTCATCGTCGCCGGGGAGTCCAAGTGGGGCCAGACCACGCGGCTCACGCTGCTGCTGCCGCACGGCTACGAGGGCTCGGGCCCCGAGCACTCGAGCGCCCGCATCGAGCGCTTCATCCAGCTCGCCGCCGAGGGCAACATCCGCCTCGCCAACCCCACGACCTCGGCCCAGTACTTCCACCTGCTTCGCCGGCAGGCCCGGATCGCAAAGCCACGGCCCCTGGTCGTGTTCACGCCGAAGGGCCTTCTGCGGCTGCAGGCGGCGGGCTCGAAGCTCTCGGACCTGACCGACGGGACCTTCCAGTTCGTGCTGGACGACCCGCGCGCCCAGGGCCGCGCCGAGGAGATCGAGCGGCTGTGCCTGTGCAGCGGCAAGGTCTATTACGACATGGACGGGCACGAGCGGCGCGAGGACTCCGGCGGCGTCGCGATCGCGCGCGTGGAGCTGCTGTATCCCTTCGCGCGCGACCAGATCTCGAAGCTGATCGCCTCCTACCCCAACCTCAAGGAGATCCGCTGGGTCCAGGAGGAACCAAAGAACATGGGCGCCTGGAGCGTCATGGCCCGCCGCATGCCCGAGCTGCTGCCCGACGGCGTGGACTTCGGCTACGTCGGGCGCCCGCAGCGCTCGAGCCCCAGCGAGGGCTATCCCCCGGCCCACCGCTCCGAGCAGGAGCGGATCGTCCTCACCGCGCTCAGCTGACGGGCCTTACCCTCGGGCCGTGACCACGGAGGCATCGCCCCAGGTTCTGCGCCGTCCGGCCCCCGGCGCCATGTGGCCGTGGGTGAAGCGGGCCAGCTGGTTCGAGCTGGGCCTGTTCTCGGCCCTCGTCCTCTTCTGGCTGCTGCCGGGGTTCGACGGGGCGACGTTCGCCCTGGGCCTGGCCCACGGCGTCGGCTATCTGGGGCTGTGCGTCCTGATCTGGGTGGCCGCCATCCGCAGGGAGGCGCCGTACTACCTGCTCGCGGCGACCCTCACGCCGGTCGGGCCCCTCGGCAGCGTGATCGCGATCGCCGCGATCGAGCGCCGGCGCCCGGCTCACGCCTGAGCCGGGCCGTTCTGGCTGGGCGGCCAGCCACGTCCCCGATCGTTGTTGACAGCGGCGACTCCCATGGGAGAGAATGGCCGGACTGATCGCGTAGGGAGAGCAGCGAAAAAAATACCGCGTAGGGAGAACTGTAAAAGCTCGCCCCCGGCCAGTCCCGCCTCCGGGGGCGATCGCGTCGGCATCCCTCCCTGGCTACCGACGCGCAGGCGTGGGCGCGGGCCGTGTGGATCCCCTGCCTCCCGCGGCCCCGCCCCGCCGACTTGCGGGACGCTCCCGAACGGTGCTCAGCGAAGGTCGCGAAGGACCCGCTGGAGGATCCCGCCGTTGCGGAAGTAGGAGACCTCGTTGGGGGTGTCCAGGCGCACGCGCGCCTTGAACGAGACCTCGTCGCCGTCGTCGGGCCTCGCGGTCACGCTCACCTCGCGCGGGCCGTCGCCGTCCTGCATGGCGTCCTCCAGCCCGTCCACGTCGTAGGACTCCTCGCCGGTCAGGCCGAGCGACTCCATGTCCTCTCCGTCCGGGAACTGGATCGGCAGCACGCCCATCCCGATCAGGTTCGAGCGGTGGATCCGCTCGTAGCTGCGGGCGAGGACGGCGCGGACGCCCAGCAGCGAGGTGCCCTTCGCGGCCCAGTCGCGCGACGAGCCGCTGCCGTACTCCTTGCCGGCAAGCACGATCAGCGGGACGTCCTCGTCCGCGTAGCGCATCGCGGCCTCGTAGATCGTCGTCTCCTCGCCGTCGGGCAGATACCGGGTGAAGCCGCCCTCGCGCTCCACCAGGCTGTTGCGCAGGCGGATGTTGGCGAACGTGCCGCGGATCATCACCTCGTGGTTCCCGCGCCGCGAGCCGTATGAGTTGAAATCGCGCGGCTCGACGCCGTTCTCGACCAGCCACCGGCCCGCCGGACTGTCCTTCTTGATCGCGCCGGCCGGCGAGATGTGGTCGGTCGTGACCGAGTCGCCCAGCACGGCGAGCACGCGGGCACCCTCGATGGGCTCGGGGGGCTGCGGCTCGGAGTCCATGCCCTCGAAGAACGACGGGCGACGCACGTAGGTCGATTCCGGCCAGGTGTAGCGGTCGCCCTCGGGGGTGTCCAGGGAGCGCCAGCGGTCGTCTCCCTCGAAGACCTCGGCGTAGTTCTTCGTGAACATGTCCGAGCGGATCGCGCTCGAGACGACCTCGCGCACCTCCTCGGAGGTGGGCCAGATGTCGGCGAGGTGCACGGGCTCGCCGTCCGAGCCGGTGCCGAGCGGCTCGCTCGTCAGGTCGACGTCCATCCGGCCCGCGAGCGCGTAGGCCACGCACAGCGGGGGCGAGGCCAGGTAGTTGTTGCGCACGTCGGGGTTGATGCGCCCCTCGAAGTTGCGGTTGCCCGAGAGGACGGAGCAGACCACCAAGTCGTGCTCCTCCACGGCCTTCGAGATCTCCTCGGGCAGCGGCCCGGAGTTCCCGATGCACGTGGTGCAGCCGTAGCCGACGAGGTTGAAGCCCAGCTCGTCGAGGTGTCGCGTCAGGTCGGCCTGGTCGAGGTAGTCCGTGACCACGGTCGAGCCGGGCGCCAGCGAGGTCTTCACCCAGGGCTGTCGCTGCAGGCCGCGCTCGAGCGCCTTCTTGGCGAGCAGGCCCGCCGCCACCATCACGGTCGGGTTCGAAGTGTTCGTGCAGCTCGTGATCGCGGCGATGACGACGCGGCCGTGGTCCAGCGCCACCTCGGTGCCGTCCTCGAGGGTGACGTCCACGGGCTTGGCGGTGCGCTCCTCGACGGTCGTTCCCCCGGCGCGGTGGGGGCGGCCGCGCTCGTCGTCGTGGTCGTCGCCCGGCGGGTCCGAGGCCGGGAACGAGCCGGCCACCGCCTCGTCGTGGTGGTTGCCGAGGGCCTCGGCGGCGTCGGGATCGAACTCCCTGAGCGACTCGAGGAACGCCGACTTCGCCTGCGTAAGCGCGATCCGGTCCTGTGGGCGCTTCGGCCCCGCGATGCTGGGCTCCACCTCGCCCAGCTCCAGCTCGAGCAGCTGCGAGAACGTCGGGTCCTCGGAATCCTCGCCGTGGAACATGCCCTGCTCGCGCGTGTACGCGTCGACCAGCTCGATCAGCTCCGTCGGGCGGCCCGTGAACTCGAGGTAGCGGAGCGTCTCGCGGTCCACCGGGAAGATCGCGCAGGTGGAGCCGAACTCGGGCGACATGTTCCCGATCGTCGCCCGGTCGGCCAGGCCGAGGGTGTGCAGCCCGGGGCCGTAGAACTCCACGAACTTGCCGACCACGCCGGTCTCGCGCAGCATCTCGGTCACGGTCAGGACGAGGTCCGTCGCGGTCGCCCCCTCGGGCAACTCGCCGGTGAGCCGGAAGCCGACGACCTGCGGCATCAGCATCGAGATCGGCTGGCCGAGCATCGCGGCCTCCGCCTCGATCCCGCCCACTCCCCAGCCCAGGACCCCGAGCCCGTTGATCATCGTCGTATGCGAATCGGTGCCGACGAGGGTGTCGGGATAGGCCCGCGCCGGGCCGTCGCCGGTTTCGCGGCTGAAGACCACCTGGCCGAGGAACTCCAGGTTCACCTGGTGGCAGATGCCGGTCGCGGGCGGCACGACGCGGAAGTTGTCGAAGGCCTGCTGGCCCCAGCGCAGGAAGCCGTAACGCTCCTCGTTTCGCTCGTAGTCGCGGTCGGCGTTGATCGCGAACGCGCGCGGGTTGCCGAAGGCGTCCACCTGGACCGAGTGGTCGATCACCAGGTCCACGGGCACCAGCGGGTTGATGCGCTGCGCGTCGCCCCCCAGCTCGTCCATCGCGTCGCGCATCGCCGCGAGGTCCACGATCGCCGGCACGCCGGTGAAGTCCTGCATCAGCACGCGTGCGGGCTGGAAGGGGATCTCGATGCTGGGCTCGGCGGCGGCGTCCCAGGTGGCGATGGCCTCGACGTCCTCCGCGGTGACCGACTCGCCGTCCTCCAGACGCAGCGTGTTCTCCAGCAGCACCTTGAGCGAATACGGCAGGCGCGCGACGTCGAAGCGCTCCTGAAGGGCGTCGAGGCGGAAGATCTCGAACTCGCGGCCCGAGACGTCCAGCGTCGCCCGCGCGCCGAAGCTGTCTGCAGCGCTCATGCTCCCTTGCCTCCACGGCCGCCCGACCGGGGGCGACGCACGATCGCGATGGCGGGCGCGGGGATCATCAGCGCTTTTCCGTCTGGCCGCGGGCGACCTCCTCGGCGGCCTTCGTCGCGGCTTCGTTCGCCACCCGGCCGGACAGCTCCGGAGCGAGCATCGCGAACCTCGCGAGCGCGCGCTGGCGCAGCGGCGCGACCGAGATCTCTGCGCGGTTGCGCTCGATCGCCCGCACGACGGCACCGGCGACCTGCTCGGGCGTTCCGGTGCCGAGGCCCTTCGGGGCGCTGGCGTTGCTGTCGGCGAACATGCCGGCAGCGCGGATCGCGCCCGGCGTGATCACCGAGACGCCCACTCCGGAGCCGCGCAGGTCCTCGCGCAGGTTGAGGGCGAAGCCGCGCAGGCCGAACTTCGTGGCGGCATAGAGGGAGGCGCGCGGCGTCGCCACGAACCCCGAGATCGAGGAGACGAAGACGAAGTGGCCTGCCCCGCGCTCCTGCCAGGCCGGCAGGAGCTGGCGGGTCATGCGCACGGGGGACTCGAGGTTCACCCGCAGGGCCCGCCCGATCTCGTCCTGCGAGAACCCGTCGAGGCGCCCGGATGCCGGCAGTCCCGCGTTGGCGACCAGCGCGTCCAGGTCACCCGCCTCGCCGACCAGCCGCTCGGCCTCACCCGGCTCGGCCAGGTCGGCCACGATCACGCGGTGCCCGTCGCCCGGCAGCGAGGCCGCGAGCCGCTCCAGCTCGGCCTCCTTGCGCGAGCTCAGGATCGTCCTGGCCCCGCGGTCGGCAAGGGCCGAGGCGATGGCCTGGCCGAGGCCGCCGGCCGCCCCGGTGAGGAGCACGGACTTGCCACGCAGATCCATGGAGTGAACCTAGCGGATAGGCTGCGCCGCATGAAGCTGTACATCTGCTGGGGCACCTTCCAGACGCCGCGACCCGGGGGCCACCCCTGCCACAACGCCTACCAGGCAGTGAAGATGGCCGGCCACGACCCCGAGGTGATCAAGGTCCGCGGCCTCGGCGTCGGACCCCGGTTCCTGCACTGGGTGACCGACGGGCGCCGCGAGGTCGAGCGGGTATCGGGGCAGCGCTCCGTGCCGGTCCTCGTCACGGACGACGGCACCGTCGTGACGGACTCCAAGCGGATCATCGCCTGGGCCGAGCAGAACCCGGCCACCTGAGCGTCCAGCCTGCGGGCGGCCGGACATCCGACGAGACGCGCGGGGTACATCTGTGCGCACACGCACGGATTTCGCCCTTTGCTCGTCATTTGTTAACGCTTCCTCGCACAAGCATGAGCAGGTGCTTGCAGATGTCCGTCGAATGTTGTAGGGTGCCGCGACCCACTCACCGGACAACGCCGAATCCGCGAACCGGTGTGCGGACGCCCAGCCAGGGTGGCCGTGCAGGAGGAGTCGCGGAGCGGGGGAACCAACAGTAGGGGCGAGCCCACCTCGGTGGGGGCGCAGGCTCCTTTAGCGCCAGCCCGACAGCTAACCCCGTAGGCCGACGAAGGAGATCGGTCCATTTGCGCACCCGCACCCGTAGGACTCGAAGGAATCTGAGACGTACAGGCCTGGGCGCGACGCTCGCCGTCGCGGCGATCGCGATGGCGCTGGTCGGCGCGGCCCCGGCGTCCGCCGGCAGCGGCGGCACCGGCAGCGGCACGACCAGCTGCGCCAAGGGCGGCGAGGCGAAGCTCACGAACGGCCTCGCCAAGGCGCCCTGCGGCGCGCCCCACCGCGTGACCGGGGTCATCGACGCCGCGAACAAGATCGCCAAGGGCCACCCGTACTGCTGGGGCGGCGGGCACTCGAGCTTCCAGTCGAGCTGTTACGACTGCTCGGGCTCGGTCAGCTTCGCCCTCCACGGCGGGAACCTGCTCGACACTCCGATGGACTCCACCGCCCTCGAGAGCTGGGGCCGCAAGGGCAAGGGCCAGTGGATCACGGTCTTCGCGAACGCGAGCCACGCGTACATGGTGGTCGCCGGATTGCGCTTCGACACCTCCATGACCACGGGCAAGGGCCCCGGCTGGAGCTCCGAGATGCGCTCGAGCGACGGCTACAAGGTCCGCCACAAGGGCAAGCTCTAGACGCGCTGCCGGCGCCGGCCGGCCCTCACACGCACGCGGGCTGCCCCATCACACCCGCTGGCCATTCTGTCCAAGCGCTGTTCCGCCGGGGACGTGCGGACCGCAGCGCGCGGCGCTCCACTGTGGCGAGCGAGGGGCCCGAAGTTTGTCCAGAGATGCCTCGCCCGCGCCCACCGGTTCGTATAACGTGGGCGCCGGCGCGCCGGATCCGTGCCGCAAACAGTGGAGGAGACGACCGCATCCATCAGCGACGAGCGGCCCGCCCCGCTCTCGGATGACGCGCGGAACGGCGCCGCGGCCGACATCCGCCTGATCGGGCTCGGCAAGCATTACGCGGACGTCGTCGCGGTCGCGGGCATCGACCTCGAGATCGCGCGGGGCGAGTTCTTCACGCTGCTGGGGCCGTCGGGCTCCGGCAAGACGACCACGCTGCGGATGATCGCGGGCTTCGAGACGCCCGACACCGGGACCGTGGAGCTGGCGGGGCGCGACGTGACCGACGTCCCCCCCTACGACCGCGATGTGAACACGGTCTTCCAGGACTACGCCTTGTTCCCGCACATGACCGTGGGGGAGAACATCGAGTACGGGATGCGCGTGAAGCGCGTGCCTCGCTCCGAGCGCGAGAAGCGGCGGCGCGAGGCGCTCGACATGGTTCGCCTGTCGGGCCTCGACGGGCGCAAGCCCAGCGAGCTCTCGGGCGGTCAGCGCCAGCGGGTGGCCCTGGCGCGCTCGATCGTCAACCGGCCGAAGGTGCTGCTGCTGGACGAGCCGCTCGGCGCCCTCGACCTGAAGCTCCGGGAGCAGATGCAGGTCGAGCTGAAGTCAATCCAGGGCGAGGTCGGCATCACGTTCGTATACGTGACCCACGACCAGGAGGAGGCCCTGACGATGAGCGACCGGATCGCGGTCTTCAACGAGGGGCGCGTGGAGCAGGTGGGTACTCCCGCCGAGGTGTACGAGCGCCCGGGCAACGACTTCGTCGCGGCGTTCGTGGGCGTGTCCAACACGCTCGAACGCGATGGCCGGCGTTTCACGGTGCGCCCCGAGAAGATCAGGATCCTCGAATCGGGCGAGGACCATGCGGGGCTGACCGTCGAGCGCGGGCGCGTGAGCCAGGTGGCGTACGCGGGGATGATCACGCGCTACATCGTCGATCTCGACGGCGGGGGCGAACTGCAGGTCGTTCGACAGAACCTTGAGACGTCCTCCGCGGAGGCCCAGGCCGAGCGCGGACGGGAGGTGACGCTGGGCTGGCGGCCGGAGCACACGGTCGCCGTCGAGCCGGAAATGGAAACGAGAGGGGAGGCATCCTGATGAGGAAGCTGAAAGGCCGCATCGCGGCCCTTGCGTGGTGCAGCGTCGTTGCGCTGTCCGCCGGCGTGGTGTTGGCCGGGTGCGGCAGCAGCAGCGACAGCGGCGGCTCGGGAGAGGCGCTGTCCAAGATCGACACGGCGGCGGCCAAGCAGGAGGGCGAGGTGGACCTCGTCAACTGGGCCGGCTACGTGGAGGACGGCACGGACTACGGGCCGAAGTACGACTGGGTCACGCCATTCGAGAAGCAGACCGGCTGCGACGTGAAGTACAAGGAGGCCGGCACGTCCGACCAGATGGTCGACCTCATGCGGACCGGCCAGTACGACGGCGTCTCTGCCTCGGGCAACGCGAGCGGCCGGCTGGTTGCCGGCGGCGACGTGGCTCCGGTCAACGTGGATCTGATCGACAACTACAAGGATGTCTTCCCGGACCTGAAGGACCAGCCGTACAACACGTTCGACGGAACCCATTACGGCGTCCCCCACGGCCGCGGGGCGAACCTGCTGATGTGGAACTCCGACGTGGTGAAGCCGGCGCCGACATCCTGGGACGTCCTGCTGGACCCGAACAAGGCCGCCCAGTACAGCGGCAAGATCTCGGTCTACGACGACCCGATCTACATCGCCGACGCGGCGGTGTACCTGAAGACCCACCAGCCCGACCTGGGGATCGACAACCCCTACGAGCTGGACGAGGATCAGTTCAACGCCGCGGTGGACCTGCTGAAGCAGCAGCGGGACAACGTCGGCGAGTACTGGTCGAACGCCACGAAGCAGATCCAGGCGTTCACCAACGGTGACGACGAGGTCGGCACCACCTGGCAGTACCAGTACTTCCTCCTCAAGGGCGAGGGCGAGCCCGTGGCGTCGAGTCCCGCCAGTCAGGGATTCGTGCCCGACGAGGGAGCGACCGGATGGTCCGACACCTGGATGATCTCGTCCAGCGCGGCACATCCGAACTGCATGTACCTCTGGATGAACTGGGTTCTCGAGCCCAAGGTCCAGGCGCAGATCGCCGAGTTCTTCGGTGAGGCGCCCGCCAACAGCAAGGCGTGCGACTTCACGTCGGACCCGAATTTCTGCGACGACTACCACGCCGGCGACCCCGGCTTCTGGAACCGCGTCTATTACTGGAACGTTCCGGTGGCCGACTGCGGCGACGACCGCGGTGAGGTCTGCAAGGACTACAACGACTGGGTCAACGCGTGGACGGAGATCAAGGGGTGATCGCCGGTACAGGCGCCGATTGACATAGGCGGTCGTGGAAGCCGCTGACGCACTCGCGTCGCGGCCGAAGAGGTCGGCGGGCCGCAGGCTCGCCGACCTCTTTCGCGGCCGTCCGCGCCTGCAGGTCGGCTCGCTGCTGGCCGCCCCGGTCGGGTGGCTGGTCATCGGGTACCTGGGCTCGCTCGCCATCCTGCTGGTGGCGGCGTTCTGGCAGGTGGACGCTCTCAGCGGCGAGCTCGTCCGCACCCTCACGCTGGACAACTTCAGGACGCTCGTCGAGGAGCCCGTCTACCGCACGATCGCGTTCCGCACGCTCGCGATCGCGTCGCTCGTCACGCTGACGGACGTCGTTCTCGCGTTCCCGATTGCGTTCTACATGGCCAAGGTGGCGGGCCCGAAGGCGAAGGCCGCGCTGGTCGTGGCGGTGCTGATGCCCCTGTGGTCCAGCTACCTGGTGAAGGTCTACGCATGGCGGACGATCCTCTCCACCGACGGCGCCCTGAACTGGGCGCTCGACCCGCTGCACGCCAGCGGCCCCGGCTACGGCAACGTGGCCGTCTGGCTGGTGATGACGTACCTGTGGCTGCCGTACATGATCATCCCCATGTACGCGGGGCTCGAGCGCATCCCCGACTCGCTCATCAGCGCCTCCGAGGACCTCGGCGCATCGCCGCTCACGACGTTCCGGCGGGTCGTCGTCCCGCTGATGTTCCCGGCGATCGTCGCCGGCTCGATCTTCACGTTCTCGCTCACGCTGGGCGACTACATCACGCCCGAGCTCGTCTCGAACAACCTTTCCAGCACAGTGGGATCCGAAGCTTGGAATTCACGTGACTTGAAGTCGCGGC
>JADMIO011545391.1_pt1 | contig 32490 bp, 31 predicted proteins | sample 8958161 | NCBI WGS metagenome assembly JADMIO01 (sample SAMN16585339, study PRJNA669376) | soil metagenome | isolation source: Crop rotation soil | place: USA: Cullars Rotation, Alabama | collected 2011
ATAAGCCGCAGCGCCAATGAGCCAAAACCAGCAATAAGCGATCCAGGCACCGAACGGGCCGATCCAGTTGTGAACGGAAGGGTTGGTGGGTAAGCCATTGGCGGGGACGTCCTTGGGGTGGTAGGAGACGAGCGCGACGAGGAGGAGCAAAGCGAAGCCCATCAGCACAATGCCGATGATGTCATTGAAGCCGTGCGGCGGTCCCGAGTTGGCCGATGATTTCCGAGCCATGGGCTGGGAGATTACCTGAATAATGCGGCGAGTGCCAACGCGAATTGAGATGTGATTACAGAAAACAGGACAAAGCTTAAGAACAAAGCGTAAGAACAAAGTAGAGGCGAGGGCTTAGCCTAGAATACGCTCGGCAGAAAGGGATTTTCGATGGGCTTGCACCAAGCCGAGGAAACGCTCCATGCCGTCAATGAAATGCGGACGGTCTTCGAGCAATTCGTTGTGTTCGCCGTGAGTTTCCCAAAAGAGCTTTGGTTCGTTGGCGGCGGCGAAGTTTCTTTCTGCATGATGGAAACCGGCAAGTCCATCGCCGCGGCTGTGGATCACCATCACGGGAATGCGGATGCGGGGCAGTTTCGAATGAGTATCGTATTTGATCGAGGCGATGAGGCGGACGGGCATCCAGGGGAACAATTCCGCGCCGATATCGGGGATGCTGGTGAAGGTGTTTTGCAAAACGATGCCTCCCAGCGGAAAGCGCAAGGCGAGTTCGCTGACGATTCCGCCGCCAAGAGATTCCCCAAAGGCGATCATGCCGGCAGTTGGAAAGCCCTTTGTTTCCAACCATTTCACGGCCGCTTCGGCGTCCAGATAAGTCCCTTCCTCGCCTGGCCGGCCTTCGCTGCGGCCAAAGCCACGGTAATCGAACGAGAATACGTTCAGTCCCATTCGAACGAGCGTAAGGCAAAGGTCCACGCGACCACTAATGTTGCCCGCATTCCCGTGGCAAAGGAGAACGACGAGGTCCTTTCTTGAAGAGTGGGCAGGCGCCGAGAAGAACCAACCGTTGATAGAGACGCTGTCCTGAGTCCTGATCCAGACATCTTCAAACGGTTCAGCGCGTTTGATCTCCATCGGGTCCAGGGTCTTGTCCGGATGATAAACCTGCCCGTGCTCAAACCAACGCATGAACATATCAGGAATACGATGGCATAATGGTGGAAAAATCCAAACACGAACCACGGAGGCGCAGGAAGAAACCCAATGAATTAGTGGACTACTGGAATGATGGAATGATGGAACGAGGCAGAGGCAGACGAAGAGAAAGACGTCGTGTAAAATCAGGCCACGGCGACGCGGGGGGAGGCTTTTATTTCCAGAATCTTGACGACAGCGGCTTCAAAATCGGGCAGGAGAAAATCGCGGTGGACTTTGCCGACCCATGGGGACTGCAGGAGGAGAGAAGTAGAGCCGGCAATGCGAGCGGCTTCGGCGTCTTGCCATTTGTCACTGATGACGAATGAGCGATCCAAATCGAGGTGCCATTTGAAGCCGGCTTCGACGAAGAGGCCGGGTTTGGGTTTGCGACAGGGGCACCGGTCGTGTTCGTCGTGAGGACAAACCAAGATGTCATCCAAAGGGAAGATCTTGCGAATGCGATCGTGCATGCGATCGAGTTCACGGCGATTGAGGGAGCCGCGAGACAATCCGGGTTGATTCGTGGTGGCGATGAGAATGAAGCCGGCGGCTTTGAGTTTCTTGAGCAAAGGGACGGCGATCTCGATTGGGTGAAGTTCTTCAAGCGTCAGCGGGGAGACCTGCTGTTGCTTTTCGATTTTAGCCGCAATCAAGACACCATCTCTCTCGATAAATACAGCCTGCTTCATGCATGGTGCGAGAGCATAAAGCTGGCCGAAGGCGGCGACGGGGCGAAAAAAGTTTGACGTGGAAACCGAAGAACGACCGGGCTGAATGGAAAGAGAAAGGTCTGGAAGAGGGCGGGAAAGAAGATTTAACGCAGAGATCGCAGAGAGACGCGGAGAGGCGCAGAGGCTGACTGAAATTTCAGGAACAGATTTAATGCGATTCAGAATGCGAGAGGACGACGAAAAGAGAATAAAAAAGGCGGCCCGTCCCCGAGCCGCCTAACCAACCTACTCCTAACCACTAACCCCTCGGCGCTAACCTTACATTGCCATATGTTCGAGGAAATAGGGTGAATTGCTGCGAACTGGCGGGGAGAAGGCACCATGCCGGGCAAATGACGAATAACCAATGACAAAGAAAAGTCCGAACGACGGCCATGATGAATGTTAAAAAGGGAAGCCGAGAGAAAACTGGAGTGTTCCGGACGGATCGCCTTTCCGTGGATTTAGATTGTGGCCGTATTCGAGACGCATCGGGCCGATAATGGTTTTCAATCGGACGCCGCCACCAACGGAAAAGAGGCCGGTATCGAAGGGATATTTCGCTGCTCGTTCGGCCATGCCCAACGAATCGGAAAAGAAAACCAGCGACCATTTTGGGGTGAGGGCTTGTTCCAACTCCACCGTTCCCAGGGTGTAAGTCTCAGCGCCGATGATTTTACCATCGGCATCACGCGGGGAGGCTTCGCCCTCGCGATATCCGCGAATGGAATTTTCGCCACCTGGAAAGAATCGGCGATTGAAAGGCAAATCCTGGGCGGCGCTGCCAGTGCTCAGGGCCACGCCGTGACCCAGGCCTAATCCGAGATAACGGCCGCCGCCCAGCGGCTGATGCCAGGCGGTGGAGATTTCCAAGCGCTCATAGTTCGCCTCACCGCCGAGATAATCGGAAGCCACTTCCACATTCACGAACACCTTGTATCCTTTACGGGGATAAAGGGGATTATCGCGCCGATCATGCTTGATGTCGGCGATGATGGCGCCGACGGAGGTATTCGTCGGGCCGATGCCGGTGACGACGCCAGGAACCTCATTGGCATTCAGGATTTGATAGCTGTAACGGAGGGTCAAATCCGTGGCGTAGTCTTTGAGATAACGATGTCCCCCAAAGCCGCCGCCGTATTCGACTCGGGTGAAATCTATTTCTTCACGGCGCAATCCGGTGCCGTTGAAAAATAAATCCACGTCATGGACGAAATCGGGCACAGTATAAACGAACTCGCCGCTCGAGGCTTTGAAGGATTGAATGGCTTTGAAACGCGCGTGGTGACCCAGGCCCCAAATGTTGTTCTCCTCAACTTCAAAGCCGCCGCGCAGCAGTTCATAGCTTCCATAGCCGAATAACAGGCTGAATTCCAGATGCTTGCCTTCCTTGACGCGATACAACACATCGCGAGTGTGCTCGTCCACCGGTTGATAGATAGAATCCACGGTGTCGAAGCTGCCAAGCTGGGCCAGGCGATAACGTCCCTCTTCAACTTTGATGCGGTCGAGTGGTTCGTCGCGTTTGATTTTCACGCGTTTGGCCATCGTTTTCTCTTTGGTGCGTTTTTCGCCGGTGAAATCCACGACGCCAATTTTCACGAACGGGCCACTGGAAACTTTGGCGTCAAGATCGAGCCACACGATGTCGCCCTCTTGCCGTTGGTTGGCGATTTTTAGCTCGACGCCGGCGTCCGGATAGCCGCGATGAAACAGATTGGTTTTTAGCGCCTGAGAGAAATCCTGCGCCCAAATCTGGGAATAGGGGACATGGGGCGCAACGAGTCCGTTGCTGCTGGCCGCAGTTTCTTTTTCGTAAAAGAAGCTTTCATGGACAAATTCCACGATAGATTTCGGCCCTTGATCCACGTGGATTTGTACGAACACATGACCGGTCTTATCATCCTCAGAGACCCGATTCGTCTGCACCTGGGCTTGTGCGTACCCGCCGCGTTCAAGAATGTCTTTCAAGCTCGAAATACCGTGTTTCAGTCTTTCCGGTGTATAAACCCGAGCGCTTTTGGGACGCAGCAAGGAAGCTGTTTCCATGAAATAGGATTTCGCCTCCTTTTCGGTCATGGTTTTCAATCCTTCGAATTTCAAGCCCTGATAGTGATAGAGTTTTCCTTTATGGATTCGGAATTCGGCGCGCGTGGCCAGCAACGAACGGGGTAATGGCTGGTCTGCGAGATCGTCCGCGGTAACTTCCTTGTGACTGCCATCTTTCAGTTGCAGGCGGATTTTGACGACAGGCTTAAGGTAGCCGTCGCGCTTCACGCGTGACGTCAAGATGAGGGCGGAATCCTCGATGAATGCGGGCCCGAAATATTGTGGTCGTTTGCCGGAAAGCTCGAGGGTCGAGAGAATCCGCCTCAGTTCGAGGTCGCCCAAAATGCCGTAGCCCAACACTTTGAGCTTCGCGGGGACGATTTTTTCCTTGGCGGGGGTGGCGAAGGAAGAATTAGCGAGCGCAAGAATCAAAGCTGCTGCGAGGGTTTTCGGACTCCGCATCATTTGGAATAGAGCTTCCATTTTATTCCGGCGTTGAAGGCGTTGAAGCGATCGTATTCGCCGACGAGGCTCCAGCGAGGCGCCAATTTGTATTCGAGGCTGTAAGTGGGCTTGCCGGTTTCGGAAATCTCCTCGCCCGAGCTAAAGGTCAGGCGCTCTTCGCTTTGATCGCCGGCACCAAATTTGCTGAGCAAATCCTTGCCTAAAAACAATGCCATCGTTTGAGCGCGCTGGCTAGGGGTCAGGGTGTAGCCGCCTTTTGGCAATTCGCCGGCCGTAACCATCAGCACGAGTTGTTCTGAACTCAAGGGCGGAGTGGAGTTGAATTGAATGACGGGCTGGTCGGCGGGGCCGGTCATTTCCATGCGAACGTCGTACCCAAACTTTTTCGACGCCGCCGAAACCATCAGGTGCGGACGGTAAGGATCTTCGCTGGTGAGCGTTACGTAGCCGCGCTGGACATCGAGGCTGGCGAAGGGAAATTTGACGGTTCCATTTTCAATTTTCACATCACCCAACGCGAGAGGTTCTTTGAGCGTGCCTTGCACGCGCAAGTTCGGCGAAACCTGCCCATTGAAGAGGGTGCTGCGGACTTTAAGCCCACGGTCGCCACCGACGCGAATGGCGAGACGCCAGTCTGCAAGGCTCGGCTCTGTCACGCTGAAATAAGGCGGACGCTGGTCCGGCGAGGAAACTTTGCCGGGCACGAGGTCGGCCAGATCGCTGAGGTAATAGCTGTCGCGCAGGCGGACTGAGCCGGAGATTAAGGGCGGAGCACCATTGGTCTTTTTTACCGCCAGGTTCAGGTCGCTGCGAAGAATTGATTCGGGCTGGCGTGATAACGGCACATTTGTTCCGAACAGCACGAATTCAAACGGAGGGGGCGCGCCTTTCAGCCAATCTGTGCCGCTCAAATCTCCTTCGCCGGCGGCCGTCACAGGCGAGCCGCCGATGTTTACCGTGGCCTCTGCCAGCTTGATTGTGCGGTCTATTAATCGCAGGCTGACGTCAATGTCCCTGATGGGGCCGGCGCTCGGCAAAGGCCGGGTACGCGCCTGCTTCAAAGCCAGTTCGCCCTGCAACTTTCCGCCGGGCTGGAGGGACACATCCAAATGGAATGTGCCTTGCGGCGCCAGAAGGGATGGAAACAGGCTGCTGAACGCCGAGATCTGCGCATCTTTGATCTGCAATTGCCCGGTGGCGCTTTTCCAGTTTGGTGGTTTTTTCTCTTTCAAATCCTTCCAGAATTTTTCTCCGAGCGACATCTGGGCACTGGCAGTGACAGGCTGGCCTTGAACGAGCAACGAAAGGTTAGTCAGACTGGCAATTTCGCGATCCAGTCCCAAATCCAGCCGAAAGCGCTCCATGCGGGGCAGGTTGGAGCTTTTGGCGGGCAATTGTATGGTCTGAGCGGTAACCAAAACCCGGCCTCGAGGCGCTTCCCATGTTCCAGAAACATCAACGCTCAGCGACGGTTCTTTTAGAACAACTCCTGTCCAATCGGAAAACCTTTCCCAAAACACTGATTGAGGCTGGGTCTTGAGGGCAAAGTTTGCCGGGCTTTTGGTCTCAAACTGGATGAGATTCGTTCCAGCGGTGGGAACAATCGTCAAGGGCAGCGATCCTTGCGCCACGGCTACTCTGGAGGTCTGGCTGTTGATGGCAAGATTCGTGATCATGAGACCGTTTCCGTCTCCGTGCATTCTAAATTCCGCCGAAATCGTTTCTTCCTTAAAGGGCCTTTCGACTTTGGATTTTGGGCTTTGGACTTTGGGCTTAACGGTTGTTACGGCAATTCCCTCCAAGTCAAAAACCATCGGGCTATTCGTCCAGCCGCCCAGCAATTCGAGTCGAACGATTTTTGTCGGCTCGACCGGGTTGGTCCTGAAATAGTTGATGACCTGCGCCGAAGCATTGGTCAGAAGAAGTTTGAAGTCTCCGCTCTGCGGCCAACGAATGTTTGCGGCCAGTTGAAGACCACCTCCGGTTCCGGCTCCGTCAAAATCCTCAATGTGTGCCAACCATTCATTTGTTGCCGCCCTTTGTTCGAAAAGCAATCGGGCCTGCTTCTGCAAAGCAAAGACCTCAGCCTCTGCCTGTTTCCACCGTAGTTTATCTATAACAATTTCCCCCCGCAGTTTTGAGGCTGCGTTAGTTTCCGCGGGCTTTCTGACTTCTGCCGAAAAAACCGTCTGCAATGCGGTCTCTCCACTCATGACTTGAACTTCGGTTCGTTGAAGCTTCGTGTCCTGTCCTTGCCAATCCAGACGGGCTTGCAAAGGCTGCAACTCGGGCACGGTGAGATTGGTCACAGCAATGTGTCCGGCATGTGAGAGATTGGTGATGTCTCCCGAAAAGGTGAGACTGGCTATTCCATCATCATAGCCGTATCCGGTCGGCAGCCATCGGCCAGCGACGGGTCCTTTGATTGCAGCTTTGCCGGATGAAATCATCTTTGTGGCCCAATCCAGAGCGCCCTGGATGTGAACGGATGAACCATCGTCAATCGCTGCATCGGCCTTGAAGATTTCCACTATCGGCCATACCATTTTCCCATCTATGGCCAAAGTTTCTGCCTCGATATCCGCGTTGCCGATATTCGTCCCGGATAACCGAAACGCTGCGTTCGGATATTTTTCGCTGCCTGGTGTCAGATCAACTTCGCCGGTCAGGTTTCCATGAGCTTTGATCCACGGCTGATCGTTTAAGTTTGCGCTGAGGCGAACGTTTGCAGGTTGTTGCAGCATTGGGCACTTGAAATGAAGGGTCGCTTCGGATGAAATCTCAGCTTGCACCCAGGCCGAGGAGAGGAGGCCGGTTTTGACAGTCACGAAATTCGTGTCTCCTTGAGCGCTGAGATTAATTTGAAAGGGTGGCAGGTTCGTCGTTGTGTTTGCGGGTGTTCCGTTGGCGGCCACATTCAGATCGTATTGGCCATTGGTCCATGTGCCTTCCAGGTTCCCGGCGATTTCCCGGTACGGCTGCAGATGGACTGCGGCTCCAGGAAGATGAAACTGCGGCGCCTTCAAATGAGCGCTTTCCGGCAGGATGCCGGTTCGACCAAAATGCGCGGCGACTTGAAATTGATTCGTTCGCCAGGCGCCGCCGACCTGGAGGTCCAAACCGGTCGCATCAAGCGATAGCGCGATCTGGCTCTGAAGTGCTGCCGAGTCCGACTGAATCTCCACGTTGTACGGGGCAGTCTTTAAGTTCGCATGGATCGTGCCTGCTAGCTGTTGGGCTGGGATTCCAAGCGAGGCATTTAAGTCGCCGGTTCGCCAGGTCAAACGCGGCAATTGTATGGTCGCCTGATTCGCTTCAATGTTTCCATTTGACAGCTCAGCGGCAGGCAACCAGCGCCTGAGCGGTGGGAGGATATCGGTGATTTTTGCGATATTCGTGTAAATGGAGGGTGCGCCACTGGGCTCAGGCTTTGACGGCTGCGGCAGGATCTTGAGACTCCATTCATCCGCGCGCAAAAACGGTGCTGGCTTTTCTCCTGGTCCTGTGAGGCAACGCCACATCCAAACCGCCGGGTTGAGCAGGGCCGCTTGCCTGGCGTGAAAATGGATGTTCGCGTTGGTGAATGCCACGTCATGCAAAACGAAGCGGGAGTAGCCCTTCCTTTCATACTCGGCGAAGCGCACACCCTCGCGCGAAGCAACTGGCTTAAGCAGCCAAGGAAGCCAAAGAGGGATCGCAAGAATAACGAGGAGCAAAGCAGCGAGGAGAAACCCCAGCGCGGCCAGTGCCCTTCGTTTTCCCTTTCCCAGCCTCATGTCGCAAAACCTCGGACCGAATCAAAGCAGTTGGAAGTCTCTTTGAGAAACAGCCGTGTTCGAAAGGGGGTAAAGCCCCTACGCGCCTGCCTATTCACATTGTCTCCAGGCTCGATTTATTATACAACTGTTCTGATAAATGGCCGGTGCGCTTGCCAAATCTCAGCATCTGATTTCGATGGAAGAAATCAAGATGGAGATTCCGCTCGCCCGATTGTGCGAGCGGACCAGCGCGGGACGAAAGAAGAGCTGAACGCGGAAAGGCAGTGTGATGACCAAAGCGGCGGTCTATTACTTTGATAACAATGCCACGACGCGCGTTGCGCCGGAGGTGATTGAGGCGATGCTTCCTTTCCTGAAGGAATATTGGGGAAATCCTTCGAGCGCCTATCAGTTCGGACATCAAGTGGCCGCGCATATTGATGAAGCGCGGGAAAAAGTTGCCGCGCTGATCAATGCCGATCCACGGGAGATTATTTTCACAAGCTGCGGCACGGAGAGCAACAATTCCGCTATTCACAGCGCTCTGGTAACGCACTCAAACAAAAAGCATGTCCTGACCACTGCGGTCGAGCACTCCGCCACTATTAAGTTTTGCGATTTTCTGCAACGCCACGGTTATGAGGTCACCTATCTGCCGGTCGAATCGGATGGCAGCCTGGATTTGCATTTGTTGGAGAAATCCATCCGGCCAGACACGGCGATAGTCTCGGTGATGCTGGCGAACAATGAGACGGGCGTGATTTTTCCGGTCGAAGAAATCGCCGCGATCTGCCGAAGCAAGGGCACGCTCTTTCATACGGATGCAGTTCAGGCCGCAGGGAAGTTGAAAATTGATGTGGAGGAGATGGGCGTGGATTTCCTTTCACTTTCAGCGCACAAGCTGCATGCGCCAAAAGGCATTGGTGTTCTTTATGTGAAAAAACGAACGCGGTATCATCCTTACGTGATCGGCGGGACGCAGGAGCGAGGGCGCCGCGGAGGAACCGAGAATGTTGCCAATATCGCAGCTTTTGGGCGCGCGGCCGAGTTGGCTATAGGCGGTTTGCAGGATGAGAATGCAAGGGTGCGAGGTTTGAGAGATAAACTGGAAGACGGAATTCTTCGCGTCATTCCGGGCACGGTGCGTAATGGAGCAAAAGAGCCTCGGTTGCCGAATACGAGCAACATTGCTTTTGAAGGTGTGGAGGCGGAAGGGATTCTGTTGCTAATGGATCAACTCGGAATCTGCGCCTCGAGCGGCTCCGCTTGCACGACTGGGTCGCTCGATCCGTCTCACGTTTTGCTCGCGATGGGCTGTGGCGCGGCGCGCGCGCGCGGCAGCATTCGCTTGAGTCTTGGGATCTATAATACGAAAGAGGAAGTGGATTTCGTGCTGAAGCATTTACCCGGAATTATCGAGAAGCTTCGGGCCACCGCGCCGGTAACGGCCGGGTCTTAATTCAGCGGAAAGCGGCTGATAATCAGCTTCAGCCGGTCCAGATTCTCGGTATCCGGGAAGCAAAAAACATTGTCTTCACAGAAGCCGCGGCAATCTATGGTGAAGCTGAAACCATAGCCGCGGAGGTAATTGTAAAACTCGACTGTCTTATTTTCTGGCACTAAGACCAGTTGTTCGTCGCCGTCCTTTACCACCGAACAATATGTTGTTTGCATGGATGGGTTGATAGCAAACTCCTTACCAACTCTATTCCATGGGTGAATACCCCATTCATAACCCTACGCCGGGACCACATGCTCTGAGCTATGCGAAAAACAGGAAATGGAGAACACCCGCAGCTCGATAAATTTTTAGACGATATCAAAACCGTCGTGCAGGATGGCCAGGAGCTATTGAAAGCCGGCGCTCAGCAAGCCAGGCACCGGGCGACCATGGGGGCCCAACTAACGGATCGCCGGGTTCGCGAACACCCATACCAGAGTATCGGGATTGTCTTCGGCCTGGGAATCCTTGTGGGCGTGCTCGCCTCCAGCCTTATGCGAGGCGGCCATGAGGAAGAATACGAAGAGATCGAAGACTGATCACCTCCGGAACACATCTCTCAACGCGGTTTCCGCTGCGTTAAAGCCGCACATGCCATGGACTCCGCCGCCCGGGGGAGTTGAGGAGGAGCAAAGATAAATTCCTGGCAAAGGCGTTTTATAGGGATTGCGATTGAGAACCGGTCGAGCAATCAGTTGCCGAAGATCTGCCAATCCGCCATTGATATCCCCGCCGACGAGGTTCGCGTTATGCTGTTCCAGATGGGCAGTATTCATGCAGTGGCGTCCCAGCACACAATCGCGAAAGCCGGGAGCAAACCGCTCGATTTGCTTTTCGATGCGCTCGCTCATATCGAAAGTTGAGCCGTGTGGCACATGACAATATGCCCAGGCTGTGTGTTCGCCGGCAGGGGCACGCGTGGGATCGAATACTGAAGGCTGCGCCAGCAAAACAAAGGGCTGCTGCGGGGCTTTGCCTTCCGCGATTTCTGTTTCAGAACGAGCCACCTCTGCCCATGTGCCGCAGACGTGAACCGTACCGGCTCGGGCGCAGGCTTGAGCTTGCCAGGGAATCGGCGATCCCAACGCGAAATCCACTTTGAAAACTCCCGGCCCATAACGAAACTTTTGCAGCTTCTCGCGATACGAAGACGGCAGACGATCTCCTAAGATCAGCAAGAGTTGGCGAGGGGTCACATCAAACAGCGTCGCTCGCGCCAGGGGCAATTGGTCGGCATGCTCGATCTTCATGCCGGTCTTGATTTCACCTCCCAACGACCGCAATACCGAAGCCAGGGCGTCGGCAATCCGCTGTGAGCCTCCTTTTGGCAAAGGCCACCCTACCCCATGACCGAGCATTCCGAGAATCAGTCCAAAAGCGGCTGATGGTCTCTGTTCCAGCGGCAAAAACGAATGTGCCGCGAGGCCTGCGAATAGCGCGCGAGCCGTTTCCTGGGAAAAGTGCGACTTAATCAGACCAGATGCGGACTGCAGTCCCTTCAACCCGAAGCGAGCCAAAAGCCAGGGGTGGCTCGGCCAGTGCAGAAATGGCCGTAAAATTTCCCGGGCCAGATGATCCCATTGCGATGAAAACCGGTCGAAGAGTTGTCGATAGGCCTTTGCGTCCGGCCCAAACGCGGCAGCGGTTTGGTCAACCGAACGGGAAAGCACAGCCGCTGTCCCGTCGGGCAATGGATGGGCGAGCGGCAAGTCCGGTTGAATCCAGTGCAAACTGTGTTTCTCGAGAGGCAGTTGGCGGAAAAATGGAGAACCGACCCCCAATGGGTGGATGGCTGAACAGATATCGTGTGTGAAGCCGGGCAGCGTCATTTCCGCGGAGCGGACGCCGCCGCCAATCGTTGGCGCGGCTTCCAGCACGAGCACCGAAAGTTTTTCCTGCGCCAACCGAACCGCTGCTGCCAGGCCATTGGGACCTGAACCAACGACAACGGCGTCGTATGAGAACTGGCCTGGCATGCGATTGAATATGAACGATTCGTTTCAGGAGACAAAAATTTTTTGCAGCGGGACGATTTTCAGCTATTTTGACTTGCGGCTGCACAGAAGCGGTGTTTAGCAGTCGTAGTGGGCGCACAGTTTCTTTTGCGATGGAAGATAAGAAAGAGCGCATCGCCCGGCTTCGGGCGATCATTCAATCAACATACGGCTGCAAAGCCGCGTATCGTCGTACCGTTCGCGTTCAGGAACGCGTAGAGGGGACTGAGTGGAAAGGCGAAGTGGATGTTTTTTGGCTCACCGGACATCCCGGAGCCAAACGTTGCTACGCATGGCTTCGGGAGGATGTTGGGGGAAAATCCGAGCCGATGGCTGTTTTGGAAGATCCACCGGTGATCGGACCGGCCACTGCCGTCAGGGCGGCGCTTGGCAATCAACTCCCTAGCTAGCATCTCAAGATTTCCATCCCGGAGGATAAGCCGGCAATAGCTCAAGCTTTCAAAGTTGGGGACCACTTTTGCGGACTTCGTGCGGTCCCGTCCCAGAATGCCTCAATCATTTCCGATTGGGGCAACATCCCCATACCCGGTTCTTCCCATGCCTTTAAGCTCAGCGAGGATTTTCCGCGGGTGCAGGTCATGGCTCAGGTTTTCGGAAAAGGAAGCAACAGCGTCGCCAGGGTTTCGCTCGTAGTCGTCATTGTTGGTTTCTTCGGTTTTTGGGGCGTTGTTTATGCCATCTATCTGTCGCCGTACACGACGAGCCAGAATGTGCCTCGGGTGCAACCGGTTCCTTTCAGCCATCAGCATCACGTGTCGGGCCTGGGCATTGACTGCCGTTATTGCCATACCTCGGTTGAAACTTCTTCTTTTGCAGGGATTCCACCGACTCATACCTGCATGAGCTGCCATTCTCAGGTCTGGACAGATGCTCCGATGCTGGCTCCGGTGCGGAACAGCCTTGCTTCGGGCGAGCCTTTGCAGTGGGACCGTGTCAATCAACTGCCCGATTTCGTTTTCTTTAATCACAGCATTCACGTTCAGAAAGGCATTGGCTGCTCGACGTGCCACGGCCGCGTGGATCAAATGCCCCTCACCTCGAAAGCGCATTCTCTTTACATGCGGTGGTGTCTCGATTGCCACGAAGCGCCGGAACGCCACATCCGGCCTAAAACGGAAATCTTCAACATGCAGTGGCAGGAACCGACGGACCAACTGGCGCGGGGACGCGAGCTATTGAAGGAATATCACATTAGCCGGGAGCGATTAGACCAATTGCGCGATTGCAGTATGTGTCACAGATGAAAGGTCAAAATCCGCATTCCGAAATTCGAATCAATGAGATTCGGGAGAAACTGCAAGGCAAACGCGGCCAGGAATATTGGAGGAGCCTCGAAGAACTGGCCGGCACGCCAGAGTTCCGTGAAATGCTGCGGCGCGAATTTCCGACCGGAGCCAGCGAGTGGTGGGACGATGTCAGCCGCCGGAGCTTTTTGAAGTTTGCCGCCGCATCGCTGGCGCTTGCAGGCCTGACCGCCTGTACCAAACAGCCACCGCATCAGATTCTCCCCTATGTCCGGCAACCAGAAGGACTCGTGCCGGGAGAACCGCTCTTCTACGCCAGCGCGATGCCATTAAACGGCTTTGCCGCAGGCGTGCTGGTAAAGAGCCATGAAGGGCATCCCGTGAAAATTGAGGGCAATCCTGACCACCCCATTACGGCTGGCGCATCAGACGTTTGGATGCAAGCTGCCATCCTGGACCTTTACGATCCCGACCGATCTCAGGGAGTGGCTCGATATGGCGAAATAAGTTCATGGGCCACGTTCCTTTCCGAGTTGACGGAAATCACCCGACTGCACACAGCCAATCGTGGCGCCGGCCTGCATTTTCTAACCGAGACCGTTACCTCGCCCACTCTCGGCGCTCAATTAACCGAACTATCGAAAAAATTCCCTCAGGCGCGCTGGCATCAATACGAACCGATTCACCGCGACCACGTTTTCGAAGGTTCAAAGCTGGCATTCAATGACGTCGTCGAAACTCACTACCGTTTCGACAAAGCTCGTGTAATCGTCGCTCTCGATTCCGATTTCCTCTACACGCATCCGGCGCATCTTCTTCACGCCCGCCAATTCTCGAGAGCCCGGCAGATTGCCGCCGGCCAAACAGAGATGAGCCGATTGCATGTGGTCGAAAGCAGCCCGACGATCACCGGGTCCATGGCCGACCATCGCCTGCCGTTGAGCAGCGCTCAGATTTCGGCTCTGGCGATGAGTCTCGCTCACGAGATCGTGGGAGCGCCGGCTTCTCGGCCACTCGAATCTGCAACTAAGTGGCTTGGCTTCGCATTGAACGAGCTGAAGGCTCATCGCGGCGCTTCGATCATCATTGCCGGCGAATGGCAGCCACCTCTCGTGCATGCCATCGTTCACTGGCTCAATGAACAACTTGGTAACGTGGGCCAAACGGTCATCTATACCGAGCCCGCGCCGGTACACGCCGTCAATCAGCAGCAATCTCTCAAGGAATTAATGCAAGCGCTGGCACAGAACCAGGTTGAAACGCTTTTTATTCTCGGCGGAAACCCCGCCTTCAATGCTCCCGCGAACCTGGATTTTGCGACGAATCTTTCGAAAGCCAAAAGAACCATCCATCTCAGTTCATGGCTCGATGAAACTTCCGCCCTTTGCTCATGGCATGTTCCACAAGCTCATTGGCTTGAATCCTGGAGCGACGCCCGAGCCTATGACGGCACTGTCTCGATAATCCAACCCCTGATCGCGCCTCTATACGGCGGCAAGTCGGCTCATGAGCTTCTTGGGGCAATGATCCAACAACAGCCCATCCGGACCGATTACCAAATCGTGCGCGATTTCTGGCGTGGGCAAAAGCGCTGGGCCGATTTCGAGAAAGGCTGGCGAAGGGCGTTGCACGATGGTTTGGTCCAGGGGACGGCTTCGGCTCGGAAAAATGTGAAGGTGCGAGAGAGAGAAATTCAATTTCAAATTTCAAACTTCAAATTTGAAATTCCGGAAAACGGCGAAGGGGCGATTGAATTGAACCTCCGGCCCGATCCGAGCATTTGGGATGGGCGTTTTGCCAATAATGGCTGGCTTCAGGAATGCCCTAAACCCATCAGTAAATTGACCTGGGATAACACGCTGCTCGTAAGTCCCGCGCTGGCGCAAAAACACTCGCTGGCTAACGGAGATGTCGTTGAAATGAGGGCGGCGGAGCGAACATTGCGAGCGCCGATCTGGATCATGCCCGGGCAGGCGAAGGACGCATTGACTCTGCATCTTGGATATGGGCGCTCACGCGCGGGGCGGGTCGGCGACGACGTTGGGACTAACGCGTACTCCATTCGAACCTCGAATTCGGAGTGGATCGTTGGCGGGGTTCAAATCACGCGCACGAATCTCAAACATCAACTTGTCGCCACTCAGAACCACCACAGCCTGGAGAGTCCCGACCGGCAGGTTTACCGCGAAGTGGCGCTCGGCGACTGGCTAAACAATCGCGATGCGGTTCGAAAATCCGTGGAGGTTCCTGAGCGGGATGAAACGCTCTATTATCCGGGGGAGTTCGCGTATAGCGGATGCAAATGGGGCATGTCTATTGATCTCACCACGTGCATCGGCTGCAACGCGTGCCTGGTAGCGTGCGAAGTTGAAAACAATATTCCAGTGGTTGGCAAGGAACAGGTCAGCCGGCATCGGGAGATGGCGTGGATACGCGTGGACACGTACTTTAAGGGTCCGCTCGATGATCCTCAATTCAATCATATGCCGGTACCGTGCATGCATTGCGAGCATGCGCCATGCGAGTTGGTCTGCCCAGTGGAGGCTACGCTTCACGACCATGAAGGCCTGAATCTGCAGGTTTATAATCGGTGCGTGGGCACGCGCTTTTGCTCCAACAATTGCCCTTACAAAGTCCGACGCTTCAATTTTTTTCAATACGCGAAATACCATGAACCGAGCTTCGAGCCGATGTACAACCCCGATGTTACGGTGCGGTGGCGCGGTGTGATGGAGAAGTGCACCTATTGCATCCAGCGCATCAGCCGCGCGCGAATTGCGGCGGAAAAGGAAAACCGCGGGATTCGCGATGGGGAGGTGGTCACAGCTTGCCAGCAAGCGTGTCCTGCCGAGGCAATCGTGTTTGGTGATTTGAATGATCCCGACAGCAAAGTCAGCCGCGCCAAACAATCCGAACTCGATTACTCGATGCTCGGCCAACTCAATACACGGCCGAGGACGACATATTTGGCCAAGGTCAGAAATCCCATGTCGGAGAAAACGGCTTGATCTGTAAGATATGGAAACGCTTCAAGGATCAGAGCCGCGGATGATTGTTCCGGGGAAGCCGTACCCGATGACCGTTCTCGGTTTTCCCGCGCCGATCCTTGGCGAGACTACGACCTACGATGGCATCAGCGAACAAATCGGCGGGATTGCCCTGCGACATCCGCGGGCCAAAGTGTGGCTGGTTGGTTTCTCCGTGGCGTTCAGCCTCTTCATGCTCTTCTGCGTTGCGGTTGGCTACCTTCTCTATCGCGGCGTCGGTATTTGGGGCATCAACATCCCGGTCGCGTGGGCTTTTGCCATCGTGAATTTTGTGTGGTGGATCGGGATCGGGCACGCCGGCACATTTATTTCAGCCATCCTGCTCCTGCTGTTTCAAAAGTGGCGCACAACTATCAATCGTTTCACGGAGGCCATGACTTTATTTGCCGTGATGTGCGCCGGTCTCTTCCCTCTGCTGCACCTGGGCAGGCCATGGATATTTTACTTTCTCCTGCCGTATCCCGATACGATGGCGCTTTGGCCGCAATTTCGCAGTCCGCTGGTTTGGGACGTTTTCGCGGTCAGCACCTACTTTACGGTTTCACTCATCTTCTGGTACGTTGGTCTCATTCCCGATTTGGCGACGTTGCGTGACAAAGCGCAAACCTATGGCAAGCGGGCGATCTATGCCATGGGCGCGTTGGGTTGGCGCGGTTCTGCGATACATTGGCAGCGACATCAGTCGGCTTATCTTCTTTTGGCCGGCCTAGCCACGCCGCTGGTACTGTCCGTACACAGCGTCGTCAGCTTCGATTTTTCCATCGCTCAAGTGCCGGGCTGGCATTCCACGATCTTTCCGCCGTACTTCGTCGCCGGCGCCATCTATTCAGGTTTCGCCATGGTCCTGAATCTGATCATTCCCATTCGGGCGCTGTACGGCCTGCAAAACCTCATCACGGTGCGCACGCTCAACAACATGGCCAATGTGATGTTGGCGACGGGTTGGATGGTCGCCTACGGCTACATCATGGAAGCGTTCATGGCGTGGTACAGCGGTGACGTTTTTGAGCAGGCGATGATGCGCAACCGGGCATTCGGCCCTTACGGTTGGGTGTTCTGGTGTTTGATCACGTTGAACTGCGTTATTCCGCAATTGCTTTGGTCACAGAAAGTTCGGACCAATACGATTGCGCTCTTCTTCGTGGCTTTGTCCGTGAATCTGGGAATGTGGGTGGAGCGTTTCGTCATCGTCGTTACCAGTCTGCACCGCGATTTTGTGCCCTCGAGTTGGGCTATGTATTTCCCAACCTTTTGGGATTGGGCCACTTTGCTGGGCAGCATCGGACTGTTTTTGATGCTGCAATTTCTTTTCATCCGCTATCTACCGATGATTTCCATGACGGAAACTCGCGAACTGATTTCGCAAAGGAAAGAGGGGCGGCTGTGAACCCAGTGCGGAGCGCGGAGTGCGGAGTGCGGAGTGGAGGAGCAGTTCAAGAAATCCCTGTTCCGGTTCAGGAGAAGCCTCTCTACGGCCTCATGATTGAGTTTGAGGAACATGAACAACTCCTGGAGGCGGCAACGAAGACGTATGCCGCGGGATATCGGCGCATTGATGCTTTCTCGCCATTTCCGATAGAAGGGCTTGCTGAAGCGATTGGGCATGAATTCACGTTGGTGCCTCTGCTCACGCTGCTTGGCGGGATGGCTGGCGGACTTGGCGGCTATTTCATGGAGTGGTATTCGATGAGCCGCCTTTATCCGGTGAATGTCGGAGGGCGTCCCTTGCACACCTGGCCTCACTTTATCCCGGTGACGTTCGAACTCACCGTTTTGATCGCCGCCATCTCCGCTCTCGGCGCAATGCTGATCCTTAATAGACTTCCACAACCCTATCATCCGGTCTTTAACGTTCCGGAATTCCGCCGCGCCTCGATTGATCGGTTCTTTCTTTGTATCGAGGTTGCCGACCCCAAATTCGAACGGCACGGGACATGGAAGTTTTTGGAGAGTTTGGAAGGCTGCAAGATTTCGGAGGTGGTGGAATGAAAAGGGTCATTCTTCTCTTTGCAATTGCAACTCTTGCATCCGGTTGCCGGCGCGACATGTTCAACCAACCGACGGGCAAACCGTTGGCTCGCAGCGAATTCTTTGAAGACAATCATATGACTTCACGTCCTCTTCCGCCACACACCGTCGCCCGCGGCCATCTGGACGAGAACGAGATTTTTTTCACCGGCAAACGAGGAACCAATCTCGTACAAACCCTTCCGGTCGCTTTGACCCGTGATCTGCTCGAACGCGGGCGGGAGCGTTTCGAAATCTACTGCGCCGTTTGCCATGGCCGAACCGGCGAAGGCAATGGGATGATCGTGCAGCGCGGGTTCCCGCCTCCGCCGTCGTACCATATTGATCGCCTAAGACAATCGCCCATCGGTCACTTCTACGATGTCATCACGCAAGGCTACGGCATTATGTATTCGTATGCGGAACGCGTTGAGCCGTCCGACCGCTGGGCGATCAGCGCCTACATCCGCGCTCTGCAACTCAGTCAGAACAGCCGTCTTTCTGATCTAACTGCCGCGGAGCGAGAACTGTTTCAAGAGAGGTCAGCACACTGAGCATGAGTCCCATAAATTCCAATTCGCCCGCGCTCCGCCGTATACAACTGGGCTCGCTGATCGCGGGACTGATTGCTTTAGCGATTAGTGTACTGGGCCTGCTCTTTCAACCCCGCCAATTCTTTTGCGATTACCTTTATTCCTGGTTTTTCTGGGCAGGTTTGTCTTTCGGGTGCCTGATGGTGACCATGATTCACCATCTGACTGGCGGTCGTTGGGGCTATCCCACTCGTCGTTTTCTTGAGGCAGGTTTCATGGTGTTGCCGCTCATGGCTGTTCTGTTCATCCCGGTTGTGGTTGGCCTAAAGCACATTTATCCATGGGGTCAATCGGCTGAAGTTGCTGTTGATCCACTGCTCCAGGGAAGGCGCCCATATATCAGCCCGTCGGGTTTTGTGATCCGCGCAATCCTCTTTTTCGCGATCACCATCGGTATGGCTTTTTACCTCAGAAGATTATCATTGGAACAAGACGCCACGGAGAAGGCGCAACCCTCGCGCAAAGCCCGCACCTTGAGCGGGCCCGGCGTGGTCTTTTTTTCGCTTATCGCCACTTTTGTCTACGTGGATTGGATCATGTCTCTGGAGCGAAGGTTCTTTTCAACTATGTTCCCAGTTATCCTCCTCATTGGGCAGATCCTGGCCGCATATTGCTTTTCCGTAGTCGTGCTGACCCTTTTTCGGCGGTTCGATCCCTTTGCGACGGTTGTTTCCAAAACTCATTATCACCACCTCGGCAATCTTCTGCTCACTTTTGTTCTGTTCTGGACGTACATCTCGTTCGGTCAACTGCTGATCGTCTATGCAGGCGATCTTCCGCCGGAAGTGGATTGGTATTTGCACCGCATTGCCGGCAGTTGGAAGATCGTTGTGGCAGCCCTGGCGGCATTCCATTTTTTCGTCCCATTCTTTCTACTTCTGTTCCGGGGAATCAAAAAGCATGTTGCTGCCCTTTCAATTATTGCCGCGGCAATCTTTGTTATGCACATCGTGGATGCGTACTGGCTGGTGATGCCAAGCCTGCATCCGTCCGGAGTTTCGCCGAGTTGGCTTGATTTCGTAATGCCGATTGGGGTCGGCGGTCTTTGGCTCAGCTTTTTCTTAAATCGTTTAAAGACCGCCGCCCTTCTGCCGCAGCAGGACCCAGGGATGCAATTCAGCTTTGTTTATGGTCACTAGCCCCGCATGAAGCCTCAAGGTCATCCTGCAGAAACGAACGGCGGTCATGAACCAAGGGACGCCCACGTCGGCGGAATCTTTGCTGTGGTGCTGTTTCTCGTGATCGCCGGCATTGTCGTCCACTTCTCGCTAGGCGGTTTTATGGGTCATCTGAATAAAAAGCCTGCACCCACCGATGTTTGGCGTTCGACCGAAGAGATAGCGGCTGTGCCTCCGGTTCGGCCAGCGCGGCCTAAACTGCAAATCTCGCCGCCAGCCGAGTTGGATGCGCTACGCGTGCGTGAGGAGAGCGAACTGAATAGCTACGGCTGGATCAACCGCACCGGCGGCATCGTACGCATCCCGATCTCGCGCGCGATAGACCTCGTATTGCAGAAAGGCTTGCCAGGTGATTCCAATGCCGTGGGTCCATCCACTCTACAATTGCAACAGCAGCGCCCGCGCTATACGGCCCCCGAAATTCGAAGGCAGCCATGAAATGGATTTCCTTTTTTGTGTCTCTTTGCGCTTTCTTGTGGGCATTTCTCTCGACATCTGCGCCGCTTTCCGACGATTCGCTAGCTGCAATTACTTTCGAGCAGAAACTTGGGGAACAAATCCCGAGCCAATTGACTTTCCGTGACGAAAATGGCCAACCAGTACAACTGGGCACCTACTTTGGCAAAAAACCGGTAATCCTGCTTCTCGGTTATTACGAGTGTCCGATGCTTTGCGGGCTCGTTCTCAACGGCATGACTGAAAGCATGCAGGACCTCCGATGGACCATTGGGAAAGAGTTTGAGGTCGTGAACATCAGCATTGAGCCTCGCGAAACGGCGGCGCTCGCCTCCGCCAAAAAGCGCACATACCTAAAGCGCTATGGCCGCCCGGAAGCCGCTGCTGGCTGGCATTTCCTGACGGGGGACGAAGCTTCGATCAAAGAAATCGCTCACGATATCGGTTTCCAATACGCCTACGACGAAGTGTCCAAACAATACGCACATCCCAGCGGATTCGTGGTCCTCACGCCCGATGGTCGCATTTCCAAGTACTTCCTGGGGGTGACCTTTTCGGCCCGTGACCTTCAAGGTGCGCTAGCCACTGCCTCCAGCCGATCCATTGGATCGCGCATCCAGGAGTTCGTGCTGCTTTGCTTCCACTACCGTCCCATCACCAGCAAGTATGGAAGCGCGATCATGTTGAGTGTCCGGACGCTCGCGATAGGCACAGTCCTGGGATTGGGCTTTTTGATTGTGAAGATGGGTCGAACAAAAAGGGAACGCCCTGAAACGCCTGTTCACAGTGCAACGTGATGAAATTTCCGATTTTTCCATCGCAGGCGTCGCCGTTTTCGAAACAAGTGGATCACGTCTATTTTGCGCTTCTTCTGTTCAGCCTGGTGATGCTGCTCATCGTTGTGCTGCCGATGTTCTATTTCCTGCTTAAGTATCGCCGTGGAAAGCCGGCTAATCGCAAGGAGCCGCGCATTCCCGAAACGGCTATTGAGGTGACCTGGATTGCGATTCCTGTGTTCCTGATGATGGGATTGTTCGGTTGGGCGGCTGATCTTTATTTTCGGGAGCAGCACGTTCCGCCGGGCGCGATGGAAATCAATGCCATCGGCAAACAATGGATGTGGAAAATCCAGCATCCGGAAGGCAATCGCGAGATCAACGAGCTTCACGTTCCCGCCGGGCGCATGATTCGCATGACCCTGGCTTCGCAGGATGTTATCCACAGCTTCTTTCTTCCCGAGTTCCGCATCAAACGGGATGTGATCCCCGGATACTACACGACCGAATGGTTCCAACCGACTCGTGTGGGGACTTACCATCTTTTCTGCGCGGAATACTGCGGCACCCAACACTCCGGGATGATTGGCCGGGTCATCGTAATGAAACCGGAAGATTATGCGGCATGGATAGCGAGTGGGCGGCCGGATACTACGCTGGCACAAGCTGGCGAGCGCCGTTTTCGCGAACTCGGTTGCAGCGGTTGCCACATGGGCAGTTCAGTCGTTCGCGCGCCGCCGCTCGAAGGCCTTTTCGGCAAACCGGTGCCGATCGAGGGCGGCAAGATTATCACGGCCGACGAATCTTACATACGCGACTCAATCCTGTTGCCCGCCTCTCAAATCACATTCGGTTATCAAAATCTAATGCCCACTTATCAGGGTCGCGTGAGTGAAGAAGAACTCTTGGAACTGATCGCCTACATCAAAAGCCTGGGGCCGAAACAACCGACACCAAATCCGAATAATCAATGACCGTCACGCCTCCACAACCCGTCGCTCCGCTGCTCGTCCACGAGACCGAGCCGAAAACCTATTTTACCGAAGGTGGGCGTGGTCTCCGCTCATGGCTCCTGACGACGGACCACAAGCGCATCGGCCTGCTCTATCTTTACTCTATCGTTTTTTATTTCCTCATTGCGGCGATTGCCGCAGCAATCATCCGCATCGAATTGATCACGCCTCAGGGCGACCTCGTCACGTCCGAGATGTACAATCGTCTCTTTACCATCCACGGCGTTCTGATGGTATGGTTTTTTCTTATCCCCTCGATCCCTGCTGTGCTCGGTAACTTCGTCATCCCGATGATGATCGGCGCTCGGGATGTGGCTTTTCCGAAACTGAATCTTTTGAGTTGGTATCTTTTCAATCTAGGCGGCCTGCTGGCCATTTATTCTATCGTATTCGGTGGTGTGGATACCGGTTGGACTTTTTACACGCCCTACAGCAGCGCTTTCTCGAACTCGCATGTGGTCAGCATGGCGGCGGGCATCTTTATCGCCGGCTTCGGTTCCATTCTTACGGGCCTTAATTTCATCATCACCATTCATCGCATGCGCTGCCCTGGCCTGACATGGCATCGGCTGCCGTTGTTCCTCTGGTCGCTCTACTCGACCAGCGTCATTCTCGTTCTCGCTACTCCCGTTCTTGCCATCACTCTCGCCTTGATGGCGCTCGAACGTCTGTGGCATCTCGGGTTGTTTGATCCGAAACTCGGCGGTGACCCGGTTCTCTTTCAACACCTGTTCTGGTTCTATTCGCATCCGGCAGTGTATATTATGATTTTGCCGGGGATGGGAGTTATCAGCGAAACGATCACCTGCTTTTCGCGCAAAAAAATCTTCGGCTACTACTTCGTTGCTTATTCGAGTGTGGCGATCGCCATCCTTGGATTCCTCGTTTGGGGCCATCACATGTTCGTCACCAGCCAATCGGTTTATGCCGGCTTCATTTTTTCCTTTCTGAGCTTCATGGTCGCGGTGCCTTCAGGAGTCAAAATCTTCAACTGGACGGCGACACTGCACAGAGGTTCGATTTCATTCCAGACGCCGATGCTGTATGCCCTTGGTTTCATCGGTCTGTTCGTGGTTGGTGGCTTGACCGGCCTGTTCCTCGCTTCTCTCGCCGTGGATGTGCACCTATCGGATACATATTTCATCGTCGCGCATTTTCATTACATCATGGTCGGAGGAATGGTTACGGCGTTCATGGGAGGCCTGCATTACTGGTGGCCAAAGATCACAGGGCGAATGTATCCGGAAAAAATGGGGCAACTGGCAGCTCTCATCACTTACATCGGTTTTAATCTCACTTTTTTCCCGCAATTCGTGATGGGCTACCTGGGCATGCCCCGGCGTTATCACGCCTATCCCGACGAATTCCAGATATACCACATTTTGTCCAGCGCCGGCGCGTCCATCCTCGGCGTTGGCTATCTGCTGCCGGTTATTTATCTGCTTTGGTCTTTAAAGTATGGAAAACGGGCCCCACCCAACCCTTGGCGCGCGACGGGTCTGGAGTGGCAGACCTCCTCGCCGCCCCCCAAACACAATTTCGAAAAGACCCCGATCGTTACTGAGCGTCCATATCAATACGACCCCGAAGAAGAGGAGGAGGCTGCACATGCCTGAGGTGCATCATAGCGCTCTCGCCGAGCAATTCGACGATCTGCCACAGCAAAAAGAGGCCGCCACCCTGGGCATGTGGACGTTTTTGGCAACCGAGGTTCTTTTCTTTGGCGGTCTATTCCTGACCTACATCATTTACCGGCACACCTATTCGCAAGCCTTCGCTGAAGCCAGCAAACATACGATCGTGCTCTACGGCGCGATCAACACCGCTGTCCTTCTGACCAGCAGCTTCTCGATGGCGCTGGCGGTGCGCGCAGCGCAGATCGGCGATACGAAGTCTCTTGTCCGCAATCTCCTGATCACGATTTTTTTTGCCTGCTGCTTTCTCGGGATTAAAGGCCTTGAATATCACGATGACCTGCAGGAACACCTTTGGCCCGGTCCGCATTTCAACAAAGGGTTGCCGCCACAAGCCCAAATTTTCTGGTTTCTTTATTGGGCCATGACCGGACTCCACGCGCTTCACGTCACCGTGGGCTTAGGTTTGTTATCGGTGATCACGTGGATGGCTGCGCACGGCAAATTTTCGGCCGAATATCATAACCCTGTGGAAATCTCCGGGCTCTACTGGCACTTCGTGGACATTGTCTGGATTTATCTGTTTCCGTTGCTCTATTTGATAAACCGATATTCATGAACGCACCGATTACCTCCAGAGGCACCTACGCCATCATTTGGCTCTCGCTGCTCGTTCTCCTCCTGGCCACTTACATCATCGCTCGTTTCGACCTCGGCGCGCTGAACGTCATCGCTGCGCTCACAATCGCCGTTCTTAAAATGCTCCTGGTAATCCTTTTCTTCATGCACGTTCGTCACAGCACGCGTCTTACGTGGATTTTCGTCGCCGCGGGCTTCATCTGGCTTGCCATCATGATTGATCTCACAGTGAGCGATTATACGACGCGCGGCAAAATCCATTGGACCGAGGTATCAAATTCTGAACCGGTCTCCGATTCTGGCGGGGTCCAGAAGTAAGGAGCAGCAGTACGCCAACAGAGGGGCTTCCGCTGGCTTCGGTTAAAACTCTCACCTCCAACTGTTCGCTTGCCCAGATTAACTGCTCTTCGTCTGTGTAACCAAGGATGCCGCGTTCGCGGCTCGATGTCACATCCGTGCCGCGTTGACGCAGGGCTTCCAACAAGGCATAGGAGTCAGCGTCCTCATCAAGGTGAATCTTGATGGCGCTCAAGCAGCGGCAGAGGGTCTTTGCTCCAAATTACGGCAGGCTGCGCGTTCTTCTTCGAGATATCCCTCAACTTCATCACGGTGTAAATGATAGTACGCAAGGGCCGCGTGAATCTCGGCCGGCTTGAGCGCGGAAAGACGCTGCCCGATTTCTTCGATGCTTAGCCCGAGCTTCCACCAACCCGCAACCCGATGCACTCCCACGCGATGACCGCGGATATGCGGCTTTCCGCCGATGACGCCAGCCGTCCGAACAATCATTGTTCCTAATTCGGTAGCGGGCTGTTCTTGTGGCGTATCCATGCTCAAAGAATACCGGATTACGAGCCATTACCAAAGCTCTTTGTAGGCTCGACTCAGAGCATGGGGCAGGAATGAATGCGACGAATTGAACGCATTTTCTGGTTTTTCTGTCCATCGGACGTATAATGGCAAACTCAATGAATACGGGAATCAGTGCTATTAATGAAGCAGTTCAGGAAGCTGCATCGTTCGTCAGACCGCTTTTCGCTGAGATAGGGAAGGTCATCGTCGGCCAGACTTATCTTGTGGAACGGTTGGTGATTGGCTTGCTGGCAAACGGTCACGTTCTGCTTGAGGGCGTCCCAGGTCTTGCCAAGACGCTTTCAGTAAAAACGCTGGCGAATTGCCTGAACGTTAAGTTCTCTCGCCTCCAATTTACGCCGGACATGCTTCCCGCCGATGTTATCGGCACGCAAATCTACAATCCGCAATCGGGCGCTTTCACGACACGCCGCGGGCCGATTTTTGCCAATCTCGTTTTGGCGGACGAAATCAATCGCGCGCCGGCCAAAGTTCAAAGTGCGCTGCTGGAGGCCATGCAGGAAAAGCAGGTCACCATTGGCGAACAAACCTACAAACTTGAAGAACCCTTCCTCGTCCTGGCGACGCAAAACCCCATCGAGCAGGAAGGCACTTATCCTTTGCCTGAAGCGCAGGTAGATCGTTTCATGCTCAAGCTGAAAATCGGCTATCCTTCCAGGGCTGAAGAGCGGCAAATCCTGGATGTGATGGCCCGCACGTCGGACACCCCTGCCGCGTCGCAGGTGGTTGAGCCCAAACAAATCCTCAGCGCCCGCAAGATCATCAATGACATCTATATTGATGATAAGGTGAAAGATTACATTGTGGACCTGGTTTGCGCGACGCGCGACCCCGAATCCCACAAAATTGCAGTGAAAGACTTCATTCAACTCGGCGCTTCGCCTCGGGCTACTATTTCGCTCACGCTCGCTGCGAAAGCTTACGCTTTCCTGCGTGGCCGCGGCTATGTTACTCCGCAAGACGTCAAAAGCATCGGCATGGATGTACTCCGCCATCGCGTCGCGATTACCTATGAAGCCGAAGCTGAAGAGAAGACGAGCGAAACAGTGATTCAAAAGATTTTTGACGAGTTGCCGGTGCCGTGAGGTGGCAGCCAAGAATTCCTATCGCAATCGCCGCTGCAGATCTTCTGGATTGCGTGAAGCGTGAAAGACCGAAACAACGCCTATAAATTCCGGTTCGATGTGAAAATAAACCGCGTGTTTGTAGAAGATCTTGAGTCGTGCCACGCGAATGCTGCGGCTAACGAGCCGAAACCGCTCAGGATTTTTCAAAATCAACTCAAGTGTCTGGTGGACTTCAAATTCCAACCGATCTCCTGCGCCAGCTTCTTCATTGTTATACCATTCGACCGCGTCCTCGAACTCTATACGAGCTTCCAGGTCAAAGATTATTTGCCGCGGCATGCCCGTCTTTTTTCAAGCCGCTCTTTGAGTTCTGCTCTTACCTGTTCCCAAGGAACTCCGGCTTTTGGATTTCTGCGGAGGCGGTCAGCACGTTTTTCCAGTTCGGCGATTCTATCTGGCGGCAAGTCGGTTTCCAGTTCTCCAGCAATTTGTCGGGCGACGTCATATTGTTCTTCAAATGGAAGACGCCTAAATTGGTCCAGAATCTCTTGCGCGCTCATATGCTCAATGTACCTACTGGTTCACGGCAGGCAAGCCGACAGTAAATTCCGGCCCGTCCACAATTCGCAGGGATATGATTCCTAAGGAAATCCTAAAAAAAATCCGCCAGATCGAGATTCGCACGAATCGGCTCGTGAGCGAAACTCTCGCCGGCCAGTACCATAGCGTCTTTAAAGGCCAGGGCATGAACTTCGATGAAGTCCGTGAGTATCAACCGGGTGACGAAGTCCGCACCATTGACTGGAATGTCACCGCACGGATGAATCATCCTTTTGTCAAAAAATTCGTCGAGGAACGCGAGCTTACCTTGATGCTGATGGTAGACGTCAGTGGGTCCGGTCTATTTGGCTCTGTTGAACAGTCCAAGCGCGAACTGGCTGCCGAAATCGCTTCGGTCCTGGCGTTCTCTGCGATCCGAAACAATGACAAGGTTGGCCTGATACTTTTTTCCGACGAGGTCGAGAAATTCATTCCGCCGCGGAAAGGCCGCAAGCATGTCCTTCGCGTCATCCGCGAGGTCTTATTCTATGAACCGCAACGGCGGGGGACCGATTTGAACGATGCGCTGGAATTTCTGCTGCGCGTCACCTCTCATCGTGCGATCGCTGTGATCATTTCTGATTTTATCGGCTCGCCGGCGGTCACGAGCAAGCGCGTCGGCAAGTTGCGTCCGCAGATGATGCTGCTGGAATCTCTGGCGCAGGCTTCCTTTACGATGCTGCGGCAGGCTAATCGCAGGCACGATGTCGTGGCGGTGCAAATTGCCGACCGCTTCGAACTCGAACTGCCGGCTCTCGGACGGTTGGTGCTTACGGATGCTGAAACCGGTGAAGTGGTGGAAGTGAATACCGGCGACGAGCGCAAACGCCAGGCGTTCAATGAACGGCAAGCTCGCGCCCAGGCTGATTTGGCCCGTCTGTTCCGTTCGGCCGGCATTGATGCCATTCAATTACGGACCGATGAACCTTACGGGATCGAACTTAGCCGCTTTTTCGAAACGCGAGAAAGGCGTAGATTGCATGGTTGATGTGAGTCCAAGGTCGGTGGTATGAGTCGAACGTCCAGGGTCAAACGTCCAAAGTGGTAATGGCTACGATGGCTTCCAATTCAGTTTTGAATGCAGCGGCTGAGGCTGGCGCAGATGCATTGCGCGATATCAAGCCGCCGATGCAATTGCCCGATCCATTGAAATGGGTAATCGTCGGGGCTGCGGTTGTTATCACAGCGCTGGCGGCGTGGATGCTTTGGCGTTACTGGCGGAAGCGGCAGGGTGCAGTGCCGGCTGTTCCGATTGTTCCCGCGCATGTTCGGGCGCGCCGCAAACTCGAAGAAGCCCTGGCTCTTATCTCGCAGCCGCGCGAATTCTGCACACTCGTGTCCGATACCATTCGCGGCTATCTGGAAGAGCGTTTCAACTTCCACGCTCCCGAACGCACCACCGAAGAGTTTCTCTACGAACTCCGGGAAACCAATCTACTCATGCCTGATCAGAAGGATGGACTCGGCGAATTTCTGAAACGCTGCGACCTCGTCAAATTCGCTCGCTACGAGCCGCGTGAACCCGAACTTCGTGATCTGCATGGATCCGCCCTTCGTCTCGTCGAAGAAACCGAGCCAGTTGAACAACAGCCTGCCAAGGCCGGCAATCCGCAATCCGCAAGCATCGTTACGGAATGACCTTCGCCCATCCTTACTTCCTGCTGCTACTGTTGCTCTTGCCGCTGCTCGCCTGGCTCAAAGGCAAACGTGGCAAGCCTCCGGCTTTTGTCTATTCGTCGGTCCAATTGGTTCGCGGTATTCTTAATGTGACCCGGGCGCGTTCGGGCGGCTTTCTCACAGCCCTTCGCTGGCTGGTCCTGGCACTGTGCATTGTCGCTCTCGCTCAGCCCCGTATTACTAAAAGCGAAACAAAAGTTACCGCCAGCGGCGTGGATATCGTTGTCGCCATTGACCTCTCTGGAAGCATGCGCTCGCGCGACTTCGAGATAAAGGGGCAATCGGCCGATCGTTTGGAAATGATCAAGGAAGTCCTGCGCGGTTTTATCGAGAAACGCCCCAGCGACCGGATCGGACTTGTTGCATTTGCCTCCCAGGCCTACATCGCGGCGCCGCTCACGCTCGATCATGATTTTCTCGTTCAAAATCTTGAGCGGCTCGAAATCGGCTCGATTGACGAAAGCCAAACGGCCATCGGCTCAGGCTTGACCACCGCCATCAATCGGCTGCGCGAGGTCAAATCCAAGAGCAAAATCGTCATCCTGATGACCGACGGTGAAAACAATGCCGGGAAGGTTTCGCCTGAGACTGCGGCCGAAGCGGCTCAGGCGCTGAGCATCAAAGTCTATACGATCGGCGTGGGCACCCGCGGTCTGGCCCCCACACCAGTCGCGCGCAACTTCGATGGCAGCTTCGTCTACCGCAACCTGCCAGTTGATCTCAAAGAAGAACCGCTGCAGGACATCGCCAAAAAAACCGGCGGCAAATATTACCGGGCCGACAACTCGAAACACTTCCGTGAAATCTACGCCGAAATTGACAAACTCGAGAAAACCGAAGCTGAAGTGAAAAAATTCTCGCAGCACAAGGAGTTGTTCGCATGGGTCATCTCGCCCGGATTAATCCTTTTACTGCTGGAAACCATCCTGCGACACACCGTTTGGAGGCGTTTGCCATGAGTTCAGAATGGAACCATCCCATTTCCTCATGAGCTTCGGCGCTCGCAATATCCTTTGGCTCTTGCTGATCTTCGCACCGGCGTTGCTGGCGTTCTTCTGGTGGTCCTGGCGCAAACGGCAAGAGCTCATGACCCGTTTCATTCAGGCTCGATTGCTTCCAACGCTTACCCTTGGAATTTCCCCTTTGCGACAAAAGGTACGACTCGGCTGCATTCTCCTGGCAGTCATTTGCCTCGTCGTCGCTCTCGCGCGGCCACAGTTTGGCTTTGACTGGGAAGAGGTAAAACGCAAAGGCCTGGATGTGGTCGTGGCGATTGACACTTCCAAAAGCATGCTTGCTGAGGATATCACGCCCAACCGCCTGGCTCGCGCGAAACTCGCAGCGCTTGAACTGATGCAGCAGGCGAGGTCGGATCGGCTGGGACTCGTGGCTTTTGCAGGTACGGCTTTTCTGCAATGCCCGCTGACGATTGATGATTCGGCTTTCCGCCAAAGTATCGAATCGTTGGATGTGAATACTCTGCCACAAGGCGGCACTGCCATCGCTGAAGCCATAGAGACCGCTCAAACTGCGTTCAAGGAAGGCGACAATTATCGTGTCCTGGTCCTGTTCACCGATGGCGAAGACCAGGATTCGGGCGCGCTCGAGGCTGCGAAACGCGCTGCCGAAGCGGGTATGCAGATTTTCACCATCGGCATTGGTTCAGCGGAGGGGGAAATCCTGCGCATCAGTGACGCCAAGGGTCGCACCGACTACATTCGTGACGAGCAGGGCAATGTGGTGAAATCGCATTTAAATGAGGACCTGCTGCGTCAAATTGCCGGAACGACTTCTCGCGGATTTTATTTGCGGCTGGTCGGCGCCAAAACGATTGACACGCTTTACACGGAGGGCCTCGCGCCGATGCCGAAGTCTGAATCGAGCGACAAACTCGTCAGACGTTATCGGGAGAAATATCACTGGCCATTGGCCGCTGCGATAGTACTGCTAATATTCGAGCAGCTTTTACCCGAGAGCCGATACGAATCCAGACGCCGATCCATGGCAGCCGCTGCCAGGCCGGGATTGGCGCCCGCCGGCGCTGTCTTGCTGTTGATGTTTCTTCAGTTGTCCTTGTTTGGATCGCCCGCCAGCGCTTACCGCGCTTATCAAAAAGGCAAGTACGATGAAGCGCTAAAGGAATATGAGCGCCTGTTGGCAAACAAAAAAGAGGACCCTCGCCTCCATTACAATGCGGGCGCCGCCGCTTACCGCGGCCGCAAATTTGAAGAGGCGGCGAAGGAATTCGAGCAGGCGCTCAACTCGCCCGACCTGAAACTGCTGCAGCAAGCCTACTATAATTGTGGGAACAGCCGGTTTTTCGTTGGCGATAGTGAGTCTGATCCGCAAAAAAAGCAAAAAACCTGGGAAGACTCATTGCAGGATTTTGAAGCCGCGATCAAATTGAATGCGCAGGATGCCGATGCGAAATTCAATCGCGATTTCGTCAAGAAGAGGCTCGAAGAGTTAAAGCAACAACAGCAGCAGAAGAAGGATCAGCAGAAACCGCCTGAACCCAGCGAAGCAGCCAAAAAAGCCAAAGCCGAAGCCGACGCCGCGGTGAACCGCCATGAATACGCCAAAGCGCTCGAAATCATGGAAACTCAGCTCAAACAAGACCCGACTACGGCCTATTATTCGGACTATATTCAAAGATTGAAAGAAGTGAACGGTGTGCAACAAACGCCAAATGCCAGGTAGCGCAGATTTCCAATCTGTTATGTCGTGCCTTCCATTAACACCCTGCTTCAGCGGGGTGCGTCGAGCCTCTCTGTTCCTTTTAACTGTTTTAACAGTTTTTCTCGTTCGGCCAGTAGCCCTCCGCGCTCAGACCCCCGACGACTACTTCCACGGCGGCGCGACCAATTACGTATTCGGCGAAAAAGAGAAGGCTAAAGAACAGATCGTGACAGGGCTGCAGTCATTCCCCAGGGATCCAAAACTGAATCAACTTCTGGTCCTCCTGAAAAAAGAAGAGGAGCAAAAGCAACAACAACAGCAGCAGCAACAACAACAAAACAAAAAGGACGAGCAGAAAGACCAAAAACAAAACCAGGATTCACAAAAGAAAGATTCCGACCAAAAGAAGGACCAAAACCAATCCAACGATCAGAAGAAAGAACAGGAAAAGAAGCGACAGGAGCAGGCGAAGAAGAATGCTGATCAAAAAAAGGAACAGCAGAAGAAAGAGCAGGAGAAGCAAAACGCCGAACAGAAGAAGCAGGAAAAGGCAGACCAAAACGATCAACAGGAACCGCAGCCGACTTACGCCGCAGGCCAGATGACCCCCCAGCAGGCCAAACAGCTTCTCGATGCTCAAAAAGGGGACGAGATGGTGATCCCCATCCGCCCGCAAGTGAAACCGCGTGATCAAAGCAAGCCGTTGAAAGATTGGTAATAGCCAATTTCGTATTTCGCAAGTTCACCAAGCCCTGCTAGTTTTCCCACTGTTATGTTCGAATCGTTTGGCAACGCATTTGGCCGGAAACCGCCACAGAAGGGCGGGCCCATTTTTCCAGAACCTTCAGTCAATTCTCCGCTGGAAAATAATACCGGCGAACGAAAGCCGGTTTACTCAAAAGTGTTTCGCTGGTGTCTTCCCGATGGGCAGACACAAGCTCCCACGATTGTAGAAGTTGTTGGCACGTTCACGCATTGGCAGAAAGTCCCGCTGATGCACGATAGCGCGGTGGGCGGCTGGCACGTGACGCTGCATCATATTCCCGCCAATAAAACACACCACTACATGCTCCTGGTGGATGGGAAGCCTGCGCATGACAAGACCTGCGATGGCCTCGCATTTCCGCATGGACCCGTCGAGGAGAGTTTTGCGATGAAGACGGACAGAGGGCTCAGGCTTTTCATGCTGTTTGCGCAGACGAAGTGATGCGTGAAACGTGAGAAGAGAGACCCAAGCGCCAACCCCCTTGCCGTTCGGGTAAGCGTCGAACCCGACGAGGGAGAATTATTTTTGGTTTGATTAGGTTTGATCTTTCCAGCACAGTGGGATCCGAAGCTTGGAATTCACGTGACTTGAAGT
>JADMIO012610708.1_pt1 | contig 32490 bp, 28 predicted proteins | sample 8958161 | NCBI WGS metagenome assembly JADMIO01 (sample SAMN16585339, study PRJNA669376) | soil metagenome | isolation source: Crop rotation soil | place: USA: Cullars Rotation, Alabama | collected 2011
CGCCAAGCATCGCCGCGGCCACGCCGATCGCGACGAGGAGACACAAGACCGGCACGGCAAGCTTCTGGCCGGTAATCTCACCGCGGAAATCCATCAGGAACACAAAGCACCCAACGCCCGCGAGCAATACGGCCGCGGCGCAGACGCGAAGGAAGATGGGCAGCCAATGATTTGTACGCATTCGGCCATCGATTCTACGGCAGATTCCCGCGCGGCGTGAAGCTAGAATGCCAGCCGACATGATCAGACGACGTATCTTCACGCGTGCATCGGCTGTCGCCCACATCATCTGTGTCTGCGTCGTCGTATCCTGCTGCTCGCTTGCGCTGGCGGATTTCCGTTTCATTCACATTTCGGACACGCATTTCGGTGCCGGCAACAACCAACAGGCAGATTTGGCGCTCTTTAAAGAGATCAGCGCGCTCAACCCGCAGCCCGCGTTCGTAATCAATACGGGCGACGTCTGCGAAATCGGCGGCGACGACGAATACGCGCAGTTTCAGGCGGCGCTCGAGTCACTTGCGCCCCGGATGTACGTTGCCCCGGGCAATCACGACGTGCGCTGGAATCCGCGCGGCAAGGAAGGCTACACGCGCGGCACAAATGGACCGCTGTACCAGTCGTGGACCCATGAGGGTGTCCACTTCGTCACGCTCGATTCGACGGTCCTGCTCCAGCACTGGGGGCACATATCACAGGACCAGCTCGATTGGCTCGCCGATGATCTGAAAAAAGTTGGCACCGACATGCCGATCGTCATTGGCTTCCACCACTGGATCGGCCGGGACAAGGTGATGGTGGACAACGAACAGCAGCTCTTGGACCTCGTTGCGCCGTTCAATGTCGTCCTCTGGCTCCAAGGCCACGGCCACAGCGACATTCGGTGGAATATCAACGGTGCGCCGGCGGTGATGGTGAAGGGACTGTACCAGGGCTCATACATCACCTGCGATGTAAAAGGTGATCAGATTGTCGTGCGCCGAAGATCGCTGGTTGATCCGAAACAACTGAAGAAGAACGAGCTCGTGCGCGACAAGTCCGTTCCGCCAACCGATGAAGTGAAATGGGAAGACGTCATGTCGGTTCCATTGAAGACGCCGCCGCCGCCGCCGTCTGCGGACGCGCCTGGCGCGATCGTTGAAGCGAGCTTAAACGGCGGTGAGTTTCAGCCTGCCAAGTTCAGCGAGTCGCCGTCCACCGCGGACCTGTCGGCGGGACTTTGTGAACGGCGCGTACGCGTGACACTTCCCGATGGTCGGGCATACTTCTATCACCAAGCGTTTGAGCCATCTCCGCGCCGAGCCGCATGGGAAACGAATATCGGCGGTGCGGTGCAATCGCGCCTGATCCGCGATGGTGAACTCCTCTACATCCCCTCCATGGGCGGCGACCTCGTTGCGCTGCGCGCATCCGACGGCACCGAGGCATTTCGTGTCAAGACCGACGGCCCCGTGTACGCGACGCCGCACGTCGAGAACGGCGTGCTCTATTTCACCTCCGTCGATCATCACATCTACGCGGCCGACGCCAAGACCGGATCGATCAAGTGGAAAACGAAGACCGGCGGCGCGGTCCTCGGCGGTGCATGCGTTGCGCAGGGAATCGTTTGCGCCGGCTCGGTGGACACGAACATCTATGGCCTGGACGCAAACACCGGTGCAGTTCGCTGGACCGTCAAAGGCTTGAACATGTACCAATCGAAGCCCGCGACGGACGGCACGCATTTCTTCGTCGGCGGGTGGGACAACCGTTTCCGCTGCATTGATGCCAGGACCGGCCGGGAAACATGGGCGCTGAAGCTCGGCAAAGCCGCGAAATCGGACAGCTTCTCTGCCTTTGCCCCGGCCATCACATCGCCAGCCTTCGGCAGCGGAAAAGTCTTCGTCAGCACGAACGACGGCATCCTGCACGCACTGAACATCGACGAGGGAACGGAAATCTGGCGCGTCGATTGGAAGAATATGGGCTACTCGAGTCCGTTGTATCGCGATGGGCGCGTTTACTGCGCGCTCAGCGATAAGGGCAAAGTCTTCTGCGTGAATGCCGATACCGGCGAGTTCAGCTGGCAGGCAGATACGGGCTCCGAAATTTACGATTCCAGCTTCTGCTATGGCGGTGGGAATGTCTTCATCGGCAACGTGAACGGCACGCTCAACGCCATCCGCGCCAATGACGGCAAGGTGCAGTGGCAATATCGCCTTGGCCCCGGCCACGTGCTCGCTTCGCCTGCAGCTGATGAGAAATTCGTTTACATCAGCTCGATGAGCGGCAAGGTCACCGCGTTGCCGGTGCGCTGACCGCACCGGCCGCCGCGCGTTCCCTGGTTACGAGCGACACGAGGATGAGCACGATGAAACCGAGCGGAATCGTGACCAGCGCCGGCTGCGTAAAGGGCGCCGGCGCGCCGGCAGGATCCAATCCGTAGACGTCCTTGTATGCCGGCGCGCTCAGCAGTAGCCATGCGAGCGAGCTAACAAGTCCGACGACGATCGCCGCCGCGATGCCGCGCTTCGTCGTGCCGCGCCAGAACAGTAACATCACCAGCGCCGGGAGGTTCGCGCTGGCCGCCACGTTGAACGCCCATCCGACGAGGAAACTGACGTTCAGCTTCTGAAACAATACGCCCAGGATCATCGCGATGATGCCCACCCCCAGCGCCGCCCATTTGGCTGCGCCGACTTTCGCGTGATCTTTCAACTGCATGCCCAGGACGTTGGTCATCAGGTCGTGCGCCACGGCACCACTAGCGGCCATGATCAGGCCGCTGACCGTCCCCAGCACCGTCGTGAATGCGATCGCGGAGATGATCGCGAACGGCAAGTCGCCAAACGTCTTGGCCAGCAGCGGGGCGGCCATGTTGCTGTCCGTCGCGTCGATGGCGCCGCTCGTCATCGCGCCGAGTCCGAGGTAAAGCGTGAGGATATAGAAGAATCCGATACTGGCGATCCCAACGACCGTGCTCTTGCGCGCCGCGGCCGCGTCTTTAACGGTGTAGTAACGGATCAGGATGTGCGGCAACGACGCGGTGCCCGCGAAGAGCGCGAGCATCAGCGATATGAAATCGAGTTTCTTGACGAGCAGCGGGCTTCGAACGCCGGAAAACGTCGCGCTTCCGCCGGCGACCAGGAGCGAATCAACTTTCACCACCTTTGGCGTGTAAATCTCGCCGTCGAGCGTCGTTGATTTGGCCCACTGGACGATCCTGGCGTCTTTCACGCGCGCCAGGAACTGCAGGGGTCCCAGCGGACCGGTTGTTTGTTGATCCGAGTCGCCGATCGAAATGACCTGCCCACCGCGCGGTGGCTCCTGGCCGGATTTCACGACGATCGGCGCCGTTGGCGAGGCGCGGTTCGGGGTCACCTGAACGCCGCGCGCGAGGATTGCGATCGTCAGGAGCGCGCAAAAAACCACCAGCATGGATCCCTTGATGAACTGCACCCACGTCGTGCTCACCATTCCGGCCGTGACGACGATCAGGATCACCACCGTGCCGACGATCGCAACGCCCGCCCAGTGCGGCAGGTGCAGCAGCGGCTTGATCAGCGCACCGGCGCCGACCATCTGTGGGATCAGGTAGAAGATGCTGACGACAAGCGTGCTGATCCCGGCGGCAAGCGTGATGCCCTTGCTCTGAAAGCGGCTGTTCAGTGCATCGGCGAACGTGAATTTCCCCAGCCGCTTGATTGGCTCGGCGATCACGAAAAGCGCGACGATCCAACCGGCGAGGTAACCGATCGAATACAGGAACCCGTCGTACCCGTAGAACGCGATCATCCCGCAGATGCCAAGGAACGATGCGGCCGAAAGATAATCGCCGGCGAACGCGACGCCATTCACGAACCAACCGACCTGGCCGTGCGCGGCGAAGTAGCCCTGCGCGCTGCGGGCGCGTTTTCCCAGGTAAAAGCTAAGCCCCAGGACGAAGCCGACGAACAGCAGGAACACGACGAGCGAGAGCGTCATGCCCGGCTCTCCGGTCGTGTGACGTACATGTAAACGAGCGCGAGCAGGAGTGCGGCGATGATCAGCGCGAAGCCGTAACAAATCGCCAGGTTCACGCCGGCGAAGAATTCCTTCGCCATCGTCTGCGGCCAGAACGCGCTGAGTGCGACGAATACGCCGTAGAACGCGAGGTAAATCGCAAAGAGGATCAGACCCCAACGTGCATTGCTTGAGACGATTTCAGGATGCTCGTCCATCGTGTGGCATGGGCGTCTCGCCCACGCAAAGAATGGCCAGCGTTGTGGGCGGAGACGCCCACGCGACAGGGTTGATCAGAAGAACCGGTTGATGTCCTGATACGTCACGAACAGGAACACGGACAGGATCAGCGCCAGTCCCACGATCTGCGCGATCGACTGCGCCCGCGGACTCAGCGGCCGGCCCATCGCCTTTTCAAGGATCAGGAACATAAACAGCCCGCCATCTACAATCGGGATCGGCAGGAAATTCACGACGGCCAGGTTTGCGCTGATCATCGCGAGGAACCACATCAGCCAGTCAAAGCCCTTGTACGCGAAGCGAGAGCCTGCCTGCACGATGCCCACGGGCCCCATCACGCCGCTCACTGGCACGCTACGCTGGACCATTCGTTTGATCGTCAGATAGAACTGCACGAGCAGATCGCGCGTTTCGGTCACGCCCCAGGCGGCAGCGGTCAGTGGGTTGTTCGTCTTACGTGGTTCGACGTGCTCGCGCAACAGGACAAGGTGATGTTCGTAACGGTTCGATGCGACCGCGCGCACGTCGTCGCTGGAAAGCGACAGGTCAACCGTTCGCTGCTGACCATCAGCGGCTGTGAAGGTGACGGTCACCGCTCGGTTCGGTGGCGCGTGCGAGAGAACCCGATGCACGTCGTACCACGACGTAACCGGCTCACTGCCGATCGCGGTGACTGCGGCCCCAACTGGAATCTTGGCGCGCGATGCGGCGCTATCCGGCAAAACGTCTGCCACCACTGCGTGCGCGTCGTCCGTGCGCAGGCCGATGCCCAGCCCCATGCGGTTGCCGGACAACTTCAGGCTTGGTGTGAGGTTTGCAATTGTCTGCTGCGCGCTGCCGCGCAGAACGGTGATGTCCACCTTTCGCCCGCTTTGTCCGGCGGCGTCGAGGACTTTCATCAGTCGCTCGGTTGACGGGTTCTCCACGGTTTCCGTCGGTGACTGCATCGTAACGGCCACGATGACGTCGTCCCGCAGCAGTTTTCCCTTTGCCGGCGAATCATCGAGCGTGCTGACAACCGTCGGGCGCGGCACAAGGCCGGCAAAATTCAGCGGTGCTTTTCCGAACGGCTTCATGAAAAACGGCATTATTTCGCGCTGCTGAATTTCGCCGGTTCCCTCCTTCACGGTGACCTTCACCGGCCTTCCGAACGAACGCTGGAGGGCTTCATCGAGCTTCCAGAACTGCTCGGGCTTCACGGGCTCGCCTTCGATTGCGACGATCTCCTCGCCGATGCCGACGACCGTCGCTTCGGGCGCCTCTTCCTTGAGGTTGCCGAGCACTTTCGCCTTTGCCGGATCAATCCCCCGGAGCTCGCGCGGGACCTCACCCGGTCCGGCAATCCCCAGCGACAGGAAGCCCAGCTCGTTGTCATCACGACTTGCCGTGATGCGGAGGTGCTCTTCGGTGCCATCGGCGTGACGCACGTACATCGGGATGGCCGCGCCTTCTTCGGCCAGCGCGGCGTTGAGCCCGAGCTTCGTGAAGTCGTGCTGGTATTTTCCGTCGAAGTAGAGAATTCGATCGCCCACGCGCACGCCGGCGAGCTGTGCCGGCGAACCCGGGCTGACGCTGGGGACCATCGCGGGCGGGACGTTGAACCCGTACAGAAACAGCGCCATGAACAGGATCGCCGCGAGGATGATGTTCATGATGACGCCAGCCGACACGATCACCATGCGATGCCCGATCGGCTTCATGTTGTACGCGCGGGGATCATCAACCTGGGCGTTCGCGCTCAGATCATCCTGCCCCAGCATCTTCACGTAGCCGCCCAGGGGCAGCCAGTTCAAGCGGTATTCGGTCTCTCCGACGTTCGCGGGCGCGAAGTCGGAGCGGAGCATGTTTTCGTATTCTTTCGCGCTGGAGCCCCAGCGAAATCCCATCCCCTTACGCCACGAACATAACGCCTGGCCAAAACCGACTGCGAACTGCTCCACTTTCACGCCCGCCCACTTGGCGGCTAGAAAGTGGCCCAGCTCGTGCCAGAAGATGACAAAACCAAATCCGAGGATCAGCAGGACAATGCCGCCGATGTATGCGAGGTCCATCCGTGTCTGCTTTCGATAAGACGAGAACCTAAGGCTGAAGACCGGGGATGGCGACGCGGATCACCGCGCGCGATGCTCGATGCCTCATCTTAGCCTCGTATCAAGCCTTCGATAATCGTGCCCGCGGTCGACCGAGCCCAGGCATCGGCCTGCATTAGGTCGTCCAGCGTTGGGGTCGCCACGAGCTGCTGCTTCCGAATTGTAAGCTCGACCGCGCGGGAAATCATGCCGAAGCGAATCTGACCTGCCACAAACGCGTTCACCGCCACTTCGTTGGCCGCGTTCAGGACAGCGCCCGCGGTGCCGCGCATCTGCGCTACTTCGTACGCTAGGCGAATAGCGGGGAATCGCTCAAGGTCGGGTGGCTCGAAATTCAATGCGAATGGCTTGGTCAAATCGAGTCTTGGCCCGATTCCGTCGCGTCGCTCAGGGTACGTGAGCGCGTACTGAATGGGCGTTTTCATGTCCGGCGGCGAAAGCTGCGCGATCACGCTGCCATCGACATATTCGACCATCGAGTGCACGACGGATTCCGGGTGAACCACAACCTGCACCTTGCTCGGCGGCAGGTCGAAGAGCCAGCACGCCTCGATGATCTCCAGTGCCTTGTTAAACATCGTGGCCGAGTCGATCGTGATCTTGTTGCCCATACGCCAGGTCGGGTGATTGAGCGCGTCATCGAGCGTCGCACGTTCGATCTGCTCGGCCGACGCGCGCCGGAAAGGCCCGCCGCTGGCGGTGAGGATCACGCGCTTAATTTCGTTTGCGCGTCCGCATTGCATGGCTTGAAAGACGGCGGAGTGCTCAGAATCGACCGGGAGTATTTTGACGTTTCGGCGACGTGCCTCGGGAATCAGCAGAGAGCCGGCAACGACGAGCGATTCCTTGTTCGCCAGCGCGAGTGTCTTGCCAGCTTCGACGGTTGCAAACGCTGCCGGCAATCCCGCCGCACCCACGATCGCCGACAGCACGAGATCAACGTCATCCCGCCGGATCAACTCGACCAGCCCGCCATTGCCGAGATAGACCTGCGCTCCCAGGGATTTGATTTTCCTGAGCGCACCCGCATCCGCATCATCCGATAGCGCCACAGCGGCCGGACGGTGCGATTCGACTTGTTGAACCAGCTTTTCAACCTGCGACCGCGCGCTCAACGCCACCGCGCGATACGGCGGGCCGAGGTGTTCGATCACCTCGAGCGCATTACATCCAATCGATCCGGTTGATCCAAGAATGGCGACGCGTTTGCTCAAGCCGACTCACTATATCGGCCCAATGATGACGGCAAAAGCGCCCCGACGGCCGCATCACTTTTTCTCCGCTGCGTCCTTCACGGTGATCGTCGGTTGCGTCTTGTGGTCGGCCGAGAGGGAGATGTCTCTGGCGATCACCCACTTGTCGATTTGCCGCACCTGGAATTGAAGTTTGGCGAACTTCTCCTGGGGCAGGTCGAACGTATAGGCGCTGGTCGTCTCGTTGCCGCCGCTGTTGCTGACGTTGACTTCATTGGACTGATGCTCCTGCCCGGAATCGTCGATCGCGACCACGCGGTAGGGCACCTCAAAATTATCGTGGAAAACCTCCACCTTCATGCCGCCGGTCCGAGTGTCCGGCTCAGGCGGCGAGAAGGTGATCGTCCCGTGCTCGCCGGCATCGACCTCAGTGCGCTTCTGCGCGTCTTCGCAAACGGCGACCGTCTCCCAGCCCTTGGTCGAGATGCCCAGCCGTATGGATGCCGTCTCGCTCGGGCTGCCCAGCGTGAACCGCGACAGCAGGATGAAGTCGTCGTCCGTCTGCATCATCGAGTTAGACGCCATCGTCGCGTTATCGATGAAAATCAAAACCACCGCTTCTTTGGGCTTCTCCACTTTGAGCGCGAGCTGGTGGTCGGGCGGCACATCCGTGTGTATCTCGCGTTCGATCAGTCGATGGTCGGGTAGTTCGATGTGCTCGCCGGCGATGCTGAACCAGGAATTCTCGTCGCCAGGAAATGGGGAGGCACCCAGAAATTCTACGGTGATGTCCTTCGTTACTTCGGTCGTGAACATTGGCCCCGAAGGCGCAGTGGCGGGGGATTGCGCGTTTAGCAGCGTGGTTGTCACCACGACCGGCTCAACCGCCCGTTGTGCCAGTCCGACGAACGGAAGCATGACGACGGCGGCGCCGGCGACGCCTGCGCACGTGAGCACAATGGCGGCCGCGACTTTCAGTTTCGCGAGCGTGAGTGATCGCGTTACGCCGTGCGCGATTGCAACCGACCCCGCGTGCGCCGAGGTCTGTGCGGCGGCCGAGAGCAGGGCAATGTTGACTGTCGAATCGACCAGCCCTGCCGGCACGGCAACCGCGGATGCTGCCGCCTCGGCACGCACGGCCGCCATGAGTACGGCAGCGCCACCGCCAATCGCGACACCGCGGCCGGTGAGGAATGTCCGCATCTTGTCCAGCGCGCGTGACACGCGCTTGCGTGCCGCTTCGGCTGAAATCCCCAGGGCGGCACCGACCTCTTCGTGCGGACGATCCTGGAAGAAGTGCAGCAGGACCCCGCTCCGATCGGGTTCGGGCAGCCGCGCGATTGCTTCATCAAGCACTTCGCGAAGTTCGTCGGTGTTAGAGCTCGTTGAATCAACGACGACTTCGACCCGCCCCGCGGCGGCGCGATGCTCGTGATAACGTTGGCGGGCTTGCATCTTCATCGCGTTCTGCGCCGCGTGGCGCGTGACGGTGAACAACCAGCTTGCCAGGACCGCGCCGTGCCCGATCGTGTGCGCCTTGCGCGCCAGCACGATGAGCACCGCCTGCGTAACGTCGTCGGCCAATTGAGCGTCGCGCGTCTGCCGCAGGGCGGCGCCGTACACGAGCCCGATGTACTTGCGGACAAGCTTCGCAAACGCGTCGTGATCGGCAGACCCGCAATACTGACACAGGAGGTTCCAGTCGTTTTGTGCTGACATCGCACATTCAATTTACGCGAGGGAGTGCGTCGGACAAGGAAATCCGGGAATCGCTGGATTTGGAGCTTTTCCAGTCCTAAACCAGCGTTCTGGGCTGGAAAACTTTGTCGAGCGTCGGTGTCAGCAGGCTCGTCGCAAGCAGCGCCAGATAAGGACCGATCGATACGGCGACGTAAAGCTGAAACGCCGCCGCCAGGATGCCGGTTAGGACGGCATAGATCGCACGCGCGCGTCGTGCCATTGGTCTCACCGCCGGCGCGGTGGCGAGAAAGAACGCGGTGAACAACAGCGGCGATCCCATGATCTCGTAGTGCGCCAACGTCAATCCGAGCGGCCAGCCGACGCCCTGCGGCGGTGCACGCCAGATCATCCAGCGCGCGTCAACCGCATTTTCCCTGATTACGGCAGGCACGGGCAGAATGAGGAAACAGAGGTAAGCGCTGAACACGATCAGTAGCGGCACGCGATAATCGATGAGCCCGCGATACAGCAGGAACAATCCCCCAATGATGATCGCGATCGCGCTGCTCGTGCCGATCGGCCCGGGCTGGCCGCCGATGATCAGGTCCTCGAGCGGCGGCATGCGGTCGCGCAAGAGACTTTCCAGTGAGACCCACGCCCGGTCCGGCGATTCGGTGCCGCTCGTGTAGAAGATCAGCCTCTGTGACGCTGGCTCATAGCGTACGGCGTCATGCGGAGAATCGGTGCGCAGGCGGATCCACGGCTCATTTGAGTCGGAGACTTCGCGCGGCGCATCGCACAGGTCGCCGCGCGACAGCCGCGTCGGCTGAAGCGTCAGATGCGGGACAAGCAGCGACCGGAAGAGCACGACGATGAGCAGGTGCGTGACCAGGACTGGATGAATACGTCCTGCGCCTGGACCGCCGAGCACCCACGCGAAAGCCGCAAGCACGACGCCCGCCGCGATCAGCAGCGGCCAAGGGGCGTCGTTCGTGAAGTTTGAAGCGTCGCTCGTTGCGAACAAATGCCCGGGGAGCGTCAGCGAGAGAATCAATGCCAGCCACAACCCATGATCGAGCCGGAGCTGCGCGCCCCGCCGGCCGACGAGGCGCCAGACCATCATCGCCAGTACGGTAGAGACCGAGACGACGATCATCACGCCAAGCGCCCGCCATCCGTAGAGCAGGAGTCCTGCGCTCACCGGGAAGATCACGCCCAGGATGTGCATCGACACGAAGTGCGAGACGTCCACGCCGCTGTGCGTAATCCACATCGTGCGCGTTCGCGTTCCGCCCGGCGGCGGCGGCGAGGGATCGACGACAAGCGTCGAACTTGAATGCAGGGTCTCGGGTTGAGCGCCGGTGGTCATCTGTGCACATACGAGATTACAGCGGTGCTCCAATGTGGTACAGCGAGAGACGCGCGGCAGCTGGGGTCTCAGCCGCTGCGGTTTTGCATCTGCCGCATCGTACGGATTGCCGGCAACAGCGGAAGAATGGATGGGCAGACGAACGAGCAAATGCCGCATTCGATGCACGCTTCAATGCCGAAGTGCTCGGCCAGCGGGACGTCGGCGTGCTGCGATGCTTCGAGCACGCCGGCAGGCTGGACGCGCGTTGGACAGGAATCGACGCACCAGCCGCAGCGGATGCACGGATCGGGATTGACCGGCGGCTCGGGCGGCGACGCATGAACGATCAGCTCGCCGCCGGCGACGATCGCCTCGCGCGGGACGCGCACGTCGCGCAGCACATCGCCGCCGCGAAACACCGTGCACGCAAGCGATACGCGCGCCTGCTGCACGACGTCCCCCAGCGGCGTGCCCACGGCTGCGAAGACGAAGAACGATTGCCTCAGCGCGTGATCGCGCACGACCAGCGGCACGCTCAGCATCGCGCTGTGGCTGCTCGATCCGCTCGCGGCGCCAAACGCGACGCGACCGACTGCAATGGCTGCAGCGGCATCGAGCACGATCGCCCCCTGTTCGGTCGGCAAGCGCATCGGCCGCAGGCGGCGGTGGAGCAGCGCGTACAGGAGAAGCGTCGGATCCGCCTGCGGGTACTCGTTGATCATCGGCACGATGCGGATCTGCGACTTACCCGCATGACGCAGCGCCGACGTCCACGCGGGCGGAATCCGCGAATCGATCGCGATCGATGCCCGGTTCGCGCGGGTGATCGAACGCAAAAGCGCGATGCCCGCAATCAGCTCCAGCGGATATTGCGCCGCCAGCGCAGCGCTGAGGCACGCGGAAGGATCGACGTCCAGGACCGTACACAGGATCGTATCCACCGGCCGGCGGAGCGACTGATGGAGCTGCGCGAGCAAGTCGGGACTCATTCGTCGAGATGCCCACACGCCGGCGTCTCGAATGCGCTCGATCCATTGACCGACTTTGTGCGGATCGGCTGCGTCGGCCGCCGCAGCCGCTGCGACGTCGAGCAGTCGCACATCGTCGGCGGCAGTCCACACGAAGTCCTGCGCATCGGCGCGCTGGTGATCGGGGTTCGTCTCCTCGATCCCCTCAAGCTCAATGACCGGCGCGTGAAGGCCGGTGAGCAGGGGGGCGTCGCTGACGCCGAGCACGCGCCCGGCGTAGGGAGCAAGCGGCGCGTGCCCGCCTTCGGTCGGTGGCGCCAGCTGCTCGCCGGCGCGCACGGTCATCCCGGCCTCGCGGACTTGGATGCGTTCGGTTGCGAGGTAATCCGAGAGCGGCACCAGCAAACGTGGTGGGGGCGCGATTGCCTCGAACACGGGCGGCGATGCAGGCCACGCCGTGAAGCTGTAGCCGGCCGAGGATGATGTTCGTGGCGCTCTCACAGATTAGCGGCTTTCGCCGACGGTCAGGTTGCCAATGGCACGTTTGCGACCGCGCAGGCGAATCGCACCGCATCGACGGCGTCGCGGAACAGCCGCGGGCCGCACACGTCGCTGGCGCGCCGCACTGTCGATGCGGCGAGCGGCGGCCGGATGCTCAGGTATCCACGATAACCGTTTGCATACGCATCAGCGATGACGTCCGAGACGCGGCCGTCACCTTCACCGGCGAAGCAGGTGACGCCGTCATTGAACCGCGCGTCGTTCACGTGCATGTGAATCGTCATCTGCCGCAAGACCGGCCATGCGTCAGCTGTATCCTGGCCGCTCAGGACGAAGTCGGCGAAATCGAACGCGCAGCGCAGCGCCCGCGAGTTGATCGATCGCACGATGTCGGCGCAGTGGATCGCCGTCTGACCGAACGTGCCGGCCGCGTTCTCGTGTACGAGCGTGATGTCGCCGCCCGTGACGTGTTCGACCATCGTCCGCGTTCGCCGGATGATCTCCTCGCGGTGCCGGCGCATGTCGTCTCCCGCGCGCGTGGGGTAGTAGCTGTAGATGCGAACGAGTGACGCGCCAAAGTACGCAGCCGCGTCGATCGCGGTCTTGAATCGATCAAAGTGCTTTCGCCACGGCTCGGCGATCGGCGCCCAACCGACCGGCGAGGCGATGCATACCACACCGATTCCGGCCGAATCGAGGCGTGCTTTCACTTCCGCCCGCACGGGCTGGATGAAATCGAGCACACTCGTGCCCCCGATGCTACCCAGCTCGACGTAGCCGATTCCGCACTCGCGGCAAGCCCGGATCGTCTCGTCCAGGTCGTGCGAGATTTCATCGGCGAACGCGCAGAGCCGCAGCATCGGCGGGAATTGTAGGTGGGTCCGCGCGCGCGTCAAACGACGGCTGGAACGTCGCCGGGCCGCTGCGGAACGCACGTACCCGCGCCAGCCCACGGGACAATCCGACGCTGGCGCGGTACGCTCTGCCGACAGGCTCCCACGGCCGCGGGGACACGTCCATGCACAACGTTCAAACCCAGACGCAGTTCAGCATCTTCCTCGTCAATAAGCCCGGCGTGCTTGCGCAGGTGGCCAACGCGCTGGCGGAGGAGAAGATCAACATCCTGGCGATGACGCTGATGGATTCGCAGGAGCACGGCGTGCTGCGGCTGGTTGCGCAAGACGCCGCCGCGACGCGCGGGGTGCTCAAGCAGTTGAACCTGCCGATGACCGAGACCGAAGTGCTTTGCGTCGAGCTGCCGAACAAACCGGGCGCGATGGCGCACGTCGCGGTCCTGCTCGGACAGGACCACGTCAATATCAATTACGCCTACGTAACGAGCGGTGCGCCGGGCGGTAAGACAACGGGCATCTTCAAAGTCGGCGACGCGAACAAGGCGATCCGTCTGCTGAAGGGCGCGTCCTCGAAGCACCGCGAAGCCGATTTGCACCGACCGGGGGCACGCCGGTAGACGTCTACGCGATCACGTCCAGGAGATACCCGTGCTTCATCGGATGCGGCCGGGTCAGAATCGCGCTCGTCTGTCGAAGCAGGTCGAAGCGCGCTTTCCGCGACGCTTCGAGTGCGTAATCCAGATCCCGAATCTGCGACTGCGCCGATGAGATGTTCGCGTAGGCCGAGTCGATGCTGCCCAGGCGCGTGCGCACCGTGTTTTTCTGAAACGCGCCGATCTGTCCGCGCTGTCTGCTCACAGCGGAAATCGCGGCTTGGATCGATTTCTGCGCGGCCTCCGGATCCGAGAGCGCGCTGATCGCGCCGCCTGACCGCACGTCGGCGAGCGTACGGCTATGCCCGTCGATCGACACCTTCCCAATGTTCGTCGTCGACGTGCTGTCAATCGGGAGCGACTTGTTAACGGCCGTGAGCGACGCACTGCCATCGAGAAGCTTCGTGCCGTTGAAGGAAGTCGTGCTGCTGACGCGATCGACGGTCGCGAGGATCGAATCGATCTGAAGCTGATTCGCCTGCTTTTCGGCGTCGGAGAGGCCGGCATCGTTGGCGTTCGCGACGGCCAGCCCGTTCGCTTCGCTGAGCAAATCCGACACGCCCGCAAGCGCCCCGTCGGCCGTGCTCGCCACGTAGTCGGATCGCTGAAGCGACTTGGATTCGGCTTCGAGCTGCGCGAGGGTCGCGCTGAGCTGTTCCGATGCGATCAAGCCCGCGGGATTGTCGGACGCGCGAGAGATCGCGCGCCCGCTGGCGAGCTTTCGCATCGAATCCGCGTAGCGCTGCTCGTTCAGCCGCCCGTAGCGCTGCGTGAGCAGCGTGGTCGAAATGTTCGAGATTCCCATCACCTTCCGGCCCAGCCCCTTCTACGGCACCACTGCGGTGCTCGCATGGGATATGCAATTTGGGGTAGGCTGGGGCAAATCGTGTAATGGTCCAATAACGCCAGCGCGGCGTGGATACGATCTGAGCTTTTTACGTGACGGCCCTAACGCGGGTCGGAAGCCCGTGATTTCCCTCAAATCTATAAGTGTATCGCCCGCCCCAGCGCCACCCCCGCGGCTTCCATGATTGCTTCGCTCATCGTCGGGTGCGGGTGCATGGAGTCGATGATCTCGGCCTCGGTGGCTTCAAGCTTCCGTGCCATGACGAGCTCGGCCAGCATTTCCGTGACGTTTTCGCCGATCATGTGAACGCCCAGCAGCTCGCCGAATTTTGCATCGAAAATCAACTTGACGAAGCCTTCGGTTTCGCCGGCGGCCAGGGCGCGGCCACTGGCGCTGAACGGGAACTTGCCGACACGAATTTCGCGCTTCTGCTCGCGAAGCGTTCGCTCGTTTCGGCCCATGCTCGCGACCTGCGGATGCGTGTACGTGCAGGCGGGGATGAACTTGTAATCGATACCGGGGCTTTGCTCCCCGAAATTGCAGATCCGCTCTACGACGTGCACCGCCTCATGGTGTGCGACATGAGCCAGGTCCGGATGCCGATATCCGGCCATCCCTTCTTGTTCGGGCCAGTGAATGCTCACGCAGTCGCCGATGGCCCAGACATTTTCGACGTTCGTGCGATAGTGGTGATCGACCTTGATCCGGTTGCGCTCGATCGCGAGCTTTGATTCCGGGGAAGCGACGCCTTCGACGTTGCCGGTAACACCCACCGATTGCAGAACAACGTCGGCGTCGATCGTGCCGGGCTTGTCACCGGAAACGATGAGCTTCACTGCGTCGCCAGATCGCTCGACTTTGTCCACTTTCGTCTTCGTGCAGATCTTGATCCCGCGTTTGGACAGCGCACGCTCGAGCATGATCGAAACATCTTCGTCTTCATTGGGCAAAATGTGTGGCAGCAGCTCAACGATCGTTACTTCAGTGCCCAGCGCGTTGTAGAAATCCGCGAACTCGCAGCCAATCGCGCCCGCGCCGATCACCGCGAGGCGCTTGGGCTGCTGCGGCAATGTCATCGCTTCGCGATAACCGATGATGCGCTTGCCGTCGAATTCCATGCCGGGCAATGCGATCGGCTTGGCGCCGACCGCAATGATGATGTGCTCGGCCGTGTAATCTTTGGAGCCTTCCTTTGTCGTCGCGCGCACCTTGTGCGGGCCAATCAGTTGACCGGTGCCGATCTCGCTCTTCACCTCATACTTGCGGAACAAGTGGCCGATCCCTTTTTGGAGCTTGTCCGCGATGGTGCGGCTGCGTGCAACGATCTTGGAAAAATCGACTTTCAGATTGTCGAACGTAATGCCGTGCGCGGCCGCGTCGCTGCGCAATTTGCGGACAAAGTTGCCGTCTTCAAGAAGTGCTTTGGTGGGAATGCAGCCCCAGTTCAGGCACGTGCCGCCCAGGTTTTCCTTTTCTATGCAGAGCGTTCGCTTCTTGAGCTGTCCGGCACGGATCGCAGCGGCATATCCCGCAGGGCCGCCGCCGATGACGATGATATCGAAGTTGTAGCTTGGCATAGGATCGAGGGATGATAGGAAATTGGTGGGGGGTTGTCATATGCATTGGCCAGACGCGCGGAGCCGGCGCACATCGTGCCCCGGCGTGGCGCGGCGATCGATTCCCCGCATTCCAGGTGGAAGTCTTTTCCCGGTGGAATCTTAAGGTCTTGATAAATCGTCCACCCCGATTTCTTGCTTCCAAGAACAAGTTGATATGAGCCGGGGACGACGTTCAGTAATGCGAACCGGCCATCCGAGCCAGCGCGGGTTCGAAAATGGTGTCCGCGCGCATCGTTGTTCGGCTCGTCGATTGCGTCCAGGATCACCGTCGACCCGGCCGGCGCTTTGCCGAATACATGAACGTGCCCCGGCCGACGAGGCGGCGTCGCGGATGGCCACGGTAGCCATGACGGCAACACATGCGCATCGTGCGCAATGAGCACGGCAACGACGGGCAACATCGAAGCGATAAAGAGCGATCGCACGGACAAATTTCTCCACATGGCCGCACTGATGCCGAAGATCGCAATTGTACCGAAACCCCGCGGGCGGTTGACCTTCTGTGCGATCGCCACGTATATTCCCAGCCCGCCGGGGAGCCGGGGAGCCGAGCGGAAAGCACAGACACCATGATTCAACGCATCCTTGAGCGGCGTCCGGTCGATTCGACAATCCGCGCGCTCGCGATTTCCGCCGTGCTGGCCGCATCGCTTCTCAGCGGCTGCGCGCCGAAGCAGACCAAAACGAAGGACGATCGTCCGGTTGGCATCGAAAAATACGTGCAGGCCGAGCAGTCGTACCGTACGGGCAACAAGGACCAGGCGCTACGCGACTACGAGGCGGCCGTTTCGCAAAACCCGAATCTGCGCGGCGCTCAATCACGCCTCGGCGAAATCTATCGCGAGCGCGGCCAATACGACCGCGCGCTGCCGCACGATCAGGCCGTTGCGCGGCTCGATCCCTACAACTTTCTCAGCTTTTACAACCTCGGATTGACTTACCACCTGCTCAACCGCCTGCAGGACGCGGCCAGCACCTATATTCGCGCGCTCAACCTCAAGCCGGCCGACACGAAGTCGAACATGAACCTCGGCCTGGTCTACCTGGCGCTGGGGCAGTCTGATGATTCGATCCGATACCTGACGCGCGCGACCGAGCTGGACCCGAATTCGGCAGTCGCGTGGTCGAACCTGGGTGTTGCCCTCGATGCGGCCGGCGATTCGGCGCGGGCGGAGTCGATCTACCGCAAATCGCTGGAGCTCGACTCTGCCAGCGCGACGACGCTGCAAAATCTTGCCGCCAACTTGATCACGCAGGGCAAATCAAAGGAAGCAGTGGCCGTGATGGAACAGGTGATGCGTCGCGTCGATACGGCCGGCACGCACAAGCGCTACGGCGATGCGCTGGCGCTGGATCGTCGCGATGCGGATGCGATCGCGCAGTACGACATCGCGATCAAGCGCGACCCGCGCTTTTATCCGGCGATCAATGAAAAGGGCTTCGTGTTCATGCGGCAATACCGCGACAGCCTCGAATTAGATGAAGGCAAACGCCGCGCGGCCGTCGATCTGTGGAAGCAGAGCCTGAAGATCAACTCAAACCAGCCAGGTATCAGGGATCAGATCGCGAAAGTCGAGAACAACCGGATGTTCGGCCGATGAGCGCCCGCGCCGCGCGCGACGCAAGGCAGCAGCCGCTGGAAATCCTGTTCGAAGACGATGATGTTGTCGCCGTGGCCAAACCCGCGGGATTGGCGAGCATCCCGGGCCGCGGGGAAGCCGATTCGTTGCTCGAGCAGATCGCCAGACAGTCAAACCTCCCGCACGCTGGCGCAATTGACCCCCGTATGCGCGTCGTACATCGCCTCGACAAGGACACGAGCGGCGTGATGCTATTCGCCAAAAATGCTGCGGCGCAGCGACATCTTTCGCATCAATTCCAGAACAACACGGTCGAAAAAGAATACCTTGCGATCGTCGTAGGCCGCCCACTCGACAACGAAGGCGAAATCGACGCGCCGATCGGAGTTCATCCGACGGACAAGAAGCGAATGGCGGTGCTCAAGCACGGCGGCCGACCAGCGCGGACGATGTGGAAGGTAGAAGAACGGTTTCGAGATTTCGCGTTGCTGCGCGTGTTTCCGAAAACGGGAAAGACGCACCAGATTCGCGTTCACCTCAAGCATGCCGGAATGCCCTTGGCCGTGGATCCGTTATATCGCCCGCCTGGCAAAGCCGGCGCGCCGGCGGGAATTTATCTCAGTCAATTCAAGCGCGGGTATCGTGCCAAGCGGGATGAACCGGAGCGGCCGCTGATCGATCGACTCTCGCTGCACGCGGAGAGGCTGAGGTTCACGCACCCTGGCGGCGCGCTGCGGGACGTGATCTCATTGTCCCCAAAGGACTTTCGCGCAGCGTTAAGCTCGCTGGCGAAATACGCGAAGTAATCTTCCTCAGACGGCGCTCACATTCCCGCTAGCAGAACGGCCAGCAGCCCTTTCTGGAAATGCAATCGATTCTCCGCCTGATCGAAGACGATCGAGCGGTCCGATTCAAGCACGGCGTCGCTGATCTCCAGGCCGCGATACGCGGGCAGGCAGTGCATGACGACCGCGTGCTTCGGGGCGCGGGACAGGAGCTTTTCGTCGAGCTCGAAGCCCTTGAAATCCTGCACGCGTTTGGCCTTCTCGGCTTCCTGGCCCATGCTGACCCACGTATCCGTGTAGATCACGTCGGCGTCGCGGACGGCTTCGGCGGGGTCGTGGATCATTTCGAAATCCATCTCCGGCACCTGCGCCATGACACGATCGACGTCCGCTTCCGACAACGCATACGCGGGCGGCGACGCAAGCACGAAGCGCAGGCCGAACTTGCCGCATGCGACCGCCAGCGAGCGCGCCACGTTGTTGCCGTCCCCGACGTAGACCAAGGTTCGCTCGGCCAGTGCGCCAAATCGTTCCTCAATCGTCATCAGGTCGGCCATGGCCTGGCACGGGTGGCTCAAGTCCGAAAGGCCGTTGATCACCGGCACGCTTGACCAGCGCGCCAGCTGCACGAGCTTTTCGTGATCGAACACGCGCGCCATGATCCCGTCGCACATGCTCGAAATGACGCGGGCAACGTCCTGCGCGGCTTCGCGCGTACCCAGGCCAACTTCCTCCTCGCGAAGCAGGAGCCCGGCGCCGCCCAGCTGCGTCATCGCGACGGCGAAACTGACGCGCGTCCGCAGCGACGGTTTCTCGAAAATCATGGCCAGCGTTTTTCGCGGCAGGATCGGCTCGTTCTGTCCATACTCTTTGAACTGCCGTTTCAACTTGCGCGCAACATCCAGCGAGTGGCGAAGCTCGTCGCGCGAATGCTCGGAGATGTTGAGGAAGTGTTTCATCACAACGTGCCACGGACCAGCGCGCCCGTGTTACCTGACGATCTCGGTGCCAATTCCCGCTTCGGTATAAATCTCCAGCAGCAGCGCGTGCGGAATTCGACCGTCGATGATGTGCGTCTTGTTCACGCCGCCGCGCAAGGCGGTCACGCACGCTTCGACTTTCGGGAGCATGCCGCTGGTGATCACGCCGGATTTCACCATTTCAGCGATTTGGCTGACCGTCAGATGGCTGATTCGGCTATTGGGGTCGTTCACCTGCGTGCGGATGCCGTGCGTGTCCGACACGACGACGAGCTTTTCCGCCTTCATCGCGGCCGCCACAGCGCCGGCGGCGGTGTCGGCGTTGACGTTAAGCTTCTGCCCGGCCGCGTCGCGCGCGATCGTCGCGATGCACGGGATCGAGTCGGCCTGCACGAGCAATTGCAGCAGTCGTGCATTCACACTCGTGACGTCGCCGACCATGCCAAGATCGATGCGGCGGCCGCCTTCGCCTTGCAGGTACGTTTTCTCAGCAAACAGCACGACGCTCGAGAGCGAGTGCAGCCCCATCGCTTCGCAGCCCTGACTTTGCACGAAATTCACGATGAAGCGATTGATCTCGTTGCACAATACGTGCTCAGCAATCGCCAGCACGCGGTCGTCGGTGTAGCGCCGGCCTTGCACCATCTGTGGAACCAGCCCGGCCTTTTCCATCGCGTTATTGATCGCCTTGCCGCCGCCGTGAACCAGCACGGGTTGCATGCCCACGTAATTCATGAAGACGACGTCGGTCAACACGGCCGAGAGGGTCTGCTCATCGTCCATGATTGACCCGCCGACCTTCACGACCACGACCTTGTCGTGAAAACGCTGAATGTAAGGCAGCGCCTCAACGAGGCCGGCAGCTTTGCTAATCGCTTGCTGAATCATGGGCGTGTGAGTGCGGACGCGTGAGCGCCCGCCAAACTTTCGAAGCGGCGGAGTTTAGATATGCCGGCGGCGCGTGTCAAAACGGCGCTGCTTTTTCCGTACCGTCCAGAACGAGCGCAGCATACTGCCGCGGATCGACCGGACCCTCGTCGCTCACCAACGCACAGCGCTGTGGATCCTGAAGCACGTCGTTGATTGACATCTTCTGGCCATCGACAAGCATCGTGCGATTCACGAGCCGAATGCCGTGGCTGTAATCGACGTACGTCTGCTTGTGCACGATCGTCAACGGCTGGATCGGCTGGCCATCGAGCTTGTGCCAGCCGTAGATTGCGACGTGATCGGGCTTTTCCTTAAGACGGTTCGTAATGACGACGTCTTTCTTAATTCCGGCGACGAGCGCGCCAAGGGGATTGCCGGCGCGCTGTGATTCGATGATTTCGTGATGCTGTACAAATGTCTCATCGGCCTCGCGGCGCTCGGTCAGCGGGCGCGGCTCAAGCTTCACGTCTGCCTGCGCGTAAACGTCATCAGCGATTTTTCGCGTGGGCAGCGTGCAGCCGAACCGGTCCGCGATCGCCTGTGCGGCCATCGGTGTCATCGGAACTCGCACCCAATCCTCGTCCGATCCGACGGCCAGGTAATCAGGCATGACCTGGTATTCGGCCGAGTGCTCGATCCCTTCGATGCCCGTGCCGTGCACGCGGATCGTCTTGAACGTGCGAAGGAACGGAGGCACGTTGCCGCGTGATAGTTCGCGAACGATGGCAGTTTCACGCTCGGACGGCGGGAGAGTTGCGATCGTCCGCATGAATTCGTGGCCGCCAACAGCGTTCGTCGGGCGTGCGGGAATTCCAAATGCGCGCGCAGGCGCACTGGCGGGCTGAGGGGCGGGTTCGGTGGCGGGCTGAACCCAATTCGCATACGCGCGCGGTGCGCCGAACTTGCCCCATTTGTTGGCCCGGGGCGTGCCAAACGTGATGGCCTCGAGAAACCCGTTCCACTCGCCCACCATCGTGGTGTGCAGGATCTTGTTTTCCGGGTTCGGGTGAACGAGCAGCCGGACGTGCGCATCGAGCGCATCGTAGGCGTCAAATCCGGCGAGTTGCGATCCTGTGAACTTCAACTCCTTCTCAAAACGATCAAGCATGCGATGAGTTGCGCGATACGTGCCGCCCGTTTCGCTGACCACTCGCTTTCCGTTCAGCTCGATCTTCCGATCGTCGTACGCCATCACGATCAGCCGGTGACGATGTTCGGCGCGAAGCCACGCGATGAACTTGTCGCCGTGGTGAAGTTCGTTGTCGTCGTAGCCGTAGTTTGCGTCGAGGAAAGCGATGCGTTCGATGTCGTCGGGGATCGCATCGCCGCCATCGATGTAGCCGAAGATGAAATTCCCGCCGCCGCTGTGGGCGGCGAGGACGACGCGCGTTGGATTGCCCGTGATTTGCTGCGATATGGAAGCGACGATGTCGCGGATGATCGTCGTGTTGTCAGGCCGCTTGCGCCAGTTTGACCAACTGCGTCCGGCCGGTTCGAGGTACACGACGACGATGTTCTCGTCCCGATCGATTGCGCGAAGCGCGCGCGTTTGCGCGCCGATGTGCTGGATGTCGAAGTGCCAATCAACGCCGGGGGAGAGTTTCGAACCGATCGTTTGTTCAATCGTGTTGCCGTTTGGCAGGGCGTAGAAAATCAGAAGTGTCGGCCTGGTTGGACCAAATTGAGGTGGCGCCGGGGCGTTGATGGCGATTCGCACATCGTCGCGCGCGAGCTGTCGCACCTGCTCGCCAAAATATGGGCTGATTTCGAAGCCGCCCAGATTGGTTTGCCGTCGTGTCACACAGCCGGCGATGGCCAACATCGCAGATGCGATCACAAGCCATCTCAAGAGCGCGTCGTCCCAAAGACATCGAGGTGTCGATCGCTGATCATCGCGACTTGCAGTTGATCCAGGTTGGCGCGTCGGAGCTGGTCGCGCACTTCGTCAACGGTGTATGCCGCCAGCAACGAACGATGAAACTCTTCCTGGAGGACGGGTGATCCGTTCCCCGCGTGCTCGCGCACGATCCGTGCGGCCTCGGAATCGCTGCCGGGCCGCGCCAAGTCGCGAAGAAAAATCGTTCCGCCCGCTTTGGTCAACCGCCCAAACTCGCGCCACATCGCCAGCGCGTCCGTCACGTGGTGGAGCAGGCTGTTCGAGAACACGACGTCGAACGACGCCGACGGCAGACCCGTTGATTTGGCATCCACTCGCTTCAGATTGATCGTCGTGATGTTGGCGCTGCGAATCGTGTCGCGCGCCACGTCCAACATCGGCTGCGACGCGTCGGCCGCAACGACGCGCCACGTTGGGCAGCGCCTGGCAACCATGATCGCGATCTCGCCCGGACCGCAACCGAGATCAATCGCCTGCGCGGACTCCAGATGACGGGTCAGCTCGAGCAGCCGATCGACGAATCGCGTGTTGACGTCCTTGAAATCGGCCTGGGCATATGCGCTGACCTCGTGCGGAAGGTCCATGAGCTCAGGTTCAGGCTGGCGCTGGGAACGCGCGTTCATACCGGGCGGGATCATACCACGTTTATTCAAAGCGCCTGATGATGATCGTGTCGTTCTGCCCGCCGAAGCCGAAGCTGTTGGACATGGCGACGTTCACCTTAGCCTTGCGGGCTTTGTTGGGGACGTAGTCAAGATCGCACTCGGGGTCGTGATTCTCAAGGTTCATCGTGGGCGGCAGTATCTGATCGCGAAGCGCAAGGACGCACGTAATCAACTCCACAGCGCCGGCCGCGGCGATCAGGTGGCCCATCATGCTCTTGATGCTGCTGACCGGGACGCTTTTCGCATGGTCCCCGAAGACTTGCTTGATGGCGCCCGTTTCGTTGCCGTCGTTTTCGCGCGTGCCCGTGCCGTGGGCGTTGATGTAATCGATGTCGCGCGGCGTGAGCTTGGCGTCGGCGAGCGCCTCGCGCATCGCGATGATGGCACCCAGACCGTCCGGATGCTGGTCGGTAATGCGAAATGCGTCGGCCGTCGAGCCGTAGCCGACGACTTCAGCCAAGATTGGCGCGTTTCGCTTCTGGGCGTGGGTGAGCGTCTCGAGGATAACCATGCCGGCGCCTTCGCCGAGGACGAAGCCGCCGCGGTTGTTATCGAAGGGCTTCGATGCGCGAGGCGGATCGTCGTTCGCCGTGCTGAGCGCGGTAAGGCGGTTGAATCCCGTGACGCCGAAGGGGTGGATCATCGAATGCGCGCCGCCGCCGATCATGACGTCGGCGTCGCCGCGGCGAAGGATTTCCGTCGCCTCGCCGATCGCTTGCGTCGAAGCGGCACACGCGGTGAGACAGTTGAACGCCGGCCCGCGTGCGCCGGTCAAAAGGGCCAGGTGCGAGAGCGGCATGTTCGGTTCCTGCTCGTATTCGCGCGCGACATGCATCAACTCCTGCGCCATGTGCGCCCAGCGCACGGTATCCAGGCCGTTCAACTCCGGCTTCCACGCAGAAAGCGCGGCGGTCGTGTACGCATCGAAATCGAGCGAACCCTCGCCGCTGCCCAGATAGATGCCCACGCGATCCAGATCGAGCTGCGACGAATCGAGCTCGGCCGCACGCCACGCCTGTGCGCACGCGGCGAGCGCAAACTGTGTATTGCGTCCGGCGCCGCGGTGGGATTCGTACTCGTCCACGTGCTTCGCCAGCTCGAACCCCTTCACTTCCGCGCTGATGCTCGTCGGAAAAGTGGAGGCGTCGAAGATCGTCGTGCGCGCAATTCCGCTTTCGCCGGCAAGCAGGCGCTTCCACACGTCTTCGATGGCGTGGCCCATGGGGGTGATCCAGCCAATTCCGGTGATGACGATGCGGTTTACAGTATTCATCCTAGCGCTCGACCCGGAGAGTCCAGTACGGATTGGACATGTTTAGACCTTCTTGAACACCAGTGCCGCATTTTGCCCGCCGAGGCTGTAGGTGCTGCTTACGGCGACGTTGATCTTCGCGTCACGCGCGTTTGCGGCGACGTTGAGGGTTGCGCCATCGATTTGCCTGGCCGTATTGATCGCCGGGGGCACCTGGTTGTGATGCAGCGCCAGCACCGCGGCGGCGGCGTCGGCACCGCAGCCGGCGGCGAGGTTGCCGATCTGCGACTTAATCGCCGCCAGCGGGATACGCTTCAGTTCGGCGCCGAACGCGCTCTTCAGTCCATTCAACTCTGCCCGGTCGAACGCAGGGATCCCTAGCCCATGCGGAACCAGGGCATCGACATCGCGCGATGTGAGCTTCGCATCGGCGAGCGATCGCTCAATCGCCTTGGCGTAACTGTGGCCAGTGGGTTGGGGCTCGGTGACCTTATAGCTGTCCTGCGATGCTGCGAAACCAACGAGCTCTGCGTAGACCTTCGCGCCGCGTCGCTTGGCATGCTCGTATTCTTCGAGAATCAGTAACCCGCCACCTTCGCCGCAGACTGTTCCAGCCGCATCCTGATCGAATGGTCGGACAGCGCGCTGCGGCGCGTCATTGCTGGTCTCGTTCAAGCGCTTGAGCAGGCCCTGGCGCATCAGGCCCATCGGGTTGATGCGCGATTCAGCGCCGCCGCAGATTGCAAGGTCGGCTTTGCCTCGCTGAATTGTTCGAAACGCTTCGCCGATCGCCAGGTGCGAGCTGGCGTCGGCGCACGTGATCGTGTTGCTTGGACCCATCAGGCCGTGAATGATGGTTACGTGGCAGGCGAGCATGTTCGGCAGGTACTTGAGCAGCCAGAGCGGTGTCAGCGCCCCGAGTCCGTCCGTTCCCCATTTCTTCAGGTCGAGCTTGTCCCCGTCGCGCGATGTATTCATCGCGGCCGTCAGCTCGTTCAATTCGGCGCTGATCAGCCCCGCGCCGATGTTGCAGCCGAATCGCTTGCCGTCGATGGCGGGCGTCTCGGTATACGCCTTGGATTGAATGCCCGCATCCTTGAACGCATCATCAGCCGCGACAACGGCGAGCTCAATGTCGCGCGCCATCACCTTGGTCGCCTTGCGATAGCTCTTGGGAACGTAGTCAACGATCCTGTAAGCAGGAACCTCGCCCGCAATTTGGCAGGCAAATCCGGCAGGGTCGAACTGCTGAATGCGCCGAATTCCGCATTCGCCGGTAAGCAGGTTCTCCCAGAACGTGCGCGCACCGATGCCGACCGGGCTGACAACGCCGATGCCGGTGATGACGACTCTGTTCATATCGCGACGTTCGCATTCACCTTGAACGACTTGAGCAGCTCCGTGAACTGCTCGGTGAAGACGAAATTGTGTTCGGGGAACTCGATGCCCGCAAGGTTTTGATCGATGTGACTGAACATCATCTCGATTTCAGCGACGAGCTGATCCTCAACAGTTACGCGGCCGTTAATCGAAGCGCCGGCCTCGTTCAGCTGCTCGATCCTCGCCGAGTATAGGATCGTCTCCCCCGGTCGGACGAGCCGGTGGAAAGTTGCCCGGCCGATTTTCGCGAGGATCACCTTTTCTTCGAAGTTTCGCGCCTCGCCAACCAGAATGCCGGCGGTCTGGGCCATGCCTTCGATGATCAGGCTGTGCGGCACGATCGGGAAGGCGGGATACAAATCATGCAGATGCTCTTCGGCGAGCGAAACGTTTTTCAAAGCCGTTGCGCTCGTTCGCGGCGTGAACTCAATGAACTTGTCGATCCAGATCCACCGCACTACGCCGCCTGAAGTTTGTTCTCGATGTAATTGACCACCGTGTTGACGGTGAACTGCATCTTCTCGATATCGTCGCCGGGCTTGAGCGATGAGAGGTCCACGTGCGGCATTCTCCGTCGAAGCTCGTTCAACCCGGCCTCGGTGACTTTTCCGTTATTAACGAATTGCTGATTGTTGAAGATGTCTTCGGGAAACATTTCGCCGCGCGGAATCTTGAATGGTTTTGCCGGGTCGGTTGTGAAGCTTTTTTCCAGCCGGAAGACGATGTCAAGAAAATCGATGCTCTCGGCGCCCAGGTCGCCGCGCAGCGTCGCGGTCGGCGTCACTTCCTCCTCGTCAACGCCCAGCGCGTCAACGAGGACGGCCTGCACCTTCTTGTAGATTTCGTCGCGTGACATTGCCATTGGGATGGTCCTTCTATTCGTTCTCGTCAGCTCAGACTGCAACGCTTCCGTGCGCAAGCAGCGACCAGCGCTGACGATTGTGCTCGATCAGCTTCGCGTCGAGCGCGGCCAGCGCCGGTTGTTTGTCGGCCAGGTTGAAGTGTGCCAGTTCAAGCCGCGCGGAAACCGCCGTCGCGTCGTCTACCGTGCCGGTTGCCTTGAAGATGCCACCACCCGAGTCGGTGGATTTAGCGAATTCGACGTCGATCCGCAGGGCGTTACCGGGAGCGACGAACCGACCGTACTTCACGTTTTTCGCCTCCTTGAGGACGGCGAACGATCGTTTGAAATTGTTGCGACGATGCAGCAGCCATCCGGCCGCCTGCGTGAGCGCTTCGAGCATCAGGACGCCGGGCAGAACCGGGAACGACGGAAAGTGGTCCGCGAGGTATTCCTCGGCCAAGCTCACGTGCTTGACGGCGAGAATCCGCTCGTCGGATATCTGCTCGATCCTGTCGATGAGGTTGAACTTCAACGCAAGCCTTCCCTGTGAATCTGGGCAATAACGAATCGGGGTTTGTATCGGTGGGGCAGTGGGTTTGCAAGCGAAGCGAGGAAGGGGGTGGGTCGCCAGTTCTGCGTTCGCGGCTTCAAGTTATGTGATCACGTCCCAGACGAGCCGGGCGATCACCTCCCATGCATTGCCCCAGGCGCCCGTACGGAAGAAATGGGTCGCACTTGCAGGATCCCCGACGAACGGACGAAGCATCCACGCCATTTGCACGGCCACAAATGTGTAGATGACCATCCAAAGTCGAAGGAGCAACCTGTGCCGCGCGTTGCGGTCGATGAGCGGGCGGTACAAACGCCGGAGAATCTGCTGCGCCCCGATGCTTGCGATTGCGAAAAGCACGCCGTTAAACACCACCGCGGCGTGATAATTCGCGCAGGACAGGTACCACAGCGCGGTGAGTGGTGCGAGCGACGCGAGAATGATCGTCAGCCCGGCCTGCGCGGAGATGAGCGCCGCTGTTGCGCGGGCAAAGTCGTCTCGCACGCCCAGGAGCGTGTTCAGCACGAAGAAGCTCGGCAGGCTCAGTGCGAACGTGACGAGCAGCAGCATTGGAACTTTGAGTGCTGAATAGAGAACTTGCAATCCCCGGGCGCCGAACGTGCCCATCACCGTGCCGTAGGTCATGCCAAAGATCAGCACGAGAAGCAGCAGATCCAGGCGCGAGCGCAGCGGCTGAGCTTTGGCGCGCAGGACCCGATCGGCATCGAGGAAGATGCTTGTCATGTGCGCAGCATGTCCACGATCTGGTGCCACACTGCTTCGAAGAAGTTCGACTGCCGCCCGCGAAACAGGACGAACGGCTGATCGGGCGCACCGATGAACGGCCGAAGCACCCACGCCATTTGCGCGCCGACCAACCCGAAGACGATCACCCAGATCCGGAAAACCGTCTTCACGTGCGGGCCCAGGACGTGTCCTTCCAGTCGATCGAGTGCGCCGATTGATTTCACCGGTGCCGCAGGCGCGTTCGGATCAACCGGATCAACCGGCACGGGCGGCCGGGACGCGGCTTTCGTAGCGGCGTCGAGCTGGTCGGCGACGCTGATCCGATGGAGCGTCTGAAGCAGGAACGCCAACCCGAGGAATCCGGAAAGTGCGAAGACGATCACGTTGAGCAGCTTGATGAACGGATAATTCGTTGTGCTCACCGAGAAGAACGCCACAATCGGCCCGAGTGACGCGAGAACGGCCAGCATCACGGCAAGAGAGCCGATCAGGAGCCGCAGCACGGCCATAAATGTCAGCCGCGAGCCGACGAGCGCGTTGAAGACGTAAAGCGATGGGAAGGTCACGAGCAGGGTCAGCAGGAACAGTGCGGGCACCTTGGCCATGCTTGCCGGGATTTGCAGGGGCGCGCCGCTTCCACTCCCAAGGATTGCGAACAGCCCCATGCACGCGCCGTAAAGCATGCCGAGCACAACGATGACGGCCGTCAGTCCCAATGCCGGCACCTGGAGGCTGCCGCCACGGAGTTCACCGAGATTTGTCGCTTCACCGCGAAGCAGCCGGTCGAGCTGCCTGATCGAGCCCCACATGTGATCTCCTCAGACGTGATGTGCACCTGCGCGCCATAATGGACGCCGTCAGACGCACGCAGTTCCACAGCGGTCGTCACGCCTTGACTTTCCGCTGGAAAACGCCACAATCCGCCACCCCGATTTCACTGGAGCACGAGCACAGCAATGTACGCGATCATTGAAGAAGGCGGCCGGCAATTCAAAGTCACCAGCGGAGACCGAATCCGCATTGACCGCGCGCACGACGAGAAGACGAAGAACATCACGTTCGATCGCGTCCTGTTCGTCGGTGGCGGAGACGGCAGGCCGAAGATCGGCGCGCCCATGGTCGGTAATGCAAAGGTCACCGCCGACGTACTCGGCCCGGTGAAGGGGCCGAAGATCGACATTCAGAAGTACAAGCGGCGCAAAGGCTATCACCGCAAAATCGGACATCGCCAACAATATCTGGAAGTGCAGATTACCGGCATTACCGTCTGATTCCGCCCCCCCTCAAAAGGGCGTTTTCACCCCTCTATCTCGGCCTATCGGATCGGCGCTGCGCACGTGAAATTGCAGATGCATCAAACCTCCTGCATCTGCGGTTAGCGCCGGACGAATCAATCGCTATTACATATTGGTGACGCTGCCCGGCTCAGATCCGGGGCAGGCAGTCCTGTCAGACGAATGGCACGAAGGCAGAGCCACTTCGTTTTGTGAATGTAGCATCAGTCGGAGGCTCCCTGACATCTTCACGCTAGGGGCTCCTTTTACCCCGCGCAGCTCAATCCCTTCGAAAAGGAGCGGCGATGCGCAAAAACGTCCAACGACACCCCGCCCGATGGAATGGTCCCCGCGCGACCATTGATGAGTTGGAACCCCGCCGGCTCCTGACCACCTTCCCAGGAACCGATGGTCCCGACACGATTGTGTTGAACACCGTCGGCACGGAGTTGCACATCATCATCAACGGTGTTGATCACGTTACGTTCGAGCAGCAGGTCACCGTCTCTGCCGGAAATGGCAACGATACGGTGCGCATTGGAAACCTTCTGGAAGCCGCGACGACGCAGACGGTGATCGTACAGCTTGGCTCGGGAACCGACCTTCTCACCACGCACGATTCCAGCACCAATTCTGGATCTGTCAACATGGACATGAATGTTGTCGTGGAGGGGGATTTGAGCGACACGATCTGGATGGACGATAGCAGCGGCGTACCCGGCTCGGGGTCTTACTCGTTGGAAGACGACTTCTTTTTCGATTCGGGTTCGATTCACAGACTTCGGTATTTCACGATTGGCTTCTTTGAAGTCACCGGTACAAGCGGCGGAGACAACTTCACTCTCGACAACAAGCCGACCACGCTACACGTAACGGTTTCGGGAGGGGACGGTGATGACATCTTCTTCGTTGGGGGCGGCAACTTCGAGTCGCACGGGTGGAGCGTTAACACGACTTCAGTCTTTGGAGGTGCGGGGAATGATTCGATCACGTTCGACGACATCGGCGGCCAGCAGCCACTGCCGCTCACCGTCGCCGGATTTGTAATCTCAAGAGGTACTTGGGGCTGCACGTACTCGAGTATCGAGACGCAAACGATCCGCGGCGGAGGGGGAAGCGATAGTAACGTGCTCAACATCGACGGTCCGTCCGGATTCATCAGCACGACAACAGTGGATGTGAGCCGCGGGACTGTAAACCTCTGGTCCATTTCGCCAACGACCGTCGTGAATGGCACACCAAGCTTGATGAACGTCGCCAAGGGCAGCCTGGATTCGATCGGGGGTCATCTGACACTTGCATTCACGAAAGGGGGAGTGCCGGCAGTTACCCTTAACGACCAGAACAGTACGTCAAACAATTCCTACCAGGTCACGTCCACGCAGCTCAGCAGGAACGGCCTCGTGTTCGCCAGCTACAGCGGCGTGTCGACCATGACGCTGAACGCCGGAAGCGGTAGTGATGGTATTAACGTGCTGGGCACTCCCGCGAACCTCACGCTGACGATCAATGCTGATCCCGGCAATGACAATGTCATCTTCGGCAACGGAAACATTGATGCCGATCTCGCCGGCGCAGTGACAGTGAATGGCGGCAGCGGCGCAGACAGTCTGACCATTGACAACCGCCTCGATGCAACCAGTGAGTCAGAGACGCTGGGCGCCTTCGATTTCGTTGACGATGGCATCAGTTACGGCTTCAGCGGCATCGACGGCACGATGACGGTCAACCTTGGCAGCGGTGGCAACAACCTCACTGTGAATGCCCTGCTGACGCGCACGACAATCACCGGGGGCAGCGGCAACGATTCGTTCAACGTCGGCGGGGGAGATATCGACTTCTGCATTCCCGCCAGCGGCGTCGTCACTGATCCGTTCCTGGTCATCAACGGACAAACCGGCGCCGACTCCATCCTCTTCGACGATCGCAACGATGCCTCGAACACCATTGCTGACAATTATCAGTTTCAGCAAACAAATGGCGTTGACCAGCTTCAGCGCGTTGCCGGTATTGGAACCAGCGTACAGAGCCATTTCGCAAACTGGTCCGGCATCGAGAACGTGACGCTCGAGGCCAGCAGCAAGGATTCCCTTGAAAACGTCGTGGATATCGCGACCGCGCTGCGAATCAACGCCAACGCGGGAAACGACTTTGTGCAGGTCGTTGACGCGCACGCGCCGATCACGATCAACTCGGGACTGGGTGGGCAGGACAAGCTGGTGGTGAACGCGGACAACGACGGCGAAGCGGCCACGGCGATCATCGATCAATCCGACGACATCGAAAGCCTCACAGTTTTTGCCGGGGCGACGCTGCGGATCGCGACTGGGGCGACGCTGCTGAAGACCCACGTGTCTAATGGTCCTCTGACACTTGCGGGGACGCTGGACCTGGCTGGCGGCAGCCTGCTCAGCCGCGCCGGTGGGCCGACCCCTGCGACGTTCCGCACGCTGCTGACGAGCGGGTTCAACGGGGGCGGCTGGAATGGCACGAACGCCAGCGGCTCGATCAACTCGTCACTGGCCGCGGCCTCTTCCGCGCGTGACAGCATCGGCTACGGCCTGGGATTGCAGATCGCGATCAGCACGATCGGCGGGTTCAGCATCGCGCCAGGCGACATGCTCGTGCGCTACACGCTCGACGGGGATGCGGATCTGAACGGGCAGGTCAATCTGTTTGACTTCAACCGACTTGCCGCAAACTTCGCACAGGCTGGCCGCGAATGGGTCAGCGGGGAGTTCAGTTACGACGGCTCGGTCAACCTGATCGACTTCAATGCGTTGGCCGGCAACTTCAGCCACTCCCTGACGGGCCCGTCACTGTTCAGCCCACGTCGGATATCCGACCTAGAGAAGCTGCTGTGAACCCGCCTCGTCAGGCCGGCCGAGGAATTTGGAAGTGAAGATCACCAATATCAGCGCCTGAATTCCCCACTTTTCGCTGGTTTGCACTGTCGCCGTCTCTTGCTCCGCGACGAAAATCTACGAGGCTGATCTTAGTGCCGAACCGCGGTTAGCGCCGGCTCATTTCATCGCTACTACTAACTAGGCTCTGTCTGAGAACTCTAACATTCTGAAATATCGATCGATCATCGCCAGCTTGAGCATGCCGAGGTAACTCACCGCCAGCTTCTCGAAGCGCGTCACGATGCGGCGACACTCCTTCAGCCATCCCACGCAGTTCTCGATCACCGACCGACGACGATACGATTGCTTGTCGAACGCCGGCGGGCGGCCGATCTTCCGTTCGTTGTCCTTGCGCGGGATTACCGGCTTGATCCCGTGCTTCCACAGCCACGCGCGGATGTGCCGGGCGCGATAGGCTTTGTCGCCGGCCAGTTTTGCCGGCCGCTTGCGTGGTCGGCCCGGCGGGCTGAGGGATCGCGACCACCTGCTCCATCACCTGCTGCGCCTGCGTCGCTTCGTACACCTGCCCGCCGGTCAACTTCACCGCCAGCGGTGTGCCGTGGCCGTCAGTAACCAGGTGGAACTTGCTCCCGAATCCGCCACGGCTGCGGCCCAACGCGTGGTCCGGCGGTTCGCCCTCGTCGGCGTGCCGCTGCTGGCTTTTTTTTCGGCACCTGCCGCACATCGCGCCGCCCGCACGTGCGACCCGTCGATGCACCACAA
>JADMIO010549025.1_pt1 | contig 32487 bp, 22 predicted proteins | sample 8958161 | NCBI WGS metagenome assembly JADMIO01 (sample SAMN16585339, study PRJNA669376) | soil metagenome | isolation source: Crop rotation soil | place: USA: Cullars Rotation, Alabama | collected 2011
CGACCGCGCAGGTACCGCAGCTGCCGCGCACGCCACCGCCGGCGGCGCTCAAGCGCCTCACCGCCTCCGAGTACCGGAGCGCGGTGGGCGATCTGCTGGGCGGGGTGGACATCCCGGCGGCGGACCTGCCCGAGGACACGCCGCTCTACGGCTTCACCTCCATCGGCGCGGCCCTCAGCAGCATCTCGCCGCGCGACTTCGAGCTCTATGAAGCGGCAGCGCTGAAGGCGGCTGCCGCCTCCGTGGGGCCGGCGGCCACCGCCGCGACGCGCGAGGCCCGCCTCGGCTGCGCCCCCGCCGCGCTGACGGACCCCTGCGTGCGGACCTTCCTCGCGCGCTTCGGGCGCAAGGCGTGGCGACGGCCGCTGACCACTGCGGAGGTGGACCGCTCCCTGCGCCTGGCCACCACCGCCCAGACACAGCTGGGCAGCGTGTGGAGCGGCCTCCAGTTCGCGGTCGCGGGGCTGCTCACCTCGCCGCACTTCCTCTACCGGGTGGAGCTGGGAGAGCCGGATCCGGCGCTGCCGGCCCGCCGCAGCTACTCCGGCTACGAGATGGCCTCGCGGCTCGCCTTCGTCCTCTCGGGGACCACGCCCGACGACGCCCTCCTCGACAGCGCGGAGAGCGGCGCCCTGGCGACCGCCGAGGGCGTCCGCGCGGCGGCGACCGCGCTGCTCTCCGCCCCCCGCGCGCGCCCGGCGGTGATGCGCTACTTCACGCAGCAGCTGCGGCTGGAGGAGCTGAGCGCGCTCCCCAAGAGCGCCGCGCTCTTCCCGCGCTGGACGCCGAGCCTCGCGGCGGCGATGCGCCAGGAGGTCGAGACGACCACCGCGGACCTCATCTTCGATCGCGACGCGGACTTCCGGGAGCTGCTCACCAGCCGCCGCACCTTCGTCAACGCCGAGCTCGCCGCGCTCTACGGCCTGCCCGCGCCCGCCGGGAGCGGCTTCGTGGCGGCGGACCTCCCGGCGGATGGCGAGCGCGCGGGGCTCCTGGGGATGGCTGGCGTCCTCTCCATGTTCGCCCACTCCGCGCGCACCTCCCCCACCCTGCGCGGCAAGTTCGTGCGCACGCACCTGCTCTGCGAGGAGATCCCCCCGCCGCCGCAGGGGGTGGTCACCACGCTGCCGTCGATCACGCCGGACATGACCACCCGCCAGGTGGTGGAGCAGCACGCGGGCGCGGCAGCCTGCTTCGGGTGTCACGCCCGCATGGACCCCATTGGCGTGGGCTTCGAGGGCTTCGACAGCGTGGGCGCCGCGAGGGCGACGGAGAACGGCGTGGCCGTGGACACCTCCGGCACGCTCGACAACACGCCCTACCGCGGCCTCGCGGAGCTGGGGAAGCTGCTGCACGACGACCCCCGGGTCGCGCCCTGCCTCGTGCGCGAGCTCTACACCTTCGCCACCGCCCACGTCCCCGAGGACTCCGAGCAGCTGCTGCAGGCCGAGCTCGCGGTGTCCTTCGCCGGCTCCGGCCACCGCTTCCGGGGGCTGCTGGTGGAGCTCATGGCGAGCGACGCCTTCCGCTTCGCATCCGCTCCGCAGTGACGAGGTGACCGCCTTGGCCAAGTACCTCCCCAGACGAACGGTGCTCCGCGGAATGCTCGCGGGGACGGCCGTGCGCATCGCCCTGCCGACGCTGGACGCGATGCTGAACCTGGGCGGCACCGCCTACGGGCAGACGGGGCAGCCCATCCCCAAGCGCTTCGGGCTCTTCTTCTGGGGCAACGGCATCAAGCCCGCGCGCTGGACGCCTGCCGCCACCGGCACCGCGTACGCCGCCACCGACGAGCTGCGCCCGCTGGTGGATGCCGGCAGCGTGCTGCGCCCCTACATCGCGGTGCTGACGGGCCTGCAGATGAAGGTGGCGCCGGCGCACCCGCACCACTCCGGCTGCGCCGGCATCCTCACCGGCTCCACGTTCCAGAAGGTCGCCGACGTGCGCGACACCATCTCCAGCACCTTCGCCGGGCCGTCCATCGACCAGGTGGTGGCGAAGGCCTGGGAGGGAAAGACGCCGTTCCGGTCGATCGAGATCGGCCTCTCGCCGAAGACGGGCTCGGACGAGGGGACGACGTTCCTCTGCGTCTCGCACAATGGCCCCAACAGCATCAACGAGGCGGAGCGGGATCCCGCCAAGCTCTTCGCGCGCCTGTTCGCCAAGCCGCCGCCCAACGGCGTCCCCGCCGGACCGGACCCGCTGGTCGCCTCGCGGCTCTCGTTGCTGGACACCGTGAAGGAGGACCTCTCCTCGCTCAACTCGAAGCTGGGCCCCAAGGACAAGGCGCGGCTGGATCAACACCTCAGCTCCCTGCAGACGCTGGAGCAGCGGCTGAAGAAGCAGCAGGAGCAGGGCACCGCGGCGCCGGTGCCGGGCTGCACCACGCCGGCGCAGCCGGGGGCGGTGGGCCTGAACGGCGAGGATGTCCTCCAGCGCACCGCCCTGATGGCGGAGCTGCTGAAGATGGCCCTGGTGTGCGATCTCACGCGCGTCTTCAGCATCACGTTCAATCAATGCGGCGGGCAGAACGTCTTCAGGCAGGTGACCGGCGCCACCGAGCAACACTCGATGTCCCACAACGAGGCGCAGCCGCAGACCCACCTGCACGACACCATCGTCTTCGCCATGCAGAACCTGGCGAACGTGCTGACGACGCTGCACGGCGCGGCCGAGGGCGGCGGCAACCTGCTCGACAGCCTGGCGATGCTCGGCACCAGCGAGCACTCCGACGGCTCGACGCACAGCTACAACGAGTTCCCCCTGCTCGTGGTGGGCAAGGCGCAGGGCGCGCTCAAGGTCGGGCACCACTATCGCTCCGCGCAGGAGAACACCTCGCTGGTGCTGCTCTCGCTGCTGCGCGCGTCCGGGCTCAACCTCCCCAGCTTCGGCACCGGCGGCGGTGCGGTGACCTCCGGCCTGGCCGCGATCGGCCCCTGAGTGGCCGGTTCCGGGCGGCCCGTCCCACGTCCGCACAAGCGGTAGAGGCGTAACGCTCGAGCGTCGAAGGGCACGCGCGCTTCGCGCCGGGGCATGGCCGTTGCCTTCAGCCCGGGGATGGGACAGCTCGGCAGGGACCTGCGGCTCGCGGCGAGGGTGCTGGTGCGGCACCCGGGGTTCGCGCTGCTGGCGGCGGGGGTCCTGGGGTTGGGGGTGGGCGCCACCTGCACGGTGTTCAGCGCGGTGCACGCGGTGCTGCTCGCGGGCTCCCCCATCCAAGCGCCCGAGCAGCTGGTGATGGTGTGGGAGAGCCACCTGGCGAGGGACTCCCGCGAGGTCGAGGTCTCCTACCCGAACTTCGTGGACTGGCGCGCGCAGAACCGGGTCTTCGACAAGCTCGCCGCGTTCCCCTCGGTGGTCTACGGCCTCACCGTGACCCAGGGTGGGACGCCGGAGAAGCTCCCGGGGACCTTCGTCACCGAGGACTTCTTCGCACTGCTGCAGGTCGCCCCGTCGCTGGGGCGCGGCTTCGGCGAGGCGGACTTCAAGCCGGGGGCGGCGCCGGCGGTGCTGCTCTCGCACGCGCTGTGGCGCGAGCGCTTCGCGTCAGACCCGACGGTGGTGGGGCGGACCCTCGACGTCGACGGAGTGGTGAACACGGTCATCGGCGTGCTGCCGGAGGGGTTCGACTTCCCGCGCGGCGCCAGGCTCTTTGGCGCCTTCGTCCCCGAGCCGGGGGACTGGACCTCGGATCGCGGCTTCCGCGTGCTCGCCGCGATGGGGCGGCTCAAGACCGGCGTCACCCTGGAGCGCGCTCGCGCGGAGCTGGGCGTCGTCGCCGACCGGCTGTCGGCCGCCTACCCGAAGGAGAATGGAGGGTACGGCGTCACGGTGGTCGAGCTCGACGAGTACCTGCTCGGCAGCGCCCGGCCAGCGCTGTGGGTGCTCCTGGGGGCCGTGCTGCTGGTGCTGCTGATGGCGTGCGTGAACGTCGCCAACCTCTTCCTCGCCCGCGCCACCGGGCGGGAGCGCGAGCTCGCCGTCCGCCGCGCCCTGGGCGCCTCGCGCGCGCAGCTGTTCCGGCAGCTGCTCGCGGAGACGTGGCTGGTGGCGGGGCTGGGGGGCGCGGTCGGCATCCTCCTCGCCACCTGGGGCGTGGACACGCTCAAGGGGCTGGCGCCAGCGGACGTGCCGCGGCTGGACACCGTGGGCGTGAACGGCGCCGTGGTGGCGTGCGCCATCGTCGCGACGGTGCTGACCGCGCTCGCCTGCGGCCTGCTGCCGGCGCTGCGCCTGTCCAACGCTCCGGCCATCGAGGCGCTGAAGTCCGTGGGCGGCAACGGGTCCGCAGGGCGGCGCACCCAGCGGCTGCGCAGCGCGATGGTGGTGCTGCAGGTGGCCCTGGCCCTGGTGCTGGTCTGCGGCGCTGGCCTCCTGGTGCGCAGCTTCGTCTCGCTGCGCAGGCTGGACCCCGGCTACGACCCGAAGGGGCTGTTCACCGCGCGCATCGAGCTCAGCCAGACGAAGTACGCCCAGAGCCCCCAGCGCGCCGCGGTGTACGAGCAGATCCTCGACCGCGTGCGGGCCCTCCCCGGCGTGGAGAGCGCGGCGCTGGTGCTGATGCGCCCCCTGTCCGGCGCCATCGGCTGGGACTACCCGTTCGTCGTCGAGGGGCAGAGCGAGGCGGAGCAGGCCAAGAACCCGTACTCCAACTACCTCGCCGCCAGCGCCGACTACTTCAAGACCCTGCGCATCCCGCTGCTCGCGGGGCGCGACTTCACCTCCGCCGACCGCCGCGACGCCCCGGGGGTCGTCATCGTCGGCGAGTCGATGGCCCGGCGGTATTGGCCGAACGCGGACGCCCTCGGCAAGCGGCTCAAGTTCGGGAAGGCCGGCTCCAGCAAGCCGTGGCTGACCGTCGTCGGCGTGGTGAAGGACGCGCGCTACCGGGAGTGGAGCGCCGTGAGGCCGGACCTCTACGTCCCCTACCTGCAGCAGGCGGAGTTCCGGACCGACGTGGTGGTCCGCACGTCCCTGCCGCCTCTCTCGCTCGCGGACGACGTGCGGCAGGCGGTCTCCGAGGTGGACCCCTCGCAGCCGCTCTCCGAGATCTCCACCCTGGAGGCGGCCGTGGACGCGGCGCTCGCGCGGCCCCGCTTCAACGCCTGGCTCGCGAGCGTGCTGGCCGTGCTCGCCCTCTCGCTCGCGCTGGTGGGGGTCTACGGCGTCATTGGCTACGCGGTCAGCCTGCGGCAGTGGGAGCTGGGCGTCCGGCTCGCGCTCGGCGCGCAGCGCGGCCAGGTGCTGTGGATGGTGCTGCGGCAGGGCGCCTGGCTCGGAGGTTGCGGCGTGGCGCTCGGGCTGCCGGCGTACCTGGGCGCCGCGCGGCTGATGCAGGGGCTGCTGTTCGGCGTCACGCCGACGGATCCGCTCACCCTCGGCGGCGTGATCGCCCTGCTGCTGCTCACGGCAGCCGTCGGCGCCGCCGTCCCCGCGATTCGAGCCGCGCGCCTGAGCCCGGCGCTCGCCCTGCGGGATGACCTCTGAAGCGGCCGAGGGCTACCGGACGGTCACGCCGTAGCCCCTGCCGCGCAGCGCCGCTTCGAGCTGGGAGAGCTCGGTGGGCGAGACCTCCGGGCCCGGCTGGAGCTCCAGCCGGACCCGCGCCTCGTACGCCTCCACCACGCCCAGCAGCGCCTCCCAGCGCCGCGCTTCCTTCGGCGCTCCCAGCTCGACCCGGCGGCCCGGGGGAGGAGCCCTGGGGTCGCTCACGATGGCCACCAGCTTCCCGCTCGACGACTCCCTGTGCACGAGCACGCCGAGCGCCAGCGGCGGGTTGCGCACGTCCTCCGGCAGCTCCACGAAGTCGGGCACGAAGCTCTCCGCGAAGCGCTGGGCAGAGGGCAGGGACGCCGCGGCCGGCAGCGCCCAGTCCAGCTCGAAGACCGCCTGCGCGAAGGCGAGCCAGGCCTGCCGCGCGGCCGCCGCGTCCGGCAGCGCATGGTCGTCGTCGCACAGCTCCGAGCCGTGCGCGCGGGGAGCCGTGCGGAGGCGGTCTGCGTAGGAGTCGCAGCAGGCGTTGCGCGCCTCGGCCGGCCAGCGGTGGGGGTCCGCGCGAGCCGCCCGGCGGACCGCCTGCGCACAGGACGGCGCCTTGAACGCCACCGCGCACTTCCCCGCCAGACCGCGGCGCTCCCGCGCGGTCCCCGCCTGCCCGGCCTCCAGCTCGCGGAGACAGGCGTCCACCTCCGCGTTGCCGGTCGGGACGGAGACGACCGTCTCGCGCGCCGGGGGAGCGCCAGCGTCCGGCGCTCCCGCCAGGAGCAGCTGCGCCGCCATCAGTGCCAGGCCGACCATGCGAGTTTGAGCCCCCTGCCACCGCTCGTAGCGGCAGCGGGCGGGACGGTCAAGGCGGGCGCTCGCTGTCGAAATAAAGGGGACAGGCTGCTTTTTCCGCGCGTCCGAAGCGACCGGACCTCGGCCCGGCTGGGAGCGGAAAAGCAGCCTGTCCCCATTTCTATCCGGCGGCCTTTCGGGGCGGACGGAAGCGGCGAAGGGTGTGCAGGAGCAGCTCCATATCGATGGGCGTGGCCACGAACCCGCGGGCGCCGAGCGCCTGCGCGCGCGGGAAGTCTCGCGCCGGATCCGCTCCCACCGCGATCAAGCTGCTGCGCAGCCGCTGCCCCGCGCTCACCAGCCGCTCGATGACGTCCAGCGGCGCGATGAGCAGCTCTCCGGGCGCACCGGCCAACACGCCCTGCGCGCCCACCTCCTGCGCGCTCACGCCGTGCAGGGCGAGCTCTTCCACCAGCTCGGTGAGCTCCTCACCGTCGAAGCCGTAGAGCCTCACGGGCTGGCTGGCGGCGGCGGGCTCGGCGGTCGCTGCGGCTTCGACCCCCTGCCTCGCGCGCTCCGGCTGGGCCAGCGCGGCGGCGGGCTGGGCCGGGGCGGCCGCCTCGCCCTTCTCGGGGTAGAGCCGGTCGAGCGCGCGGGCGAGCGCGCCGTCCGCGGCGAGGTAGGCGACGACGCGGGGCTTGCCGGCCGCGGCGCGCACGTCGTCCACGGTCATCACGTTGGCGGGGGCGGTGACCGCGACGTGCAGCACGTCGTGGCGGCCCTGCTCCAGGCGCAGCGGCACCACGTGCCGCTCGCGCGCGAACTTCACCGGCACCAGCGCGGCCGCGGAGGGATCTATCCGCTCGCGATCCAGATCCACGAAGGCGAGCCCCGCCTGGACGGAGAGCGCCCGCGCCACGTCGTTCTCGCTGCAGATGTGGTCCCGCACCAGCGTCCGCCCGAGCGGCAGCCCTTGGCTGCGCTGCTGGAGCAGCGCCATCCGCAGCTCGGAGGCGCTGAGGTGACCTTGCCGGAGAAGAATCTCGCCCAGTGGGTTCTGCATGGTGGATCCCCAGTTCGCGAAGCCGCCTGCGCCCACGCAGCCTACCGCGCAACTTTCCGGCCGGCGAACGCGGCCCGCTGCCCGGATGGGCTCGGCTACAGGAGTGATTCACTCACACGCCGCGCCGCGTTTTCAGCGCGAAACGCGCGCCGCGAATTGGACGCGTTCGAAGATCCGCGCGACAAATCTTCGCGCATGGCCGACATCATCGATCTCTCGCTCGTTGCCGATGCTCGCCGCTTCTTCCACAAGCTGCTCGACGCGCGCGGCATCGCGTACTTTCTGCGGAAGGACGGCCATCGCCCCTTCCAGATCGAGCAGTCCAAGGTGGAGCTGGTGGTGAGGACGGCGGCGCGCTCGCGCCCCGCGCACCTGCCCAAGCCGCCGCTCCACGCCGTCGACCACTGCCGCAAGGAGATCCGCCGTGAGCTGATCCGGCGCGTGGTCGAGGAGATGCTCCAGACCGGGCTGTGACCGGCGCTGGAGCGAGCCCAGGCCCGCCGCGTTGCAGCTCCCGCCCGTGACCTTCTCCCGCCGAACCGCCTGGGACAGGCAGCCGAACCCGCTCGCGCAGGCGTTGGACGCGAGGCGCCGCGCCGGGGCCCCGGTGGTGGAGCTCACCGAGTCCAACCCCACCCGCTGCGGGTTCGCGTACCCAGCAGCGGAGCTGCTCTCCGCGCTCTCGGAGCCAGCGCTGCTGCGCTATGAGCCCGAGCCTTTGGGGCTGCGCGGCGCGCGCGAGGCGATCTGCGCGGCGGTCGGCTCGCCCGCGCTCTCGCCGGAGCAGCTCCTGCTCACCGCCAGCACCAGCGAGGCGTACGGCTTCGCGTTCAAGCTGCTCTGCGATCCCGCGGACAACGCCCTGGCGCCGCGGCCGAGCTATCCGCTCTTCGACCTGCTCTCGGCGGCGGAGTCGGTGGAGCTGCGGCCGTACGCGCTCTGCTTCGACGGCGGCTGGCGGCTGGACCTGGACGCGCTCACCGCCGGCTGCGACGCCCGCACCCGCGCGGTGCTCTGCGTCAACCCCGGCAACCCCACCGGCGCCTTCCTCAAGCGGGGCGAGGGGCAGCGGCTGGCGGAGCTGTGCGCCGCGCGCGGCTGGGGGCTGGTGGTGGACGAGGTCTTCAACGGCTACGGCGCGGGCGAGGATCCGGACCGCCTCACCTCGGTGCTGGAGCTGGAGCTGCCCTGCCTGACCTTCGTCCTCGGCGGGCTCTCGAAGCTCGCGGGGCTGCCGCAGCTCAAGCTCTCCTGGATGGCCGTCGCGGGTCCCAAGGCGCTGCGCGAAGAGGCGCTGGCCCGCCTGGAGCTGCTGAGCGATTGCTACCTCTCCGTCGGCGCCGCCGTGCAGCGCGCGGCGGGTCGGCTCCTGGCGCTCGGAAGCGGCGTGCGGGCGCAGATCGCCGCGCGCCTCGCGCGCAACCGGCGCGCCTTGTCGGCGGCGTGTGGAGCGGACTCGAGCTGGAGCCTGCTCCCCTCGGAGGGAGGGTGGTCCGCGGTGCTCCGCCTGCGCGAGCAGCCTGGCGAGGTGCAGGTCTGCCTCCTCGCGCTGCAGGAGGGCTGCCTCGTCCACCCTGGCCACTTCTTCGACTTCCCCCGCGGAGAGCACCTGGTGCTCTCGCTGCTGCCCCCACCGGAGACGTTCGACGCGGGGCTGGCGGCGCTGCGCAGAGCGCTCGCCCGGGCGGGCTAGCTACGGGAGGCTAGCTACGGGAGGTTGCAGCCCTTCACGAGGAAGTCCTGGCAGGGGGTGGCGCCGCCGGGGCAGTCGGTGTCGTTCGAGAAGCCGAGGTCGTAGCTGCCCTGGAGCAGGCGGAGGGAGTACGTGGCGGCGCCGCTGGCGCTCAACGGGGCCTGCGCGGCGCCGCCGCCGGCGAGGCCGAAGCGAACCGCGCCCCGGGGCACCCCGTTGGGCGAAGCGGGCAGCGCGGCGCCGTTGAGGCGCACGGTCCCGGAGAGGGTCACCGTCTTCAGCTCGAAGTCGAGGTTGCCGCTGGCGGCCAGCGAGAGCGGGTCCTTGAGCAGCACCTCGCCCTGACACGGGTACGGCGGCGAGCCGGTGGCCGGACAGTCGAGCCGGTTCTCGAACGTCACCGAGTAGGTGCCGGGGAACAGGCGCAGCTGGTACTGCGCCGGCCCGCTGGCGCCCACGGAGGCGAGCACGTCGCCAGAGTCCTTCTCCTGGAAGCGGATGAGGCCGCGATCCGCGCCGGTGGCGCTCACCGGAGCGCTGGCGCCGTCCACCTTCACCACCCCGCTGAGCTCGAGCACGGGGAGATCCAGCGCCAGCGCGCCGCTGGTGCTGACCGCGAGCGCCGGCTTGAGGACGCGCGACTGGCAGGGCGTGGGGCCGCGCGGGCAGTCGCCGGTGGTCTTCGCGAACTCCACCTCGTAGCTGCCCGGATACAGCGCCAGCTCGAAGGTCGCTGGGCCGGTGGAGGAGAGCGCGACGCCGGTCTGGATGGGCCCGCTGAAGGACAGCTGCCCGCGCGAGCTGAGCGAAGGGCTGTCCCCGGGCGTCTGTCCGTTCACCGTCACCGCGCCGGTCAGTCGGGCCACGGGCAGGTCGACGTCGTAGCTGCCGCTGGTGCGCAGTGAGACGCCCTTTCGCACGGAGTACGCGCCGCACGGCAGCGGCCCCTTGGGGCAGTCACTGGTGTTGCGCACCTCCACGTCGTAGTCGCCGGAGTAGAGCAGCAGCGCCTGGTAGGTCGCCGGGCCGCTCGCGCCGAGCGGCGCGGTGACGGTGCCGACCGCGTCCTTGAAGCTGAGCGTGCCGCGCTCCCCTCCGCTGGCGCTGTTGCCGAGCGCGAGCCCGTTCGCCTTGACCGAGCCCGAGAGCGAGATGACCGGAACATCGAGGTCCAGGCTGGCGGGCGTGGGCAGGACCGTCACCGAGGGGACGGCCTTGCGCGCCTGGCACGGCAGCGGCCCGACGGTGCAGCTGGCGCTCTTCGTCACTGTCACCGAGTGGGGGCCGGGGTAGAGCTTCACCGAGTAGGTGGCCGGACCGGTCGCCCCCAGGTCTGCGAGCGGGCCATTGCCGTCGGCGTCTGCGAAGCGCAGCTGGCCGCGGCTTGCGGTGGCGCTGGCGAGCGCGGCGCCGTTGGCCCTCACCTCGCCTGAGAGGGTGGAGACCTGGACGTCGAGGTTGAAGCTGCCTGAGGTGAGCAGGCTCACCGCCTTTCGCCGAATGGAGGTCTGGCAGGGCAGCGGCTGGCCGGTGGTGCAGAGCGCGGGGCCGCGGAGCGCGAGATCGTAGCTCCCGGGAGCCAGCGTCACCGTGTACGTCGCCCGGCCGGTGGTGCCCAGCCCGTAGGTCGCCACCACCGCGCTCCCCTGCCGGAGCTCGAGCGTGCCGCGCGTCGAGGTGGCGTCGGGCAGCACGGCGGTGCCGAGCGTCACCTCGCCGCTCACGGTGATGGGGAGCACCACTCCGCCGTCGCTCGCGGTGCCGCCGTCCTTGGCCGGCGCGCCCTTCACGTCGAGGTCCAGCGAGCCGCTCGCGGAGAGCATGAACCCCGCGCGCAGCTCCTGGGTGCCGCAGGGCATGGCGGCTTCGCGGCAGTCGGAGGCCTTGGTGTAGACGATGCGGTAGGAGCCCTGAAACAGGTGAGTGGAGAACGTCGCCTCTCCGCTCGCGGGGAGCGGGACGGTGACGGGGCGGGAGGTGCCGGCGAGGAAGAACTGGAGCGACCCGCGGGTGGTGCCGGCGGGCGCGCTGCGCCCCTCGAGCGTGATCCGGCCGGCCAGCTGCACCGAGGAGAGCTCCACGTCGAGGCTGCCGCTGGAGGCGATGGAGACCGGCTGGCACGAGGCCTCGCACCCGTTCTCGAGCCGCCCGTCCAGGTCCCGGAAGCCGCTCTTGCACTCGCCCACCGCGCAGGTGGCGAGCACGCAGGCCGCGGTGGCGTTGGCGAAGGCGCACTTGTGGAAGCAGGCGCCGCAGTGCTCGGGGTCGACCGCGGTGGAGACGCAGAGCGGGCCGCAGGCGGTGACGCCGCCGCCGTCGCAGGCGCCGCCGTCGCTGCCGCCGGCGACGCGGTAGCAGCCGCCGCTCAGACAGGCCTCGGTGATGGAGCAGGCCGAGCACGCGCCGCCGCCCAGTCCGCACGCGGACGCGCCCGCTCCCGCTTGGCACTGACCTGAAGGGTCACAGCAGCCGTTGCAGGTGGCCGGTCCGCACGGCCGCTCCGTTCCGCCGCCACAGCCGGCCAGGCCGGCCATCGTCAGGGCCAGCGCCAGCACTCTCCAAGTCGTCGTCATCCCTTGCCTCGCGCGCGTCGCTTCGTCGAGAGGGACACGCAGACCGCGGGGGTCGAGCAGGTTTTCGAGGTAGGTGGCTGTCGTACGATTCGGGTACAGGTGGTGCGTGCGTGCACCAGGCGGCGGACGGCCCCTCCCCCGCCGAGAACCGCAAGATCCTTGATCTCGGCGCTTCTTCCGGCCTGGGCAGGGGTGGGCGGGTGGCACACCCGTTGCCCGGTTGGGCCCTCATGCGCGTCTCGATGCTCGCCCTCGCCCTGCTCCCCCTGGCCTGTCAGCCGCCGCCAAAGGCGGCCCCCGAGGAGCTCCCGAAGGAGCAGCCGGCGCAGACCGCCATCTCTGCGGTGAGCCCCTTCGTCGTGCGGCACGGCGACGTCCTCACCATCCGCGGCGACGGCTTCTTGAGCTCCGGCAGCAACGCGTACGCGGTCATCGGCGGGACCGAGGTGGTGGAGTACCTCTCGCGCACCAACACGGAGCTGCGGGTGCGGGTGCCGCGCGCCGCGCGCGTGGGGCCGCGGATTCCGCTGCGCGTCACCTACGAGGGCGGCGAGCTGGAGACGACGGTCAACGTCGCTGCGCTCAGCGTGGTGGCAGCGGGCTACTACCACAACGTCGCCGTGCGCGAGGACGGCAGCACCGCGGTCTGGGGCTCCTGCCTGGCCGACTGCGCGGGGCTGCCGGTGGTGACGGGCGTCGTCGCGGTGGCTGCCGGGTGGCACCATGACCTCGCGCTGAAGGCCGACGGCACGGTCGTGGCTTGGCGGAGCAACGCGCAAGGGGAGTACGCGGTCCCCGCCGGGCTCGCCGACGTGGTGGCGATCTCCGCCGGCAACGAGCACAGCCTCGCGCTCAAGTCCGACGGCAGCGTGGTCGGCTGGGGCGCCAACGAGAGCGGCCAGGCGACGGTGCCCGACGGGCTCGCCGACGTGGTGGCGATCTCCGCCGGCAACGGCCAGAGCCTCGCGCTCAAGTCCGACGGCAGCGTGGTGGGCTGGGGCGCCGGGAGACCCACCCCGCCGGCCGGGATGTCCGAGCTGGTGTCGATCGCCGCTGGCGGTCATGATCTCGCGATCCGCGCCTCGGGCTCGCTCGTCGTCTGGGGCGACTCCACCTACCCGCAGGCGCAGACGCCGCCCTCCGGCTCCTCGGACGTGAAGGCGATCTCGGTCGGCTCCAACCACAACCTCGCCCTGCGGCTGGACGGCACGGTGCTCGCCTGGGGCGCGGACTACGACCGGCAGAACACGGTGCCGCCCGGCCTCGCCCAGGTGACCGCCATCTCCGCGGGCGCCAACCACAACCTGGCGCTCAAGTCCGACGGCTCGGTGGTGACGTGGCCGGAGGTCTCGCTCGGCACGCAGGCGCCTGCTGACCTGCTGGTCCGCCAGCCCTGAGGACAGCCACAGAGGGACACACGACGCCACCCGGGTAGGGCGATGGGGACCGAGGTGGCAGAAGTTTGTCCAAGCCGGAGGGGCTCGCTACTGTTCGGGATCGATGCCCACCGACATGAAGCCGGACGTGGCCTTCGAGCTGAAGCTCGTGTTCCTTCGCGAGCTGGACCTCGGCTACCGGCAGGCGCGTGAGGATCACGAGGCGCTGCTCAAGAACCCGGCGAATCCGCAGGCGCTGAAGGATCTCTGGAACTTCTTCCACAAGATCGCCGGCACCGCGCACTCCGTGGATCTCGCGATCCTGGGCTATCTGGCCGGCGTCTGCGAAGGGGTCACCAAGCTGGCGATGGACGGCGCGCTCAATGCGCTGCAGCGGCTGCCGCAGCTGCTCTCGGAGGCGCTGGCGGGTGTGGCGTCGGTGCTGGACAACCACGGTAACAAGCACTCGGATCGCCCGCTGCCCAACCCGGTGGGGCTGACCCAGCCGGACGTCACCGGTGAAGAGCGCGTCCTCTCGAAGGTGCTGATCATCGACGATGACCCGTTCAGCGCGAAGCTGATCGACAGCTGCCTGCGGGACGCGGGGCTGATGAGCTCCTTCTGCTGCGACCCGGCCATCGCGCTCAACACCATCGTCTCCGAGCTGCCGGACCTCATCGTCCTCGACGTGGCGATGCCGGGCGTGGACGGCTTCGACGTCTGCCGCCGCGTGCGCTCCCACCCCGCGCTGCAGTTCACGCCGGTCATCTTCGTCACCCGCCGCGGAGACCTCGAGCAGCGCGTGCGGGGGCTGGAGGTCGGCGGCAACGACTACATCTCCAAGCCGTTCGAGCCGCAGGAGCTGGTGGCGCGCGTGCGCTCCCACCTGCAGCGCCTCTCCGAGCTGCGGAACATGGCCATCCGGGATGGCCTCACCCGCTGCTACAACCACAAGTACTTCAAGATGCGGCTGGAGCAGGAGATCTCCAGGGCGCGGCGCTACCGGGACAACCTCACGCTCGGGATGCTGGACGTCGACTTCTTCAAGACCATCAACGACACGCACGGCCACCCCGCGGGCGACGCGGTGCTCGCGCACCTGTCGAACATCGTGGTGGCCTCGGTGCGCAGCACGGACGTCGTCGCGCGCTACGGCGGCGAGGAGTTCGGGATCCTCTTCGTGCAGGCCGGCGCCACCGAGGCGGCGATCATCACCAACCGCCTGCGCGAGCGGATCGCCCAGCACCGCTTCGCGATCCCCGCCGGCGTGGGCAGCGGCGACGCGCTGGAGATCCCCGTCACCGTGAGCGTCGGGGTCGCGCAGTTCGTGGACGACGACGACCTGGGGACCTTCCTCAAGCGCGCGGACGGCGCCCTCTACGACGCCAAGCGCTCGGGGCGGAACCAGGTCCGCGTCGACGCGCGCAAGCCTCAGTAGCGCGGAAGCTCCGCACCGTCCTCTCAGCATGCGGGACGGGCGCCACGTGGCGCTTCGGGCCTGGACGCAGCGCGGTTTGAAGGGCCTGGTCGCGCAGGGGTATACGCGGCGGATGCTCCGCACCGTCCCTCCGTTCGTCTGCCTCCTGGCGCTGTTGTTCGGCTGCGGTCCCCAGAGCGGGAGCGTGGAGCAACCCGGGGACGAGGAGACGGCCGGCGAGGTGGGCGAGGCGGAGGGCTCGCTGACGGCGACCGGGTTCTGGAGGCTCAAGCGCGCCGCGCAGGCGCCGGTGAGCGAGCGCGACTGGCTGGTGAGCCCTGCGGGCCGCCGCACGTTCGTGCTCGGGCTCAACACGGTCATGCGCGACGCCTCCTGCGACGGGATCGCCGGCTACATCCGGCGCACCGGCCCCACGGCGGCCGCGAACATCGAGTGGGCGCGCCTGTCGACGGGCCAGAGCGGCGGGCACACCGTCCCCAGCCCGTTCCGCTTCAACTCGGTGGGCGCCTTCAGCGACCAGAACGACTTCGACTCCACCGGCGGCACCTCGTACATGGTCCGGGCGAGGGCCAACGGCGGCGCGGAGGCGCCCTATGCAGCGGTGGTCTACCCGGTGCCGCGCGCCACCAACCGCGCCCTCAAGGACGAGTCGGGCGCCGTCCTCACCAGCGGCTACAGCGATCGCCGCGTGGGAGACCCCTTCAACCCCGCCTTCCTGGCAGACCTCGACGCCATCGCCGCCGCGGAGATCCACCCGTACCGCGCGGACCCGAACCTCATCGCCTGGTACGCGGGGAACGAGCAGGGGATGTTCGACTCGGTCGGCGGCGCGGGCGGCGTGCGCGACTTCCGCGCGTGGATCTGGTCCGACGTCCCCGCCGGCTCCTCCATCGACGCCCCCAAGTGCGCGCGCCACGCGCTCGCCGCCTTCCTGCGGCAGCGCTACGGCGCCATCGCCGCGCTCAACCAGGCGTGGGAGAGCGCGCACGCGGGCTTCGCCGCCATCGTCGAGGCCGGCCCCAAGCCGGTGCCCTACGTGCACGACTGCAACCTGGCCTGCCGCTCGGACCTGCAGCGCTTCGTGCACGACCGCCTGCTCAAGGAGTGGGTGCGCGTGGTGACGACGCGCTTCCGCGCCGCGGATCCGAACCACCTGCTGGGCTCGACGCGGCTGGCGCTGGCGGACTCGACGAAGTACCGGTTCTACGCGCCCGCTGACAGCGCGCTGCCGGACAAGTGGGCGGACAGCGGCCGGCCGCTCCCCAACGACTCGTCCGACGTCCGCTACGGGCCCTACGACGTGCTGGCGCGGGACGGCAGCGCCGGGTTCGACTTCGTGGCGGTCAATGTCTACGACGGCGACGCGACCCTGCAGAGCCCGTGGTTCCCGGACGGCATCCACAAGCTCAGCGCGCTCAGCGGGCTGCCGGTGATGATCAGCGAGTTCAGCATCCGCGCGCGCGTGCCAGGCTGGACGAACAAGGGCGGCGCAGGAGCGTTCGTGAGCAGCGCCGACGCCGTCGAAGATCAACTCCAACGCGGCCGCAGCTACCGCTCGCAGATCGAGCAGTTCGCGTCCTTCCGGCGCATCCTCGGCGCCAACTTCCACGCCTGGAGCGACCGCTTCCTCGCTGCCGACGGGGCGCACCAGATCAACATGGGGCTGGTGCAATGCGACGACCCTGCGCGCGGGCTCGCCGCCGGGGCGCGGTGGTCGAACGCCGTGCAGCCCATCTCCGACACCAACCGGAACATCCTCGCCATCCTCGAGGCGCGCACCGGCCTCTGACCGCCCGAAGGCGAGGCGCGGTTTCCTGCGGGCCGGATGTCTGAAGTTTCCAAAGTAAATCCAGTTGCTTGGACCCACTCTTTGCGCCTGCCTGCTTGACGCGTTGCAGCGGTCAACTTGACGCGTCGCAACAGCGCGTGCATGCTGCGCCGCGTCTTCTTCAACTCGCAGATCGAACACACGGACTGAAGCAGCCTTGAACCGCGCGACCCCCAGCCGCTTTTCCGCAGTCGAGACCGGGTCGGTCGCGCGCAATGCGTCGCTCGTCGTCGTTGGCCTTATTGGCCTCCTTGGGCTCGTGAGCCTTATTGGGCTCATTCGCCCTGGAGGTGGGCTGGCCTTCTAACCGAGTCGTCCTGGTTCGAACGCCAACCCGCCTCCGGAAACGGAGGCGGGTTTTCTTTTGTCCGGAACCCGCATGAACCTCGAAGCAAAGAAGCAGCGAACAGGCGCGCAGGTGTTCTGGGACGTGCTCGCGCGCGAGGGCGTGGACGTCGTCTTCGGCTACCCCGGGGGCGCCATCATGCCGATCTACGACGCGCTCTACGCGCAGAGCGTCCGGCACGTGCTGGTCCGCCACGAGCAGTCCGCGGCGCACATGGCGGATGGCTACGCGCGCGCGAGCGGCAAGGTCGGCGTGGCGCTCGCCACCTCGGGGCCCGGCGCGACGAACCTCGTGACCGGCATCGCCACCGCGATGCTCGACTCCTCGCCGATCGTCTGCATCACCGGCCAGGTGTCCTCGCCGCTCCTGGGCAGCGACGCGTTCCAGGAGGTGGACATCACCGGGGTGACGCTCCCCATCACCAAGCACAACTACCTCGTCACCCGCGCGGACGAGATCGCCCCCACGCTGCGCGAGGCCTTCTTCGTCGCCCGCTCCGGCCGCCCGGGGCCGGTGCTGGTGGACATCACCAAGGACGCGCAGCAGCACCTGACGGACGCCGCGCCCGAGAGCGGGCCGGTGCGGCTGCCCGGCTACCGCCCGCAGGCGCGCGTCGCCGAGGAGGAGCTGGCCAGGGCGGTGGAGTTGATCGACCAGGCGGAGCGGCCGCTCATCTTCGCCGGCCATGGCGTGGTGATGGCGGAGGCGGGCGGACGGCTGCGCGCGCTGGCCGAGAAGACGGGCGTCCCCGTCGCCGCCACCTTGCTCGGGCTGGGCGGGTTCCCGGCCACACACCCCTTGAGCCTGGGGATGATGGGCATGCACGGCGAGGCGTGGGTGAACTGCGCCATCCAGGAGGCGGATCTGCTGATCGCGCTCGGGATGCGCTTCGACGATCGCGTCACCGGCAACCTCAAGACGTACGCGCAAAAGGCGCGGAAGATCCACGCGGAGATCGATCCCTCCGAGGTGAACAAGAACGTCAAGGTCGACGTGGCGCTCGTCGGCGACGTGGGGGAGACGATCTCCGCGCTGCTGCCGCGCGTGAAGGCGAAGGCCCGCGAGCGCTGGCTGGCGCGGATCCGCGAGCTGAAGGGCGACTCCGCCGTGCGCGACATCCAGGCGCTGCCGGAGAACGGGCGGCTCTTCGCCGCGCACGTCATCCACGACCTCTGGCGGCTCACCGAGGGGAAAGCGCTGGTGGTGACCGACGTCGGGCAGCACCAGATGTGGGAGGCGCAGTACTACAAGCATGACTACTCCCGGAAGCTCATCACCTCCGGCGGACTGGGGACCATGGGGTTCGCGCTCCCGGCGGCGATGGGGGCCCGGTTCGCGGCCCCGGCCGAGGAGATCTGGGTCGTCGTGGGGGACGGCGGCTTCCAGATGACCGCGGCCGAGCTCTCCACCTGCGCGCAGGAGGGGCTCAAGGTCAACGTGGCGATCATCAACAACGGCTTCCTCGGCATGGTGCGCCAGTGGCAGCAGTTCTTCTACGAGGGGCGCTACAGCGCGACCCCGCTGAAGAACCCGGACTTCGTGCTGCTGGCGCAGTCGCACGGGCTGACCGGCCTGCGCGTGACCCAGCGCGCGGAGATCCCCGCCGCAGTGGCGCGAGCCCGCGAGGCGCCGGGGACGGTGGTCATCGATTTCCGCGTCGAGCAGGAGGACAGCGTCTACCCGATGGTCCCCTCGGGCGCGGACCTCGCCGACATGATCCGCCGCCCCAACCCGCTGGTCGAAACCGCTCAGGACGAGTGAGGAGCACCGCCATGGCCCAACCCCGCACCGTTCGCACCTTCGTGGTCTACGTCGAGGACAAGCCCGGCGTCTTGAACCGGGTCATCTCGCTCGTCCGCCGCCGCAACTACAACATCGAGTCGCTCACCGTCGGCCGCACGGAGCGCCCCGCGGTGTCGCGCATCACGCTGGTCCTCCCCGCGGACGACGACGCGGCCCGCAGGATCGAGGCCAACCTCTACAAGCTGGTGAACGTCCTCTTCGTCAAGGACGTCACCCACGTCTCCACCATCGTCCGGGAGCTGGTGCTGGTGAAGGTCCGCGCGGACGACCGGCGCCGGGGCGAGCTGCTCCAGCTCTGCGAGGTCTTCCGCGTGCGCGCGGTGAGCGTGGCGCAGGGCTCGGTCACCATCGAGGCGACGGGGGCGCCGGACAAGCTGGAGGGGCTCTTGGAGGTGCTCCGCCCGTTCGGAATTCTAGAGATGGTCCGCACCGGCGCAGTGGCCATGGCCCGCACCGGCGAGGCGGAGATCGACCAGCTGCTCTCGGGAGAGGCCCCGGCGCCCGCGCCGGAGGTCCTGCCACCTCCGAGCGTCTCCGCCGGATCCCAAGGGGACTCCCGTGCCGCCTGAGGCAGGCGGCTCACTGGAGCGGCGCGTGGAGCTGTACGACACCACGCTGCGCGACGGCACCCAGCGCGAGGGGATCTCCCTCTCGGTGGAGGACAAGCTGCGCATCGCCGCGCGGCTGGACGCGCTCGGGGTCGCCTTCATCGAGGGGGGCTGGCCGGGCTCCAACCCGAAGGACGCGGAGTTCTTCGCGCGCGCCCGGGAGCAGGTGTGGCAGCGCGCGCGCCTCGTCGCCTTCGGCGCCACTGCGCGGGTGGGGGCGCGGGCCGAGCAGGACGCGGGCCTGAACGCGCTGCTCTCCGCCGGCACCGAGGTCATCACGCTCTTCGGAAAGAGCTCGCTGCTGCACGTGCGCGAGGTCCTGCGCGCCACGCCGGAGGAGAACCTCCGGCTCATCGAAGAGAGCGTGGCCTACCTGGTGGCCTGCGGCCGGCGGGTCCTCTACGACGCCGAGCACTTCTTCGACGGCTTCTCGGAGGAGCCCAGCTACGCGCTGGAGACGCTGCAGGCAGCGGCGCGCGGCGGCGCGCACACGCTCATCCTCTGCGACACCAACGGCGGCACCCTGCCCTGGCGGATCGACGAGGTGGTGCGCGAGGCGGCGAGCGTCGAGCGGCCGCTGGGCATCCACTCCCACAACGACGGCGAGTGCGCGGTGGCCAACGCGCTGGCGGCGGTGCGGGCGGGCGCGTCTCACGTGCAGGGGACCATCAACGGCTACGGCGAGCGCTGCGGCAACGCCAACCTGTGCGCGGTGGCGCCGGACCTGGAGCTCAAGCTCGGCATCCGCTGCCTGCCCCAGGGGCACCTCTCGCAGCTCTACGAGGTGGCGCACTTCGTGGCCGAGGTGGCCAACCTCGCCGCGGATGAGCACCTGCCCTATGTCGGTCGCAGCGCCTTCGCGCACAAGGGCGGGGTGCACGTGGCCGCGGTGCGCCGCAGCGGCCGGGCCTATGAGCATGTGGACCCCGCGTCCGTCGGCAACCGCACCCGCATCGTCGTCAGCGAGCTGTCCGGCAAGGCGACCGTGCACCAGAAGGCGGAGGAGCTGGGGATCCACCTCGCCTCGGGGGACGACCGCGCGGTGCTGGACGAGCTGAAGGAGGCCGAGGCGCGAGGCCACGCGTTCGAGGCGGCGGAGGGCTCGGTGGCGCTCCGGCTGCGGCGGCGCTCGTCCGACTACCGGCCCCCGTTCGAGCTGGTCGACTACAAGGTGATGGTCGGCCAGACGGGCGCAGGCGCGTGCTACGCCGAGGCGACGGTGAAGCTCGCCGTGGCGGGCGAGCTGCTCTTCACCGCCGCCGCCGGCAACGGCCCGGTGAGCGCGCTGGACGCGGCGCTGCGCAAGGCGCTGCGGCCGGTGTTCCCGCAGATCCAGCGCATCCAGCTGGTGGACTACAAGGTCCGCATCCTCGCCAGCGGCGACCCTGGCCCCGCAGCCGGCCCGTCGCGCGCGCCGCAAGGCGGCACCAGCGCGGTGGTGCGCGTCCTCATCGACTCCAGCGACGGCGAGCGCCGCTGGAGCACGGTCGGAGCGGCGGAGAACATCCTCGCCGCCTCCTGGCAGGCGCTCGCCGAGAGCATCGAGTACGGCCTGCTCGTCCTCAGGTCCTCAGCCTCGCAGTCCCACCCCACCACCACCGCCGCACAGGAGATCGCATGAGAGCGCACCTGGTCGTCTTCCGGGATCCTTCCGACGAGAGCGCGGCCCTCGAGGAGGCGACGAGGATCCTGGCGGCGGTCGCCTGGAGCTTCGGGCATGAGCTCACCTTCGAGCCCGCGCCGCTCGACCTCTCCGGCGTGGCCTCGTGCCGGAGCGCCGCGGCCGCGCTGGTGGCCCCGGCGGCGAGCTTCTCGCCCGTGCTGCCGGAGCTGCGGCGCTCGCTGGAGCTGCACGCCCTCGCCCGGCCGCTGCGCGCCTTCCCGGCGCTCGCGGGCAGCGGCTCGCCGAGGCGGCCGTACGCGGTGGACCTGGTGGTGGTGAGCGAGCACGGCACCCAGGCGGTGGACGGTCCCGCCGGCGCGCCGGGCGCGGCCGTGCTCAAGGTGGCCTGTCAGCTGGCGAGGCGGCGCTGGGGGCTGCTCACCGCGCTGGATGCGGGGGCCTCGGCCGGCTCGGAGATCCCCGGCGCGTTCGCCGTGGCGCGCGAGTTCCCGGAGCTGTCGCTCTCGCGCGAGTCGATCGACGCGCCGGCGCGCGCGCTGGCAGATGCCCTCTCCCGCTACGACGTGGTGGCCACCACGCCTCCCTGTGCGCGCTGGCTGTCGGACGAGGCGGCGCTGCTCCCCGGATCGGTGGGGTCCTGTCTGGAGGCCTCCTTCGGCGAGGGCACCTTCGGCCTCTACCATCCGCTCGCCGGCGCCGCCGGGGCAGGCCGGGCCTCGGTGGGCGCGGCGATCGCGGCGGCGATGTTGCTTCGCCACTCGCTCTCGCTGGGCCGGGAGGCCTCGGCGGTGGAGACCGCGCTGGCCACGGCGCTCGCCGCGGAGGCGGGCGGCCGCCGGCGCCGCGAGGACCTGTGCGCTTCCCTCTGCGACTCGCTCTCCGGCGGGCTCCCCTACTCCCAGGCGATCTGAAGGACGAACCATGGCGATGAACTCCGAGCACATCTGGATGAACGGCCGGCTGGTCCCCTACGCCCAGGCGACGCTGCCGTTCCTCACCCCCGGGCTGCACTACGGCGTCTGCGCCTTCGAGGGCATCCGCTGCTACCGCACGCCCAGCGGGCCGGGCATCTTCCGGCTGCGCGAGCACATCGAGCGGCTCTTGCGCTCCGCCGCGGTGATGGGGTGGCGCGAGGTCCCCTTCACCCTCTCGCAGCTGATGGAGGGCTGCGCGCAGACCGTGCGCGCGAACGGGTTCGAGGAGTGCTACCTGCGTCCGCTCCTCTACCTGGCCGAGGGCGGGTGGAACCTCAACATCGACGCCGGGAAGGCGCACGCGGCGATCGCCGTCTGGGAGTGGAAGGACTACCTGGGCGCGGAGGCGGCGGAGCGCGGCGTGCGGGCCAACGTCTCTTCGTACACGCGCCATCACCCGAACGTGATGATGACGAAGGCCAAGATCAGCGGGAACTACCCGAACTCGGTGCTCGCCAAGACCGAGTCGGTGCGGCTGGGGTTCGACGAGGCGATCATGCTCGACCCCAGCGGGCACGTCGCCGAGTGCACCGGCGAGAACCTCTTCCTGGTGCGCGGCGGCCGGCTGCTCACCCCTCCGGGCGCGAACGTGCTCGAGGGGATCACCCGGGACACCGTGATGCAGCTGGCGCGGGAGCAGGGGCGGGAGGTGGTGGAGCAGCCCCTGACGCGAGATCAGCTGTACATGGCCGACGAGGTCTTCGTCACCGGGACGGCGGCCGAGGTGGTGGCGCTGCGGGAGATCGACTTCCGCACCATCGGGACCGGACGCGCCGGCCCGGTGACGCGCGCGCTCCAGGAGGCCTACGGCGCCTCGGTGCGCGGCAGGCACGCGCGCTCCGCAGAGTGGGTGACCCTGGTGAGCCCGGCGAAGGAGGCCCCCGCCGAAGAGCGCGCAGGCCGGCACGAGCGCTCCGCCACCGAGGGGCGGGTATGAGTGACCGGCGAAGGACGGTCCCGGGCGAGCGCGACCCCGCTCCCGCGCAGCCGGGCCACGCAGCCGCGGGGTCGAACCGTCCCGACCCGGAGCCCCGCGTCACCGTCTTCGACACCACGCTGCGCGACGGCGAGCAGTCGCCGGGCGCGAGCATGAACCAGACGCAGAAGCTGCAGATCGCGCTCGCGCTCAGGGACTTGGGCGTGGACGTCATCGAGCTCGGCTTCCCCGTGGCGTCGGTGGGCGACTTCCAGGCGGTGCAGACCGTGGCGCGGCAGGTGGAGGGGCCGGTGATGTGCGCGCTGGCCCGGGCACAGCGGGAGGACATCGACCGCACGCACGAGGCGCTCGAGGGCGCGGCGCGGCGCCGGATCCACGTCTTCCTCGCCACCAGCCCGCTGCACCGCGAGCACAAGCTGCGGATGACGCGGGAGCAGGTGCTGGCGCGCGCGGTGGAGGGCGTGCGCTACGCGCGGGAGCGGTTCGACGACGTGCAGTTCTCCGCGGAGGACGCGGCGCGCACCGAGTCCGACTTCCTGGCCGAGGTGGTGGAGCGCGTCATCGAGGCGGGCGCCACGACCGTGAACATCCCGGACACCGTCGGCTACGCGCTGCCCAGCCAGTTCGGCGCCACCTTCGCCTTCCTGCGCGAGACGGTGCGGGGTGTGGCGGGCGTCACCCTGAGCGCGCACTGCCACAACGACCTCGGCTTGGCGGTGGCGAACAGCCTCGCGGCGCTGGAGGCGGGCGCGCGCCAGGTGGAGTGCACCATCAACGGCATTGGCGAGCGGGCGGGGAACTGCGCGCTGGAGGAGGTGGTGATGGCGCTGCGCACGCGCCATGACGTGCTGCGGCTGAAGACCGGCATCCGCACCGAGCGGCTCTACCCCACCAGCCGGCTGCTCTCGAACATGACCGGCCTGCACGTGCAGCGGAACAAGGCGGTGGTCGGCCAGAACGCGTTCGCGCACGAGGCGGGGATCCACCAGCACGGCGTGCTCGCCCACCGCGAGACGTACGAGATCATGCGCCCGCAGGACGTGGGCTTCTCCAGCAGCACCCTGGTGCTCGGCAAGCACAGCGGCCGCCACCTGCTGCGCCAGCGGGTGAAGGAGCTGGGCTACCACCTGGCGCCCGAGGAGCTGGACGCGCTCTTCGAGCGGGTGAAGGAGCTGGCGGACCGGAAGAAGGCCATCTACGACGCGGACCTCGAGGCGTTGATCCAGGGCTACGCGGAGCCCACCCGGCCGGCGGCGTGGACGCTGGTCTCGCTGACCGCCTCCACCTCCACCGGCGCCCTGCCGAGCGCGGCCGTCGCGCTGAGCGGGGCGGACGGAGCCGTCGCACGGGACGCCGCGCTGGGAGATGGGCCCGTGGACGCAGTCTTCAAGGCGCTCGAGCGCGTCACCGGCCTCTCCCCCACGCTGCGGGACTATCAGGTGGCCAGCATGTCGCTCGGCGAGGACGCGCAGGGCGAGGTCTCCCTCGAGGTGGAGCACGACGGCCGCCGCTACCGCGCCCGGTCGGTGAGCACGGACATCCTGCTCGCGAGCGCCCGCGCCTTCCTGGACGCGCTCAACCGCATCACCGCCGACGCTCCGGCGAAGAGCCCGGGCGCCGAGCGCGCCGCTCCGGAGCCGCTCACCCCGCCTCGCGCGGCGAAGCCGAGGGCCGCCGGCTCCGCCACTCCCGCCGGCGTGCGCGCGGAGCTGTTCCACGCCGCCGATGACGCAGCGCCGGTCGCCCTGAGCGTCGACCCTGCCGCCCCGACCCCTCCCCTCGCGGTCACCCCCACGCGAGGGTCGCCATGAAGCACCCGCCCGAGCCGTCCCAGGAGAGCCCGATGCCCGAAGCCGCAAGCCGCCCGCGCACGCTGTTCGAGAAGGTCTGGACCCGGCACCTGGTCCGGGGGGAGACGCCGCAGACGCCGGCCATCCTCTACGTGGACCTCCACCTGCTGCACGAGGTCACCTCGCCGCAGGCCTTCTCCGCCCTGCGCGAGCGCGGGCTTCACGTGCACCGCCCCGACCGCACGTTGGCGACCATGGATCACTCCATCCCGACGACGCCGCGCATCGGCGGGGCCATCCAGATCACCGACCCCGAGGCGGCAGCGCAGCTCTCCCGGCTGGCGACGAACTGCGAGGACTTCGGCGTCGAGCTGTTCGGCCTCTCGAGCGAGCGGCAGGGCATCGTCCACGTCATCGGCCCCGAGCTCGGCCTCACCCAGCCGGGCAGCACCATCGTGTGCGGCGACAGCCACACCAGCACGCACGGCGCGTTCGGAGCGCTGGCGTTCGGCATCGGCACCAGCGAGGTGGCCCACGTCCTGGCCACCCAGTGCCTGCTCCAGCGCCGGCCGCGGACGCTCGAGGTGCACGTCCGCGGGCGGCTGCGCGAGGGGGTGACCGCCAAGGACCTCATCCTCGCGGTGATCGCCAAGATCGGGATTGGCGGCGGGACCGGGCATGTCATCGAGTACACGGGCCCCGCCGTGCGCGCGCTGGACATGGAGGCGCGGATGACCGTCTGCAACATGTCCATCGAGGCGGGTGCGCGGGCGGGGATGATCGCCCCCGACGACGTCACCTTCGAGTTTCTGGCCAGCCGCCCGCGGGCTCCCAAGCGCGAGGCCTGGGTGCGAGCGCTGGAGCAGTGGCGCGCGCTGCCCAGCGACCCGGGCGCCGTCTACGACCGGCGCGTGGAGCTCGACGCGGACGCCCTCGAGCCGATGATCACCTATGGCACCAACCCGGAGATGGCCGTCGCCGTGGGCGGACGGGTGCCGGATCCAGAGCGGGCCGGCGACGCGGCCTCGCGGCGGTCCCTCACCCGGGCGCTGGAGTACATGGGGCTCAAGGCCGGACAGGAGCTGAAGGGCCAGCCGATCGACGTGGTGTTCATCGGCAGCTGCACCAACGCGCGGCTGTCGGACCTGCGGAGCGCCGCGGAGCTGTTGAAGGGGCGCAAGGTGGCCAGCCGCGTGCGGACGCTGGTGGTGCCCGGGTCGCAGGAGGTGAAGCGCGCCGCGGAGGCGGAGGGGCTGGATCAGATCTTCCGCGACGCCGGCGCCGAGTGGCGCGAGCCCGGCTGCTCCATGTGCATCGCCATGAACGGCGACGAGCTGCGCGCGGGGCAGTACGCCGTCAGCACCAGCAACCGCAACTTCGAGGGGCGCCAGGGCAAGGGAGGCAGGACCTTCCTCGCCAGCCCGCTCACCGCCGCGGCGTGCGCCGTGAGCGGGCAGATCTCCGACCCCCGCGAGGTTCTCCGCCCATGAACAAGCCGTTCCAGAAGCTCGTCTCCCGCACGGTCGTCATCGCCGCGAACAACGTGGACACCGACCAGATCATCCCTGCCCGCTTTCTCAAGGTCACCGACAAGCGGGGGCTGGGGAAGTGGCTCTTCGCCGACTGGCGCTACGACCCCAGCGGCGCGCCGCGTCCAGACTTCGTCCTCAACGCTGCTTCCACCGCGGGGGCGCAGGTGCTGGTCGCCGGCGACAACTTCGGCTGCGGCTCCTCCCGGGAGCACGCGCCCTGGGCCCTGGCCGACTACGGCTTCCGCGCGGTCGTGAGCTCCTCCATCGCGGACATCTTCCGGAACAACGCCGTGAAGAACGGGCTGCTCCCGGTGGTGGTGGGCGAAGACGAGCACCGGAGGCTGCTGGAGCAGCCCGGAGCGCAGGTGACCATCGACCTCACGAGCCAGGAGCTGACCTTGCCGGACGGCACCCGCGTGCGCTTCCCGATCGACCCCTTCGCCCGCTACTGCCTGCTCAACGGCATCGACGAGCTGGGCTTCCTGCTCTCCGAAGCGGACGCCATCGCCGACTTCGAAGGGAGGCTGGAATGAAGGCGCTGATCGCGGTCCTTCCCGGGGACGGAATTGGTCCCGAGGTGGTGGCGCAGGGCGTGCGCGTCCTGAACGCCGTCGCCTCGCGCTTCGCGCATGAGCTCACCTGCCGCGAGGCCCGCATCGGCGGCGGGGCGATCGACGCGGACGGCGACCCGCTGCCCGCGGCCACGCTGGAGCTGTGCCGCAAGGCAGACGCCGTGCTGCTGGGAGCGGTCGGTGGCCCGAAGTGGGACCCGCCGGCGCCGCTCCGCCCGGAGCAGGGGCTGCTGCGCCTGCGCAAGGAGCTGGGGCTGTTCGCCAACCTCCGCCCCGTCCTCCCCCACCCGGCGGCCGCCGAGTCCTCGCCCCTGCGCCCCGAGCTCTTGCACGGCGTGGACCTCGTCGTCGTCCGCGAGCTCACCGGCGGCATCTACTTCGGCGAGAAGCGCCGCGAGAACGACCGCGCGTTCGACGCCTGCGTCTACACGGTGGCCGAGGTCGAGCGCGTGGTGCGCGTCGCCGCGCGGCTCGCGCGCAGCCGCCGCAAGAAGCTCACCTCGGTGGACAAGGCGAACGTGCTCGAGACCTCGCGGCTGTGGCGCGAGACGACCGAGCGGGTGGTGAAGGCCGAGTTCCCCGACGTGCAGCTGAAGCACATGCTGGTGGACGCGTGCGCGATGCACCTCATCCGCCAGCCCGCCGAGTTCGACGTCATCGTGACCGAGAACATGTTCGGCGACATCCTCACCGACGAGGCCTCGGTGCTGGCGGGCTCCATCGGGCTGCTCCCCTCGGCCTCGCTCGGGGACGGCAGGCTCGGGCTGTACGAGCCCATCCACGGCTCCGCGCCGGACATCGCCGGCAAGGGGCTCGCCAATCCGCTGGGGACCCTCTCGAGCGTGGCGATGCTGCTGCGCCTGTCGCTGGGCCTGGAGGAAGAGGCGCGCGCGGTGGAGGCGGCCGTCGCGGCGACGCTGGAGGGCGGCGTCCTCACCGCGGATCTCGCGCCGGTGCGGATGACCGCGGCGAGCACCCGCGAGGTGACCGACTCGGTGATCGCCAAGCTGAGGCCGCGGTGACGCCCTGCGCGCCGCGGGGTTGCGCCGGGCTGAGCCTGCGCGACCCGGTCCCCGCTCCACCCCAGAGCCGTCAGCGCCCCAGTTCCCAGCCCGGAGCCCGCAATGCCACATGACCCACGCCACCAGAGCCGCGCCATCACCGAGGGGTACGCGCGTGCGCCCGCGCGGGCCATGCTCAAGGGGATCGGCTTCACCTCCGAGGAGCTGGCGCGGCCGATCATCGGTGTCGCCAACACCTGGATCGAGACCATGCCCTGCAACTTCCACCTGCGCCGCCTCGCGGAGCAGGTGAAGGAGGGCATTCGCGCCGCCGGTGGCACGCCCATGGAGTTCAACACCATCTCCGTCAGCGACGGCGTGACGATGGGGACGGAGGGGATGAAGGCGTCGCTGGTCAGCCGCGAGGTGATCGCCGACTCGATCGAGCTCTGCTCCCGCGGCCACCTCTTCGACGGGGTGGTGGCGCTGGTGGGCTGCGACAAGACGGCGCCCGGCGCGGCGATGGCGCTGCTGCGCCTCAACTTGCCCTCGCTCATCCTCTATGGCGGCTCCATGGCGCCGGGCTGTCACGACGGGAAGGACGTCACCATCCAGGACGTGTTCGAGGCGGTGGGTGCGGTCTCGGCCGGGAAGATGAGTCAGGAGGCGCTTGGGCGGCTGGAGGACGTGGCCTGCCCCGGCGCCGGGGCGTGCGGCGGCCAGTACACCGCCAACACCATGGCGCTGGCGCTGGAGCTGCTCGGGCTCTCGGCGCCGGGGTACGCGAGCATCCCCGCCGAGGATCCCCAGAAGCTCCCCGCCTCCCATGCCGCGGGGGCCCTGCTGATGGAGCTGTTGCGCACGAACCTGCGTCCCCGCGACGTGCTCACCCGGAGGTCCTTCGAGAACGCGATCGCGTCCGTGGCGGCGACGGGAGGGTCGACCAACGCGGTGCTGCATCTGCTGGCGCTGGCGGTCGAGGCGGAGCTGCCGCTGACGCTGGAGGACTTCGATCGCGTCAGCCGAGCCACTCCGTTGATCGCGGACCTGAAGCCCGGCGGGCGTCACGCGGCGGTCGATTTCCACCGCGCGGGCGGCGTCCCGCTGTTGCTCGAGCGGCTGCTCGCGCGCGGCCACCTCCACGGAGAGGAGCGCGCGGCAGATGGCCGGACCCTGCAGGAGCACGCGAAGGGAGCGCGCGAGACGGCTGGGCAGCGCGTCCTGGCGACCGTCGACGCGCCGTTCAAGGCGACCGGCGGGCTGGTGGTCCTCAAGGGCAACCTCGCGCCGGAGGGCTGCGTCATCAAGATGGCCGGCCACGAGCGGCTGCACCACCGCGGCCCGGCGCGCGTCTTCGACTGCGAGGAGGAGGCCTTCGCCGCGGTGAGCGCGCGCCGCATTCGACCCGGCGACGTGGTGGTGATCCGCTACGAGGGGCCGCGGGGCGGCCCCGGCATGCGCGAGATGCTCGGGGTCACCGCTGCGCTCGTGGGACAGGGGCTGGGCGAGTCGGTGGCGCTGCTCACCGATGGCCGCTTCTCCGGCGCGACCCGCGGGCTGATGGCGGGACACGTGGCGCCCGAGGCGGCCGCAGGCGGGCCGATCGCCGTCGTCCGCGAGGGAGAGCTCATCACCTTCGACGTGGAGCGGCGCAGGCTGGACGTGGAGGTGAGCGCGGAGAAGTTGGCGCAGCGGCTGGTCGGGTTTGCGCCGCCTCCGCCGCGCTACGCGTCCGGCGTGTTCGCGAAGTACGCCGCGCTCGTCTCCTCGGCGGCGCAGGGAGCGGTGACGCGCGCGCCGGCTCCCCCCGCTCCAACCCCCGCCCGCGCTGCCGTCGGCTGACCCAAAGAACCTTCAACCTCCACCCTTCACCTACAAAGGAAGAGAAGAGCATGGCCACCATCCACTACGACCGGGACGTCACGCTGGACCTCATCAAGTCGCGCACGGTCGCGATCATCGGCTACGGCAGCCAGGGGCACGCGCATGCCCTGAACCTCAAGGACTCCGGCGTGGACGTCCGCGTCGGGCTGCACGCCGCGAGCAAGTCCCGGGCGAAGGCGCAGGGCGCGGGGCTCAAGGTCTGCACCGTGGCCGAGGCGGCGCGCGACGCGGACATCATCATGGTGCTGGCGCCGGACCAGACCCAGAAGCAGATCTACGAGGCGGAGATCGCCCCACATCTCACCAAGGGGAAGGCGCTCTTCTTCGCCCACGGCTTCAACATCCACTACGGGCAGATCCAGCCGCCCGCGGACGTGGATGTGGCGCTGATCGCCCCCAAGGCGCCGGGCCACATGGTGCGCCGGCTGTTCCAGGACGGGACGGGGACGCCAGCGCTGATCGCCGTGCACCAGGATGCCACCGGCCACGCGAAGGCGGTGGGGCTCTCGTACGCGCGCGCGCTGGGCGCGACCCGCGCGGGCGTGCTGGAGACGACCTTCAAGGAGGAGACGGAGACGGATCTCTTCGGCGAGCAGGCGGTGCTCTGCGGCGGCGTCACCGCCCTCATCCAGGCGGGCTTCGAGACGCTGGTCGAGGCGGGCTACCAGCCGGAGAGCGCGTACTTCGAGTGCCTGCACGAGCTGAAGCTCATCGTGGACATGGTGTACGAGGGTGGGATGGGCTGGATGCGCCACTCGGTGAGCGACACCGCCGAGTACGGCGACTACACGCGCGGCCCGCGGGTGGTCAACGACGAGACGAAGGCGGAGCTGCGGCGCATCCTCCGCGAGGTGCAGACCGGCGCGTTCGCGCGCGAGTGGATCCTGGAGAACCAGGCCGGACGCCCGATGTTCGAGAAGCTGCGCGCGGAGGGACGCGCGCACCCGATCGAGGAGGTGGGCCGGCGCGTGCGCGAGATGATGCCGTGGGTGCGCCGCAAGGACTCGAGCGAGCCGAACGCGCGCTGACGTCAAGCGCTCACGTCAAAGATCGAACTCCTCGGCCATCCGACACTCAACGCACACACTTCGGGCGGGACGTTGCGCAACGACTCCCACCCGAGCGCGTTGGTACCGTGCGCTTCATGCGTGCGCTGCGGATGGCCGGGCTGCTGACGCTGATGATCTCGAGCACCGCGTTGGCGCGCGTGTCGGTCGGCACGGGCGGGGGTTGCGCGGACATCGAGACCAGCGTCCGCGCGGACCTGCTCGCGGGGACCTCGGGCGCGACCTACCCGGGCTTTCCCATCGGGTACCAGATGCAGTTCCACGGCGGCATCCCCATAGGCCATGGGTTCATCCCCGACCTGGCCATGGAGCTGACCAACTGGTCGGCGGGCCCCCAGCACCTGTCGCCCAAGGGCGGGCTCTTCGCCGGGGCGAAGGCGGGGATGCGCTGGACCCAGGAGCTGGGCTGCTTCCGGCCGTGGGTGAGCGTCCATCTGGGCTTCCCGCGGCTGTTCTACCCCCGCGACGGCCAGCCCAACCGCATCGTCCCTGCGGTGGAGACCGCGGTCGGCCTGGACGCGTACTTCGGCGCCGGCATTGGGCTGGTCGTCTACTCCAGCTTCACGCAGAACCTCTGGTCGCCGGTGCGGCCCCACAACTACTTCTCGTTCGGCCTGGGGCTGGTGCTGGCGCGCTAGTGTTCCGCCCGGGGCATATTGAGCACAGCGAGGAGGCAGAGACCGAAGTGAGACGGCGCACACGAGGAACGAGCAGCGGAGGCGTGCCCGCAGGCACGTCGAGCAGCGGAGGGCCGAGTCTGCGCGTCGCAACGAGAGGATCGGCCTCCGCAGCGATCAATCTGCCCCGGGCGGAGCACTAGAGTCAGCGGCCGAGGCTGGCCGCCCGCATCGACTCCTCGACCAGCGCCAGCAGCGTGTCCAGCTCCCGGTCCGGGATGTTGAGGGCGGGGGCGATGTAGACGGTGTCCCCGAGCGGGCGGAGGTAGACGCCGCGCTCGAGGGCTGCCTCGTACACGCGCCAACCGCCGCGCGCCAGATAGCCGCCGTCGCCCAGATCCACCGCCCCCACCATCCCGAGGGATCTGGGACGGACGGCGCCGGGCACCGTCTGGGAGATCCTCTCGAACGCGGCGGAGATTCTGGGCGCCTTGCGGGCCACCTGCTCCAGGACGCGCTCGTCGCGGAAGACCTCCAGCGTCTCCAGCGCCACCGCGGCGCCGAGCGGGTTTCCGCAGTACGAGTGGCCGTAGTAGAGCGCGCGCTCCTCGCCCCCGAGGAAGCCGGAGAAGATCCGCTCCGAGGCGAGCGTCGCCGCGAACGGCAACAGCCCGCCGGAGAGGGACTTGGCCAGGCAGAGCAGGTCCGGCGTCACCTGGGCGCGGTCGCAGGCGAAGACGGCGCCCGTCCGGCCCAGCCCGGTGAAGACCTCGTCCGCGATGAGGAACGTGTCCGCCTCCCGGGTGGCGGCGCGCACGGCGCGCAGGAACTCCGGCGCGTAGATCCGCATCCCGCCGGCCCCCTGCAGCAGCGGCTCCAGCAGCACCCCCGCCAGCTCGTCACCGGCTTCGCGCAGACTCTTGGAGACGAGCTCGAACGCGCGCTCCCAGCCGCCCTCGTCCGCCGGCGAGGGGACCTGGATGACGTCGAAGAGGAGCGGGCCGAAGACGCGGCGGAACACGGCGATCCCGCCCACGCTGGTGGCGCCCATCGTCTCCCCGTGGAAGGCGTGCGAGAGGGAGAGGAAGCGGGTGCGCCGCGGCCGGCCGTTCTGCGCCCAGTACTGCGCCGCCATCTTGATCGCCACCTCGACCGCGGTGCTGCCGTTGTCGGAGTAGAAGACGCGCGTCAGCGGCTCTGCCTTCGCCGCTCCACCGGTCAGCGCGCAGAGCGCCGACGCGAGCTGGGCGGCCGGGGCGTGGGTGCAGCCAGCCAGCGACGCGTGCGGGAGCGTGGAGGCCTGCTGCAGCAGCGCCTTCACCAGCCGGGGGTGGCGGTGGCCCAGCGTCGACACCCACCAGGAGCCGTTCGCGTCGAGGTAGCGCCGGCCGTCGGCGTCTTCCAGATGCACGCCCTCCGCGGCGGCGATGCTTTCCAGCACAGTGGGATCCGAAGCTTGGAATTCACGTGACTTGAAGTCGCGGC
>JADMIO011560702.1_pt1 | contig 32483 bp, 44 predicted proteins | sample 8958161 | NCBI WGS metagenome assembly JADMIO01 (sample SAMN16585339, study PRJNA669376) | soil metagenome | isolation source: Crop rotation soil | place: USA: Cullars Rotation, Alabama | collected 2011
GCCGCGACTTCAAGTCACGTGAATTCCAAGCTTCGGATCCCACTGTGCTGGAAAGGCGCGTGCCTCTGCCAACGGTGAGAAATCAGGCGTTCTTCCAAGGCGTCGGACGCGGAATCCATCGCGGTACAGCGGCCTTGTAGCGCCGATATTCGTCGCCAAACCGTCGGTCGAGCCCAGGCTCCTCGAGCAGCCGGAAGTAAATCGCGTTGATGAAGAAGAACGTCACTGCCCAGATAGCGAGCACGCGTGAGCCGAGGAAAAGCGACTCGCCGATCAGAATGATCAGGACCGCACTGATCATCGGATTTCGTACGAACCGGTAGGGACCGACTACTACGAGGTGTTCGGTCGGATCCCACGGTGCCAGGGTCCCTCTTCCGACGCTCGCGAAGAGAGTGACGCACCAGATGAAAAGCGAAATTCCACCGAGCAGGATCAACATGCCCGCGAGATGGGCGAACGTCGCGGTAAAGGTGCCATCGATCCATCGAGAGTCGGACGGCGCAAATGCGTCAATCAGCCATCGCGGCAAAAGCACTGTCACAACGAACGGCAGCAGGAGGATCGCGACGAAATGCCGAATTATCACCACGAGGGTCGGCTCCGTTTATGGCTTCCTTGGCATCGGCTGCTTGTCGCGACCGAATGGATCGCCGAGCAACGCCTCCGTGTGCATCGAGCAAACCCAGCTTCCGTCGCGACGGACCCATGTCGATGAGTCCGAGGCTTCAACTGTTAACGGTTTCCCGTCCACGGTGAGGAGCTCCTTCACCTTGTACGCGACGACTGCAGCATCATCGGTCACGAGCCGAATCTGAACGTCCGACAGGGTGAATTCGTGGAGAGTCCAGCCGCCCGCCTGCAACATTTTGCCGAAAGTGTCCCGGCTGATGCGAGCCACGCCGGAGGCTCCGACGACGATGCATGGATCGTCGGTCAGCCGCATCGCCGACTGTACATTTCGTTCCTTGATCGCCGTCCAGTATTGCTTCTCCAGATCGAGCAGCTGTTGTTCGATTGGGCCTTCGGGCATTCTCCCTCGTCCTCGCAAGGTTGGTCATACATTGGGGGCGAAGTCCGCTCCAATCAAGCGTGTAATCGGGTTGTCAGGCCTCCCCTCTCAAAAGACCAGTAAGCCGCGCTTGACTCCAGTTGCCACCGCTTCTGCACGCGTCGTTACACCGAGCTTCCCGAACAACAGCTCGAGATGGGTTTTCACGGTGTTGGTCGAGATGCCGAGTCGCGCCGCGATCTGCTTGTTGACCAGGCCATCGGCGAGGAGCGCGAGGATCTCATTCTCGCGCCTGCTGAGACTCGCGGAGCCAGCGTCGTTGGCGATGCGGTTACTCCCGCGCGGGTTGTCCGCCGGCGCCGCGCGGGCGATCAGCACCAGCTCGGTACCCGGTGGTACGTCAGCACTCGAAGTGGCGACGCCGACGATCTCGAATTCCTCGCTCGATCTCAGCGCTGCCGCGAGTGATGCGCGCAGTTTCTCTGTCGGCGCGACGATGGCAACGCGCGTCATCGCCGCGCGCTCTGGTCAGGCTGCTCGCTGGGCGAGAGCGCGCTCGACGAATTGCTGAACCAACGTCGATGGAATCGCGACACCAAGTCCATTGACGACCATGCTGTTGATTCCAACCAGGCGTCCTTCAGCGTCCACGAGCGGCCCACCCGAATTGCCGGGGGCGAGACGCACATCGGCGACAATCCAGCGGGGCGATTTCGACCGGTCGCGCGCGACTGTATGAATGACTCCCATCGCCAGCGCATCGCGAACCCCGAGCGGGTGTCCGTGGGCGAAAACGAGCTCGCCGGCGCGAAGCGATTCCGGATCGCGCAGCTCCAGCATCGGCCCGCTGACCAAGGGAGCGGCAATGAGCGCGAGATCATGTTGAGGATGGTACGCGAGTGCGCGCGCTTCGCGCCACTTGCCCATAGCATCGACTTCGATCGATGATCCGCGTCTGACGCAGTGCGCGTTGGTGACGACGAGACCCGCACCGCCCCAGATAATTCCCGTTCCGCTACCGACCTCACCGCTCCGTACTTCGACGACTGCTTCCCTCAGCAGCTCGGCGAGGCCGTTCAGATTCGACGATGCCGCTCGCGCCGAACCAAAGATTGCCGAGTTCATTCCCGCTCACCTCGATCGCCAGGCGTTATGGAGATGGTCTTCAGAACGCCCCCGCGCAGAACCTTGAGAGCCACCGGCTGATCTCGTTTCTCCGCCAGCGAATCCAGCAGGTCATCGGGGCGAGACAGCCGTTGCCCGCCCGCTTCGAGCAATAGATCTCCGAGCAGAACGCCGCCTTTCTCTGCCGGCGAGTTGTCGGCAATCGAGACGATTAATAGACCCCCGTCTCCGGAGAGCTGGTGCTCTTTGGCGAGCGCGGCTGAGAGTGCCACCGGTTGTACCGCCACTCCAATGAACGGCCGGCGTACGTGACCGCGCTCCAGGAGCTCGTCTACCACTCGGTCAACGGCCTGCGCCGGCAACGCCAGAGGGGTTCCGCGGGCAAGCGCTGAATTGTTGATGGCGAGCACACCACCGCTGGCGTCGACGAGCGGTCCGCCCGAAAAGCCGTCGTAGACGGCGAGATCCAGACGGAGCACGCGATCGATGCGCGCACCCTGCCAGGTGCGCCAGCCTTCGCCGACAGCGCTCACGATCCCGAAGCTGGCTGAGACATTCTTGCCCGGGCGCCCGACGGCGAGGACCAGCGTGCCAACCCTGACCGAGCTGGCATCCGCACGGGGCGCAGCCTTGACGCTCGCATTTCCCTCGATGCGGAGCACAATCAAATCCGTCGCGGAATCGCGACCGGCAATAGTCGCCCTGGCCGATTCGCCGTTTGGCAGGGTGACCGATATCTCTCCTTCACTCCGTACCGTGTGGCTGGCGCTGACTACCACGCCATCACGCCAGACGATGCCGCTCGACGGAATACGCCGTCGCGCGTGAATAGCAACAACCGAGTTACCAGCGGTTTGTACAGCTCCGGCGAGCTGTGAAGAAAGTTCCGAGAGAGCACTGCCTGCGCCTGACGCTGATGCTGACATGTTTGACCCGATGAGTGACGCCGAATGAATCGCTCGCGGCATCGACAGCGGGTATCGGACGAATGGGTGAGGCTGGCCGCGCGGCTTTCGGGGCGCGATACTAGTTGCCGCGAAACAGTGACTATCGAGGGATTCGTATGAGCATCGCCGACACGCTGCTGCCGGAATTCGATCAGGAAATGGCAACCACTCGACGGGTGATCGAGCGCGTTCCCAGCGATAAAGCAAAGTGGAAACCGCACGACAAATCTTTCCCGCTCGGCCACCTCACCCAGCTCGTCGCTGGAATGCCTGGCTGGATCACCAATGCCGTCACGCAGACTTCACTCGACCTCGGCGGTTATCCGGGATACAGCTACGAGAAGACCGAAGATCTTCTCAAGGTGTTCGACAAGAACGTGAAGGAGGCGCGGCAGGCGATCGCACAGTCCAAGGACTCAGACTACGCGGTTAAGTGGTCGCTGAAACGCGGTGACCAGGTCTTTTTCAGCGCGCCGCGTGGGGTGATCGTTCGCCAGACGATCAATCACCTCGTTCATCACCGCGGGCAGCTGACTGTGTATTTGCGTCTAATCGATGTACCGGTGCCGTCGATCTATGGTCCTACCGCGGATGAACCGATGCCCGGACTTTCGCCGCGCAAATAGCGGCTATCGCGCAGGGTTGGACCGGGACAGCTCGCGAAGCGTGTCCTCGACTTCAGCAACGTGGCCGGCGACACTCACCTTCGGAAAAATCCGGACGATACGGCCGTCGGCGTCGATGATTACGGTTGTGCGCTCGACTCCCATGAACTTGCGGCCATACATCGATTTTTCCTTCCAGACACCGAAGGAGTCCGCCAGCGAATGCTTCTCGTCGGCGAGCAGCTGAAAGGGAAGACTGTACTTCGTCTTGAACTTGACGTGTGACGCGACGCTATCCGGACTCACTCCGATGATGCGCGCGTCGGTCTGGCTGAAGCGGGGAAACGCGTCGCGGAAGTCGCACGCTTCCTTGGTGCATCCCGAAGTATCGTCCTTCGGGTAGAAGTAGAGCACGGTGTTTCTGCCCTTGAGCGAGTCGCTGCTGACGACGCTTCCGTCGTCGGCGGTAAGGGAGAAGCGTGGCAGCTTATCGCCTTCCTTCAACCCCGCGGACTTCTTTGGTTTTCGAGTGGCCACTCAGTGGGAAGCAGCAGGTACCAGTGTGCTCGCTGCCGTCACGATCGGAGTCAGCAGCTCGCGCCAGATTGCGTAGCCATCGTAGTTCATGTGCAGGCGGTCGACCGTGAACAGCTCCTCGCGCGGCTTTCCATCGGTGCCCAGCATCGGCGTGAAGACGTCGACGAATGCGAGCTTGGGATCCTTGGCGGCGTATTTCTGAATCATGCTATTCGTCGCCCGCATTTTTTCGGCGAGGGCCCAGCGATCGCCACTTGGCTTGATCGAGATATAGGCGACTCTCGTATCGGGCAAAGCCTTGCGTACGATGCCGACGAACGACTTGTAGTCCTTGAAGATCTGCTCGGGCGTTCTGCCGGCCGACAAATCGTTGTCACCCGCGTAAAGCACGACGAGCGATGGCTTGTAAGGAATCACGATCCGCTGCGCATAGCCGACGACATCGTCGATCTGCGAGCCGCCGAAGCCGCGCTGAATGACGTTGACGCCAGGGAAATCTGCCTGCAGGTCGGGCCATAGGCGTATCGAAGAGCTACCGACGAAAACCACTCCGCCCGGCTTGGGCGGATCGGTGCGATCGGCGTCCTCGAAGGCGCGAATTTCAGATTCCCAGCGACTCTCGGGCTGGACCGCAACGGTCGCCTGTTGAGTCGCGGTTGTCTGGGCCGAACTGCTGGTCGCGACAAACGAAAGCGCGACGAGAAAGAGCAGAAAACGCATGGGCCTACACAGTATCATGAAGGCCAATTTCTGTAAACAGGGCGGTAGGTTTTCGGCTTATCTACGCCTTGCTGCTCGCCGGCGCTCCGCGGTTGCGCAGCTCCTCGGCGATTTGCGGCTGCTTGCAGTAGAGCGCCCAATCGAGAGGCGTACCGTCGAAGATCGTGTCCCTGATATCGGTGCGCGCCCCGCGATCGAGCAACAGCCTGACGACATCATCCCGACCGGCGGAGATGGCGTTGTGCAGCGGGGTCGCGTGTGAGTGAAATCCCTCCGGGCAGAACCGATTGGGGTCTTCACCTGCGTCGAGCAGAACTCGCACCACGTCGGCATGTCCGTGCTGCGCGGCGAGGGCGAGCGCGATGTGTCGGCTCCGCGCGTCCGCTGCGGGCAGGAGTTGTGCGGCGTCGTCTACGCGTCCGAGTCCAGCGGCTGTGGGAAGGTTATCAGCCGGCGCACCGCGCTTCGCCAACCGGTCTGCCGTTTTCCAGTACCCGAATACAAGCGCCGTCATGATGTCGGATTGCCATTCGGATCCGGGGCCGTTGTGTTTCGCGCCGTAATCGAGCAACAGCTCGGCGAGATCGGCCTGCAGTCCTGCACCGGCGGGATGAGCGCTGGAGACCAGCATGCTCATCGTGGTGCACAGGTTGTCGTACATCATCGCCAGCGCGTCTGGATCCGCTCCTGAATCCAGTAGCAGCCGAGCGACTGCCATGGCATTGGGCGGAGTTTTCTGGCGGACGCCTTCGACTCCGTTTGCGGCGATGTAGTGGAGCAACGTCGCGCGGTGAAACCGTGCCGACCTGCGGTGGACCAGCGGCGCATCGTTTTGAATCATTGTTCGGAGAGCATCGACATCGCCCGTTACGACGGCGTCGACTGCTCGCTCGAACTGCGCTGCCTGACCGTTCTCGGCGATCTCATCCGCGAATTTCGTGAGGTTGAACCACGCCGGGAATCCATACTCATGAGCGACCACGAGGCGCGCATCGTCGAGATCGAGAGTCGATGGATCGACGTCGGTGACGGTCTTCCCGCGAAAATGAGGATGCATCCATTTGAAATTCCACAGCGCGGAGTCCTCGCGCGCTTGGAGCGCATCGTACAGCGCTTTCGCTTCGCGCTCGTAATCATCGCGCGTCGCGGTCCATGGTAGGTCGTGGCGTACACTCATGCTGTTAGCCGGAGGATCCGAGCCTCATTCTACCACGAATGAACGAGGCTCGGGAGAATCGTTCCGTTGTCGGCTGGTTGGATGCAGCCAACGGCTTGGGTTCAGCTAGGATCGTTTGCTCAGTACGTCTCCGAGCGCGTCCAGGCGTTCTGACCAGTATTCCTTTATCTCCTTTGCCATATCGCGATCCGGCAGCTTGGAGTGCTGGATGGCAACGGAGCTTTTCGAGCTTCCCTTCGGGGCGAAGCCGACGGCGACAATGGACTTGTTCCAATCCAGCCGCATCGATTTGGGCTCGGTCGCTTTGCGTATTCGAACCTCCGCTCCGTTCAACCAGCGCCGGCGCGTGACGTCGTCTGCCCACGCTTCGAATAGAGTTTTCACCGGCACGTCGAACGTTCGCGACTTGCTCGCTTCGTAACTCCCGTCGCGCCGCTGTCCTTTGGCGCGAAGTCCCTTGATTCGCTCGTAGCCAACGGTCACGGTCTGCGACCACCAGTCGCCGACTTTGTAAGTCTTTTTCACAAGCGCGGCGATCTCGCCGTGCGACATTTGATCGGCGCGGTGATAATCCAGTGCCTTCACCCAACGTTGCCACCCGCAGCCGGTTTTCTGTTTGATGACGGAGTCGCTCATGCCGGCAAGTGTGGCATAGTCGACTCCGGTTTTCTTTTTGGGTTTCTTGAGGACGTTCGACCGGGCGGTGGTGTACGCTTCACCGGTCTTCTTCATGCGAGCGCGAACGATGCGCTTGAAATCCTTGTTGGAAGTCATCGTCAATCTCCTTTGGGCACACCACGGTGCTCTCCCCAGCAGCGCGCCGCGGTGACGCAAAGGATCGACGAGCCAATCCGGGAGTCTGCCCCCCTTTGCCTCGCTACGGACTCCGGCTGGGGCGGAGTCTCAAGAGGTTGGGCGTGGATTCAACGCCGCCTCCACGATGGTACGTCTGGATTTCGGCGTCAAGACTAGTCGTTGCCGTCGCCGACGGTTCAGGCCGAACGTGATGTCTTGCGAAGTAGCTGGAAGGCCCAGAAGCAGAATCCGGCAGACAGCAGCGTGATCGCGACAAACCACGGATCGCGATCGCCGTGAAAGCCCGTCTCCGAAAACATCCGCCACACGTGAAGGATGGTCAGCAATCCGAAAATGACGCCGGTGGTGATGAGATACGCTTTCATCGCATTGCCTCCTGAGCGCGCGTTGCGCCGACACGGTTACGCACTGCCTCAAAATCACGAATTGGTCGCACTTCGATCGAGCCAATCTCCGACCACGGAAATTCAGACGCGATGCGCACGGCTTCATCAATGTCTTCGGCTTCGATCAGATTGAACCCAGCGAGAATCTCTTTGGTCTCGGCGAACGGACCATCGGTGATTGTCAGACGGTTATTGCGGCGACGCAGCGTCTTTGCCGTCTTCGGACTCTCGAGCTGCTGCGATTCGATCAGGCTGCCCTGGGTTTTAAGCTCGTCCGCGTGCTCGATACAACCCTTCATCGTCTTGTCGAATTCCTGTCCGGACATTGCATCGAGCATTGCCGGGTCGTTGTAAATAATCACCAAAAACTTCATGCTGGGGCCTCGTCAGACTGCGAATGAAATGTCGGCGATGAAATGTCTTCCCCGCCTCGCTGAGAAAGTGGTGTGTTCCGGAATGTTGAACAAGGTGTGCAGTGCGGCTAGCTAGGAGCTTTCCGAGAGTGCGCTCTCCAGCGCGTTCCACGCCAGGAGAGCGCACTTCACGCGCGCCGGAAATCGTGCCACGCCAGCGAGGGATCGAAGCGGGCCGAGTTCGTCGGTCGCCTCGCTCGCACCGAGCATGAGATCGCGGAATCGCGTTCGGAGCGAGTCGATCTCAGCACGTGTTTTTCCTTTGAGGAGCTGTGTCATCATCGAAGCGGACGCCTGTGAGATCGAGCAACCGCGACCGGAAAACTTCACGTCGCTGATTTGATCTCCGTCGAACGAAACCTGCAATCCGATCTCGTCGCCGCAGAGCGGGTTCTTCATCTCTACGCTGGCGTCGGCATTCTCGAGCGTGCCCTTGTTCCTCGGCCGCCGATAGTGGTCCAGAATCATTTCCTGGTACAGCGCCGAGAGCTCGGCGGATTCAGGGCGCGGCATACGAGAAGATTTCGCGCGCCTTGATGATTCCCGCTACGAGAGCATCGATGTCGCTCTCGTCGTTATAAACGTAGAAGGACGCTCGCGCAGTAGCCGGCACGTCGAGACGCCGCATCAGCGGCTGCGCGCAATGGTGGCCCGCACGAATACAAACACCCTCACCGTCGAGGATCGTCGCCAGGTCGTGCGCGTGAACGTCATTCATCGTGAAGCTGACCACCCCACTTCGCTCACTGGCTGGCGGACCATAAATGCGCACGCCGTCGATTGCAGACAACCGCTCCTGCGCCGCCGACATCAGCGAGCGCTCGTGCGCGATTACTTGATCCATTCCGACTCTGTCGAGGTAATCGACCGCTGCCGCCAGGCCAACCGCGTTGGCTGCATTCGGCGTCCCCGCCTCGAACTTGTGTGGCAGCACATTCCAGGTCGTGCGATCGTCGAGCACGAACTCGATCATATCGCCGCCCGTCTGATAAGGCGGCATCGACTCGAGCGTCTGACGCTTCCCAATCAGGCCTCCGATTCCCATCGGGCCGAGCATTTTGTGCCCGCTAAAGGCGTAAAAGTCGACGCCAAGAGAGTCGAACGAGACCGGGAAGTGAGGAGCGCTTTGCGCGCCATCACAAACGAGAATCGCGTCGCTGTTTTCTCGAACGATGCGCGCGATGTCCGCAACCGGATTGATCGTCCCGACTGCGTTGGACACGTGATTGAATGCGACGACCTTGGTCCGCGCGTTGGTCAGTTTCGCGAGATGATCGAGATCGATCCTCTCATCCGGCGTCAGCTCGCAAATGCGGAACTTTGCGCCCTTACGCGCTGCGAGTACCTGCCACGGGACGAAGTTCGCGTGGTGTTCGAGAGCGGTGACGACAACCTCGTCTCCAGCTTCGACGTTGGCCCAGCCCCACGAGGCCGCGACGAGATTGAGCCCTTCGGTAGTGCCGCGCGTGAAGATCAGGCAATCGGAGTCACGAACGCCAAGAAACTGCGCGATCCGAGTGCGCGCCTGGTGATAGAGCTCGGTCGCATTCACTGACAGCGTATAGGCGCCGCGGTGCGGATTCGCGTTCGATGTCTCGTAGAAATCGCGCAGCGCATCCAGCACAGCCTGCGGCTTTTGGGATGTCGCTGCTGAATCCAGGTAGTGGAGTCCGGGATTGCGCGCGAAAATCGGGAAGTCCGATCGCAGGTTCACGGAACGCGTACCGTCGATGGCTCGTATTTCCCGTCGACGCGCTGGCATCGCGGACCGACCATGATCTGATCGCCTTCCAGCCTTACCTGAAAGACCGGCAGCGGACTGGTGGCTGGGACCTGTTTTACCTCGCCGGTGCGGCAGTCGTAACGCGCACCGTGCCAGGCGCACTGCAACGTCCCGTCATGGAGCAAATCGCCGAGCGACATCGAAAAATGCTGATGGGTGCAGATATCACTCAGAGCGGAAATCTGGTTCTGGAAGCGCACCAGGCAGACTGCGTCACCACCCGACCGCACCCGTTGCAAAACCGCTCCCTCCGCCAAATCACTCAACGAAGCGACTGTCTCGAACTCGGAATTGCTATCCATCGACCCCCAAACAGGGCGTGCGGAGCCAGTCATTCGGTGCCTCAGAATTGTGTCCGGCCGATGCTGCCGCCACTTGCCTCATGTTGCGTAAGTATCGACAAGACAAGGGGATAGATACACAGCTGTTCGCTTGACTATCCCGACAGGATTACTTTAGATTGAATCTACGAAGGGAAGTTGAGAAACGCCAAGGAGTTGGAATGAGTTCGGGAATCGAGGCACTGGTCAATCGGGAGTACGCGTACGGGTTCGTCACCGACGTCGAGACGGATACCGTCCCGCCCGGACTCAACGAAGACATCATCCGCACCATCTCATCGAAGAAGAACGAGCCCGCGTTCATGCTGGAGTGGCGCCTCAAGGCATATCGTCGTTGGCTGACGATGAAAGAGCCGCACTGGGGCAACGTTCAATATCCACCAATCGATTACAACGCGCTCGTCTACTACTCGGCGCCGAAGAGCGTCAAGCCGTTACAGAGTCTGGACGAAGTAGATCCCGAGCTGCTGAAGACTTATCAGAAACTCGGCATCTCGCTCAACGAGCAGAAAATGCTCGCCGGTGTTGCCGTCGACGCGATCTTCGACAGCGTCTCGGTCGGCACGACGATGAAAGAGGAGCTCGGCAAGCTCGGCATCATCTTTTGCTCTTTTGGCGAAGCGGTTCAGAATCATCCAGAGCTGGTGGAGAAATATCTCGGCACCGTCGTACCGCACAGCGACAACTTCTTCGCCGCGCTCAACGCGGCTGTATTCAGCGATGGCTCCTTTGCATATGTGCCCAAGGGCGTGAAATGCCCGATGGAGCTCTCGACTTACTTCCGTATCAACAGTCGCAACACCGGACAGTTCGAGCGCACGCTGATCGTCGCCGACGAGGGTGCCTCAGTCAGCTATCTCGAGGGATGCACCGCGCCCAAGCGCGACGAGAATCAGCTGCACGCAGCAGTCGTCGAGCTGATCGCGCTCGACAATGCGACGGTCAAGTACTCGACGGTGCAGAACTGGTATTCGGGAGATGCCGAGGGCAAAGGCGGGATCTATAACTTCGTCACCAAGCGCGGCAAAGCCGCCGGTGTGAACTCCAAGATCTCGTGGACGCAGGTCGAGACCGGCTCGGCGATCACCTGGAAATATCCAAGTGTGATTCTGCAGGGCGACAATTCAACCGGCGAGTTCTACTCGGTGGCCGTTGTGAATCGGAAGCAGCAGGCCGACACCGGCACCAAGATGATTCACATCGGCAAGAACACGAAGTCGACGATCGTGTCGAAGGGCATTTCCGCGGGGGAAGGCAACAACAGCTATCGTGGACTCGTGCGTGTTCTGCCAAAGGCAGCCGGCGCGCGCAACTACACCCAGTGCGACTCGATGTTGATCGGCAACAAGTGCGGCGCGCACACCTTCCCGTATATCGAGGTGCAAAACAACTCGGCGACGTTAGAACACGAGGCGTCGACGTCTAAGATCGGAGAGGATCAGATCTTCTATCTGAAACAGCGCGGGCTGAGCGCCGAGCATGCGGTGTCAATGATTGTGAGCGGCTTCTGTCGGGAAGTGTTCAAGGAGCTGCCAATGGAGTTCGCGGTGGAGGCGCAGCAGCTGCTTGGTATCACGCTGGAAGGAAGCGTCGGTTAAGATCAAGGCAATCCCGCCAACTCTGCCTCATGTTCCTCAGAAATCTCCGGGACAAACTGACCGCTGGGTGGAACTGGCTGCGCTCTGGTCCGCGCACTCCGGGCTATCCATTCACGGCGAACTGGACGTTGTTCAGCCAGGCGGTCTACGCGATTCAGACAACTTTCAATCAATGGTTTCGTGCTCGTAATAAATGATCTTCACGCCGGCATCGGCGATCGTGAAATACTTCGCGGCATTACACTGCGTGTGAATGCAGGCGAAGTGCACGCGGTGATGGGCCCAAACGGCTCCGGTAAATCCACACTGGCGCAAGTTCTTGCCGGAAATCCGTCGTACGAAGTCACTGGCGGTACAGTGACGTACAATGGCCAGGATTTGCTGGAGCTCGATCCCGAAGTGCGCGCGCAAAACGGAATCTTCCTGGCGTTTCAGTATCCGGTCGAGATTCCCGGCGTATCCAATGCGTATTTCCTGCGCAGCGCGTACAACGAGATCCGTAAAGCAAACGGCCAGGAAGAGGTCGATCCACTCGAGTTCCTCGATCTCGTAGAGGAAAGGCTAAAGCTCGTGGACATGGACGAGTCGATGCTCTCACGCTCGGTGAATCAGGGATTCTCGGGCGGTGAGAAAAAGCGAAACGAGATTTTTCAGATGGCCGTTCTCCAGCCGCGACTCGCGATTCTCGATGAGACCGATTCAGGCCTCGACATCGACGCGCTTCGCATCGTCGCGCAGGGTGTCAACAAGCTGCGGTCGCCGGAAAACGCGACGATAGTCGTTACGCACTATCAGCGTCTGCTCAACTACATCGTTCCTGACTTCGTTCACGTTCTCGCCAACGGCAGAATCGTGAAGTCGGGCGGTAAAGAGCTCGCGCTCGAGCTCGAGGAGAAGGGCTACGACTGGATTCAGAACACCAGTCCAGCAGCGGCCGGAGCGGTCGCTTGACCGAGATAGCAATCAGAAACTCAACGCGAGAGAATTCGGGCAAGCCAGGATCCAAAGCCGAAGGCGCGACCACGCGCCCGCTCGGTTCGATGGAGACCTATCGCCGGGAATTCGACGGTTTACCCGCCGGCCCGGAATGGCTGCAGTCGCTGCGGAAGCAAGGCATGACTCGCTTCGAGTCGCTCGGCTTTCCCACGATGAAAAACGAAGACTGGCACTTCACCAGTGTGGCGCCTATTTCCGAGCGCGTGTTTCGCCTCGCGACTGGAGCTGAGTCGAACGGCGACGGTGAGCGTCGCGGCGCGTCTCGTCGGAAAGGTGATGTCACGAACCCAGTTGGCATCACTCCGCAGCTTCTCGATCGCTTCAAGTTTGGCGAGAAGGATTGGCACACGCTCGTGTTCGTAAACGGCGCGTTCGCTGAAGAACTTTCGGGGTTCGCCAGCGTCGGAGAAGGTGTCCGCGTCTCCAGCCTCGCGCGAGCGATCAAATCCGGATCAGAGCTCGTCGAGCGGAATCTGGGCAAAATTGCCCGGTTCGATCAGCACGCTTTCACCGCGCTCAACACCGCTTTCGTTAGCGATGGAGCCTTCATCGAGCTGCAGCCGAACACCGTCGTCGATGCACCGATCCACCTGCTGTTCGTTTCGGACGGCGATGGCGTCTCACATCCGCGAAATCTGATCATCGCCGGTCGTCATTCGCAGGCCGTGTTCGTCGAGAGCTATGTGTCGCTGCGCGAAGGCGAGTACTTCACCAACGCTGTCAGCGAGATCGTGCTCGGCGAGGGCGCACACATCGATCACTACAAGATCCAGCGTGAGAACGAAAATGCGTTTCACGTTGGAACGGTGCAGGCACGTGAGGCGCGCGATAGCCAGCTGCACTCATTCTCGTTTGCCACCGGCGGATCGCTGGCGCGCACGAACATCTATACCTCGCTCGATGGCGACGCGGCGACCTGCACACTGAACGGTCTTTACCTCACCGACGGCACTCAGCACATCGACAATCAGACGAGCATCGAGCACATCGCGCCGAATTGCCCGAGTCACGAGGTGTACAAGGGCGTACTTGATGGGCGTTCGCACGGCGTTTTCAACGGCAAGGTCTACGTCCATCCCGAAGCGCAGAAGACCGACGGCAAGCAGAGCAACAACAACCTTCTTCTCTCACCAAGCGCGCGCGTCGACACCAAGCCACAGCTCGAGATTTTCGCTGACGACGTGAAGTGCACCCACGGCGCGACCGTTGGGCGACTCGACGAAGTGGCGATGTTCTATCTGAACAGCCGCGGCATCGGGCGCGACACAGCTCGGACGCTTTTGACTTATGCGTTCGCCGCTGACGTGCTCGAGACAATAGAGCTTGAACCGCTAAGGAAAGAACTAGAGCGGATGGTTCTTCAGCGGTTTACCGACTCGCGAGCTTAACTGAGGACCACTCGCTATTCGCTGATAGCTGCACGCTGACCGCTTAGCGCTGCAGGCGACGGGACAGATCGCGACCTTTGAGGAAACGCGATCTGTTTGCGTTTAGGCGATGAGATGTGTCCCGTTGCAGGCAGCGGACAGCTGACAGCGTGCAGCTATCAGCGAATAGCGAGGTAGTGCGCTTTTGTTCTCAGTCCGCAGTTATCGTCCGAGCAGGTAGAGTATCACCACGATCACCGCAATCGCCCCGATGATAATGTTGGTCGGGACTCGGCGCGGCGAATCGGGATCGAGATCGCTGGCAAGGATCGGGTGCTTGATCGTGTTGCGGCGCGTGCTGATGTCCTTTTCGCGCTTGGTCGCGGTTGCCGGGTCGATCACGGCAACGCCCAGCGGCAGGCGCTGCGTCGTAAACGTGAAGAGCGCGGAACCGACGGCGACCTTGTCACCTTCGGACAGCGACCGCGGCTCGGCGAGGATGCTGCCGTTGACCAGGGTCGGGTTAACTCCACACGGATGAATTACGAACTTGCCATCCTCGAGGCGTAGCTCGGCGTGGTTTCGAGAAACTGCCGGCTCACGAATGAGGATATGGCTGGCGGCATCGCGGCCAATCGTCAGCAAAGAATTCCTGACCGGGTAGGCGCGGCGCTCGAACTCGTATATGAGGTGGGCGCTGTCGTCGCCCGGGGCCTGTAAAGGCATTGCAGCCATTCGATCTCCGTGTTCCTAAAGACGAATGAGCTACTGATGAGGCTACATTAGCTCCGCCTAACAGGGTACCAACCCAGGGCGGGGGGCTCGTTGGCGGAGCCCGGGACGCGTATTATACCCCAACAGACTAACCCAACTCCCCGGAGGGGGCATGGCTACAAAACTCGAAAAGACGCTGAAGCGGGAAATCGAGATCGACGGCAAACCCTACATGGTCGCCATCTCGCCGGAAGGAGTTAAGGTCACCCAGAAGGGATTCCGAAGAGGACCCGAGCTAACCTGGCGCTCGATCATCAGCGGCGAAGCCGAGATGAGTCAGCAGCTCAAATCATCTGTCTCGTCGAGCGGGGAGTCGGGAGAGTAGCGCTCAGGGGTTGCCGTGGGGCATGCTCATGCCGGGCATGCTGTCCTGCATCTGCAAATTGGGATTGCTCTGTACGTCAGACAGGTGCTCCTGGACGACGACCCAGCGACCCCCTCTATTCTGAAAGACAGCTGTCCACGCACCGCCGATTACGTGATTCATTCCGGTCGGCGTCTGGTGCGGGACGCGATACGTGCTCGTCATCACCGCTGCGTCGGGGGCGAGCACATCGACGTTCATTGACGTCCATTCCCATTTCGGGTTTCTCATGTTCTGACCGACATAGGTCCAGAACGCCTTAATCCCCTGCTCGAGTTGCGGCCGGGTCGTAGTCACCACACCGCCGCTTGCCGAGATCACGCGCCCGCTGTCGGGATAAAGACTCATCAGGCTCTTAACGGGATCGGGCTTCGATAAGTCATACGCATTGACAACCAACTTTTTGAGCGAGTCGGCGATGGCCTTTTGGTCGGCAGCCGACATATCGCCGGCCGATTGCCGCTGACAAGCGAGCAATACGAGAGCGATCGAAGAGAGGACAGCGTTTCTCATTAACGGGACAATGTGTGTCCAGAGCCGGTGACAGACGCTCATAAAAGTCGGAGTTAAGCCCTCAAAACGCGAGTCAATCATCGGCGTCCAGGTTGCCTTTATAGATGGCGCCGGCGCGAATCATATGTTTTTCGCCGGTGTATACGACTCGACGGAGTTATACCCAGTTGTGGGGAAGGAGTTTTTATGAGAAAGACTTATCTGTTGCTTGCTGGAGCTGCGGTTCTCGCTGCTTGCAGTGCAGACAAGAAGACAGCGATGAATGATGATCTCAAGAAAGACCTGGAGCTTGCCTCTTCGTCCGACGGGATCACCCTTGCAAACAGCTCTCCGAACGCGGGCCAACAGGTCGTCTCCGCGATCGAGCGGACCACTCCTCCGGCTCGTCAGCAGACTCCGACGACTCGCGTGAGAACTCACAAGCCGGCTCCGAAGTCGCCGCCTCAGGTTGTCAGAACCAAGGCGCCTGCGACTGTCGCGCAGGCTACAGAGGAGCAGTCGGTTGCTCCCGCACCAGTCGATCCGACTCCAGTGTCACCGCGTCCGCAGCCTGTCGCGGTATCCTATCCGAGCGGTGCGTCGTCTGGTGGTGACGATGGGCGCGTGAGCAGCGGTGGATCCGGTGTTGGCGTTGTCCTCGGCACGATCCTCGGCGCGGTGATTCGTGGTGGTGTGGTCGGCGGTGACGTCGACAACTGCGATCCTCGCACTGAACATCGTCGCCCGCCGATTATGATCGGTCGGTCGATGCCGTCGACGTTCCCAGGGTCGGGTCGTATCGGTCGCGTTATCCAGTCCGGTGCCGGAAGTCCAACTGGCCGTGCTCTGCCACGCTACTAACTCCTGAAGCGTAGAAAGGGATGCGGTCCGTGTTGAGATCGCATCCCTTTTTAGTTCCCGAGATGACTATGACTAAAACCAGTTTTTCGAGGATCGTCACTCCGGTCCTCTTTGCATTTACACTCGCGCTCGGCGCCTGCAAGCAGGGCGACAAGCCTGAAGACGCGCTGGCACAGGACACCTCGCTCGCTCACGATCTGCAGCTCGCGAACACCGACACCGCTGCGCAGCCGCAGCTGAAGGATGTTCCGGCGGCTGTCATGCCTGCCGAAACTCCAACGACTCAAGCTCCTCGCGTAGCCAAGCGGCAGACGCCGGCTGAGATTCTCACGCCGAGCAGAAACCCGCATCGCGTTGCGACGAATCCGACGACGACGCCGGTCAACACGCCTGTCACGACCGCCAACGGCAATACCATTACGGAGAACGCGACGACTGGCGCTTCCAGGGAAGGCGCTGTGGGGACCATCGCCACCGGTTCGGAGATTTCGCTCTTTGCCGGTCAGCGGGTTTGCACCAACACCTACCAGATTGGCGATCGCTTCACCGCCAATGTCGCTGAGTCAGTCCAGGGATCCAACGGTGTCGCGATTCCCGCAGGCGCAACTGCGGTGATCGAGCTCACCGGTCTCAAGCGCAGCGAGAATGCAAACGACAACATCGAGATGGAATTCGCGGTGAAGTCGATTGCCTTCAATGGCAAGACCTACGCGGTGAATTCAACTGTCACCTCGGCCCAGGTCGATAAGGTCCGCAACGGTGACGCCAGCAATGACGCCAAGAAAGTCGCAACAGGCGCGGTCATCGGTGCGATCGCGGGTCAGATCTTCGGTCACCACACGAAGTCGACTGTGATCGGCGCTGCAGGTGGCGCAGCGGCTGGCGCGATCGTCGCCGGCGCGACGGGCAAGTACGATGGCTGCGTCCCGAACGGCGGCCGCATCGCGATCAAGCTGAACCAGCCAATGGTAGTGCAACAGTCGGTCTGATTGGATAACTGCAAATAGAAAGGCGCGCTCAATAGAGCGCGCCTTTTTTTTAAATTCCGTCGCTGACGACTATGTCTCGTAATTGTTGGCGATCTTGCGGCCGTAGTAAATGCCAACGCCGGTACCGACGAAACTCAGCATCACAGCGGTTGTAATGCCGAGTCTCGCGCCGAGGAACCAGCCCGCATAACTACCGACCGTCGCGCCAATAAATCCAAACAGTTTACCCATATCCAATTGACGACTGCGGAGTTCCGCCGCCACCAACCTTACAGTCAGCCTACATTGAGTCTCACACTGCCGAGTTTCCCGGTCCGCTACACGTTGTCCTCGCTATAGACAGCGGCTCCCGCCCATGATGCGATCGAGAAACTGACCAGCCAGACGATCGCGAATGTCCACCACAGTCCGGCCGACATCATCCCCATCTGGCGGTAGCCGGCGTTGAAGATCAGGCCAAGCAGCCAGAACAAAAGTGCGACGTAAAAAGCGTTGCGCGGACCTGGTCCAAATCGCGGGCGAAATCCGGCGTAGGTAAAGACGAGCGCGATTCCCAGCACGAGATCCATGATCACGTAGCTGATGACCGCGTTGCCCGCCATCATCTGATCGCTAATGCCGGTCTTGAATGCTTCGGCTTCGGCTCTCATTCGTCCGCCGAGCGCGTAGTTCGCGATGAAGTCGACGACGTTGAGGATTACACCCGCAACAATTCCTCCGACTACGACCTTCTTGATATTCATGGCCATAGCTTCCTCGCTGAGTGGGTCGAATGTCTCGCAGCGCGTATATATTGGATGCAGACAGGGGTGCCGCGCGATGTTCCGCTGCCCGTGTGCGGCGGCGCGAGGCTGAGAAAGTCCCTCAGAACCTGATCCGGTTAGTACCGGCGTAGGGAGTCGAACGATGGAATCGGTAGCAGCAACGCAGGCGCCGCCAGCGCCTGCGGCCAATGGCGCGAGCGAGATGGCCGCGTCCAGTCGCCAGTCTCTTGGGTCGCCGGCGCAAACGCAGATGCATCATGCGCGTCGTGGCGATATCACTGACGCGATGCGTTTCGTCGCCGAGCGCGAAGAGCTTTCGCCGGAGGTCGTGCGCGACGAGATCGCGATCGGCAGGTTGATCATCCCCGCTAACCTTTATCATTTGGCCGGAAGACTGGAGCCGATGGCGATCGGCAAAGTCTCGCGGGTGAAGATCAACGCCAACATCGGCAACTCGCAGGTCTCGTCGGATGTGAAGGGCGAGCTCGAGAAGCTCAACATCGCCATCAGGTACGGCGCCGATACCGTGATGGATCTGTCGACCGGTGGAAACATCGATGGCATTCGGCGAGCGATCATCGCGCATTCACCGGTGCCGATCGGCACCGTTCCGATTTACCAGGCGGTGCAGGGCGGGCCCGACGGCAAATGGGACAAGCAGCTCGAAGAACTGACTGCTATGGACCTGCTCGACATGATCGAGCATCAGGCAAAGCAGGGAGTCGACTACATGACCCTGCACGCCGGAATTCTCATCGAGCACCTGCCCCTCGTGCATGGGCGCATCACTGGTATCGTGAGTCGTGGCGGTTCACTGCACGCGGTGTGGATGATGGCGCACCGCAAGCAGAATCCGCTCTATGAACGGTTCGACGATGTTCTCGACATCCTTCGCTACTATGACGTCACCGTCTCACTCGGTGACAGCCTCCGCCCCGGCTCGATCGCCGACGCCAGCGATCGAGCGCAGTTCGCGGAGCTGGATACTCTGGGTGAGCTGACCCGCCGGGCGTGGAAGCGCGATGTGCAGGTGATGGTGGAAGGTCCCGGCCATATCCCGATGCACCAGATCGAGATGAACGTCAAACGCATGAAGGAAGTGTGCAATGAGGCGCCGTTCTACACGCTTGGCCCTCTCGTCACCGACATCTCCCCGGGCTACGACCACATCTCGAGTGCAATCGGCGCTGCCATGATCGGCTGGTACGGTTCTGACATGCTGTGCTACGTCACGCCGAAGGAGCATCTGGGTCTGCCCGACGCTGAAGATGTTCGGCAGGGCGTAATCGCGTACAAGATCGCTGCGCATGCTGCCGACGTGGCGCGCGGACGCAAAGGCGCACGCGATCGCGACGACGCACTGTCACGCGCACGATACGCCTTCGACTGGAAGGAGCAGTTCCGGCTCAGCCTCGATCCGGAACGCGCGCAGGAGTATCACGACGAAACGCTGCCGGCGGAGTACTTCAAGAGCGCGGAGTTCTGCGCGATGTGTGGCCCGAAGTTCTGCTCGATGCATCACTCGCGCACGATCGAGGAAGGCATCGCGCAGCTGGCGCGTGAGGTGGAAGAACGCGGTACGGTTATAACAAGCGCCTGATCCTGCTGGGGGCGCTCCTCTGCGTTTTCGCGGTTGCGGAGTGCGTGAATTTGCGCGCCCCGATCGACCAGACGCAGGCGAAGCGGCTGCCGCCGGCGGTGGTCACCCAGCCAGGGGAAAGCGCGATATCGTCCAATACCGGAATGTTGGCGACGGACTCGGCGTATTTCCGCGCGCATCCCTTGATGGTTCCCGTCGAAGGTGTCGCGCCCAGCGAGCTGCGCGACACCTTCCACGAAGGTCGGAGCGGAGGGCGCATGCACATGGCGACCGACATCATGGCGATGCGCGGCACGCCGGTGATTGCTGCTGCTCCGGGGCGGATCATCAAACTCGCCAACAGCGGCGCGGGGGGAATTACCATTTACGTCGCCGACGTCAGTGGTCGCTATGTCGAGTACTACGCCCATTTGACGGGGTACGCGCCCAATGTGAAGGAGGGATTGGCGGTCGAGGAGGGCGACATCATTGGCTTTGTCGGAAGCACCGGCAACGCATCACCGGACGCGCCGCATCTGCACTTTCAGGTTATGCGCAGCGACGCCAATTACTGGAACGGCACACCGATTGATGTGCGAAGCTTCATGACCAAGCCGGGAAGGATTCGCAATTGAAGGGAAAAGAGCGGGCGGAGCTGAGAGCGGAAGCACACCACCTCGATCCGACTGTGCATGTTGGGCAGCACGGACTGACGCCGGCGGTGATCACATCGCTCGACGACGCGCTGCGGACGCGCGAGCTTGTGAAGGTGAAGCTCGGTTTCAAGGATGACCTGATAAAACCCAAGGATGTCGCCGAGTCATTGGCGCTGGCGACGAAATCCGACATCGTGCAGGTGATCGGGCGTACGGCGACGCTCTTCCGCGAGAATCCAGAGATCAAGAAAAAACGCGGCGAGTTGCCGCCGTGGCGGAGGTAATTGAAATGGGCGCACCGGCAGTAGCTGCGATTCTGAGAAGGAGAGAGCAGGAAGTGATCGACGATTTTCGCGCTGCCGGCGCGACGTCGCCTGATCGGGCGCAGTCCTATCACGCGATGGGGTTCGGGGAGTCGCTGGCCGTAAAGAGGCTCCACAATCGCGCCGTGATCCGCGAGGCAGCGCCCGGCATGTACTACCTCGACGAGGAAGTCTGGTCAGCTGTAGTCAGAACTCGTCGGCGCCTGGTTATCACGATGCTTGCTCTCATCGTGCTTCTCGGGCTCGGCGTCATGCTCGGGATCATCAAACGGTAGCCTCGATGTGCTATCACGGCGGGAAGCCGATTTATCCCTCAATCACTGTTGCGATTGGAAGCAGTGACTCTATTTTTCGCCAAGGAATCGTCGGCGCCTGTCGTTCTTTCGTTCTGCGCCGCCAAATCGGAGTGAGATGCCCTACGTCATAACCGAAGCGTGTAAGAACACGAAGGACCGCGCTTGCGTTGATGTCTGCCCCGTCGATTGCATCTATGAGGGAGCGGACCAGCTCTTCATCCATCCAGATGAATGCATCGATTGCGGCGCCTGTGAGCCGGAGTGTCCGGTGACGGCAATTTTTCCGGAAGAAGACGTGCCGGCGAACATGAAAGAGTACATCCAGATCAATCGGGACGTCTTCAAGTCTCCCACTCCTCCGGGCCGGCCCAACCGGTAGTAGCACTGAGCGACTGGCGAAGCCGGCGCTCGGCAATCAATATCTGATTAATGACCCCACCAATCGTTCCCGGAAAGAACGGACTGCCAACGGTGCTGCTCTCGCACCCATCAGGCAGCTCAGCGGACATATATCTGAATGGCGCGCATGTAACGTCGTGGATCCCCGCCGGCGGAAAGGAAGTGCTGTTCATGGGCAAGCGGGCGACCTTTGCCGCCGGAGATCCGATCCGCGGTGGAATCCCGGTGGTCTGGCCACAATTTGCCAACCTCGGCGGGTTGCCTCAGCACGGGTTCGCTCGCAAGAGTGAATGGCAGCTGGTCGAGACGCCAGACGGTGAGGAGGAGCAGTCATCGGTGAAGCTGCAGCTCACTGATGACCATCGCACGCGCGAGCTGTGGCCGTATCATTTCCGCACCGAATTGAAAGTCTCGATCGACGAGAAATCGCTGACTGTCGAATTGTCAGCGTTCAATACCGGGGACGAGATTTTCACTTTTACCGCGGCGCTGCACACCTATATCGCGGTCGCTGACATTCGCGAGACGGCGATTCGCGGATTTACGGGCAAGTGGTATCTGGACAAGACCCAGGGCGGCAACGAGACGAAAGACGAAGCGAAAAAACTCGTGATCTCGGACGAGACCGACCGCGTCTACCTGAAGTCTCCGAAAAAAGTAGAAGTCGAAGATCGCGGCAATGAGCGGCGGATCGAGGTTCGTGAGACAGGGTTCAAAGACGCCGTCGTCTGGAATCCGTGGCTCGAGAAAGTCACCGGCTTCATCGGGCTCGACACCGAGGACTATCTGCGCATGATCTGCATCGAAGCAGCGCAGATCGGTGCTCCAGTGGAGCTCAAGCCCGGTTTGTCCTGGAGTGGCGCACAGACGCTCGCCATCGTGTAGTGCCGGCCGTTTTCCGCAAGTCCACTTACACGTGGCAGTGCGACAAATGCGGCGTGTTTTTCAGAGCGGGGCAGGGCGGAGTCTGTGGCAACTGCAAGCGAGCGCTTTGCGATAGCCACCTCTACGGATCTTTCTGGGACAAAATGCGCGCACGCTTTTCGAGCGAGAGGGTGATTTGCGTCCAGTGCCGTGGTGGGATTGAGGGCCGAGGACCAACGGCATCGACAATCGCGGACTGATTGAGGACTGAGGACAGGCCGTTGCGCATTGAAAACGAGTCCGAGTTGCGATCTAAGTCCGAAGTGCGAGCCTATTGCGAGTCGAGAGCCAAGCTCGGAGCTAGCTCGCATCTCGCAATAGGTTCGTAACTCGGTCTCAGCTCGCAACTCGGGATTACCATCCGGGACATCGGCACGTCCTCACTCCCCAATTGGTCCGCGATTATCAACGCCGTTGGTCCTCGGCCCTCGGTCAAAAGCTCCTGATGAAGCCGGTAGCTCCCGCCTGGACGTAGACCTTCGATTTGATCCAGAACGCCAGCAATAGCACGATGTACTGGAGAAACGTGCTGATCTCGCTGCGAAGGGCTTCGCCCCAGTGGTATTCGCCCTTCTCCTGCTCTCCTTTGGGCGGCCGCGGAATCCAGCGCGGAGTGCAGGTTTTGTAATCGAGGTACTCGCGACCGAAGATTGATTCGAGCACCCCTTCCTCGTAGCGGACGATCAGCTCGTACTCGAGCGCGAACAGCAAAACCGCGAAGGGCAGGAACCACAACACGCCGGAGATGGTGACGAATCCCATCCACGCCAGGAAGTTGCCGATGTAGAGCGGGTTTCTCACCCAGGCAAAGATTCCGTAAGTCACCAGTCGCTGAACGTTGCGCGAACGCCGTCTCGTTACTGTGCCGGCGGCAGCAACCCCGGCGAGCCGCACCAATTCGCCCAGTGCGATCAGCACCAGGCCAACCTCCCATCGGAACGGCGACATCGTTCCCGGCGCGACCAGCGGAATGCCGAGGAACAGGATTGGAAGCCAGCCACGATGACGGAACAGCACGGCGCCGATGCGAGCCGGCGGCGACACCTCGGTCTCGCTCATGGGAGGGCGTACTTCGGTTGGCTGGGTCACCTGGGTAATCCGAGGTAGTTGCTACTCATCACGTGTTAGCGGCCGCCGGCTCTTCCCAGGGCGAGAACAGCGTGCGCCATTGATCCGGCACCGGAATCGGCTTGCCGTCAGTCGACACAGTCACGTACACGATCGATGCGTCGCAGACGATGACCTTGCGCTGATTCTGAACTACCTGGCGGACAATGAAGCTGGTGTTGCCGACGGAAAGGAGTCCGGTGCGTATGGCCAGGTCGTCACCGGGGAAGACCTGCGCCGAATACGATGCTTCGACTTTACGAACGACTGCCCACAGGCTCGTCCGCATGTACTCCGCGTAGGACATGTGCCGTTCGAGAGCGGACCACCGCGCGCGCTCTAGTAGCGTCAGCAGGTGAGCATGGTTGACGTGACCGACTGAATCGCAATCGCTCGGATAGATGTGGACCTGAAAATCCTGTGGCATTGGCTACGGTGTGATGGGTGTTGGCTGGAAAATTAACGCCGCATGCCTGTTTCAGAGACTTTGCCAGTGATGAGGCAGGTCCTCTGCCATTCGCGCACTTAGATTTCGCGGATGGCCGTTGTGAACAGCGAAACCGCGCTCTATCTCGACAAGCCCACCGAAGTCGAGCGTTTTCTAACAGAAATCTCCAGCGTCAAAGAGCTCGCCCTCGATACAGAAGGTGCCAGCTTCCATCGCTTCCTCGATCGCATCTACCTGCTGCAGATATCGACGCGCGAGCGAAATGCGATCATCGACCCGCTGCCAATCGGATCACCCGCAAAGCTCGGCGAGCTGCTGCAGAACAAATCGATCGAAGTCGTTTTCCACGACGCCGACTACGATCTGCGATTGCTGCATCAGGATTATGGCTGGCACGTCACCAACATCTTCGACACTCGTGTGGCCGCTCAGCTGCTCGGCATCAAATCCTTCGGACTCGCCGCGCTGCTCGAGCAGTTCTTCGATGTGAAACTCGACAAGAAGCACCAGCGTGCGGACTGGTCGATGCGGCCGCTACCGCACGACATGCTCGAATACGCCGCGCAGGACACGCGCTATTTACTACAGCTGCGCGATCAGATGAAGAACGAGCTCGAGCGGCGCGGACGCTGGCACTGGGCGCAGGAAGAATTCAGCCGGCTGGAAGGAACACGCTGGGAAGCCGAAGAAGAGATGGAAGGATTCCTTCGCATGAAGGGAGCGCGGGATCTAACACGGCGTGAATTGGCGGTGCTGCGCGAAGTCGCGAGATGGCGCGACAAGATGGCGGAGCAGCTCGATCGCGCGACGTTCCGGGTGATGGGCAACGAGGTGCTGTTCGATCTGGCGCGTCAAACGCCGCGTAACGCCACCGAATTGTCGTCGATCAAAGGAATGCCGAGGGGAATGGTGGAGCGCGGCGGAGCGGATCTCGTCGCAGCAATCCGGCGCGGACTCGAGGCGCCCGAAGCAGAGCTCCCGAAATTCCCGCGTGGCCAGCGCTGGAACAAGGATCGCGATTTCGACGATCGGGTCGGTCGACTCAAAGCGGTACGCGACGCGGCAGCGACCCGGCTCGAGCTCGATCCCGGAGTGCTATGCTCGCGGGAACGACTGGAAAATGTCGCGAGAAGCGGAGCAAAGACGCTCGAAGATCTGGAGAAAGTGCCCGGCCTCAGGCGCTGGCAGATCGAAGAGATGGGTGGAGATTTTCTGAAAGCGCTGGAAGGCGCCGCCTGAGTCTGCCGCTTTAGTGCGCCGACGACCTCGTCGCAAACTGATAGGTCTGAGTCACCCATTCCGCGACCGGGCACGCACCAACTTTCGCCGGCTGAAAAACGGTTTTCGACAGGGCGTCACCCATCGTTATCAGAAACTCCCTGTAGTGCGCGCGCAGGACATCGACTGACTGTGGCGCGATGCGGCCGTCCGCGAGAATCGTGAACTGGAATTTCAGCGTATCCCCAATCGCGGCGCGTTCGGCGGGAACCGGATACTTGGGCCGCGGGCTGTTTTCCGACATCTGCGCGTGGCGGAACTGAAGAGCGTAACGCGGCAGCTTCGCGCGAAACAATCGCCGCACAGCGGGAACTGAATCGGGAGTGTCTTCCGAGTTCACTATGATCGTCAGCGGTAGCGTCTTCTCCGATTGGAAGAAGGGAATCATGTTTGCCTTGCTCATTCCCATCAGTGTGGATCGGACTGAGTCGGCGAGCTCGGTGTTGAGTGACGGGCTCAGGACTCCGAGGTTCTGGATCGCCCCATCCGATGCGACGATCGCATAAGCGACCACGTGCACCATTGGCGTTGCGCCCGAACAGACATTCTTGTCACCATCACATGGTGGATCACCGAACATCACGCTCAGCGGCAGCTGTGACGGCGGCCTGAACCGCGATTTGAACTCCTGAGCGAACAGTCCCTCGAAATCCGCCGGCAGCTTGGCAGTCGAATCCTGGTGGCGGACACTTACTTTGACGACAGCGGCGACGGTGTCGGTGGCGCGGAGCGTGTCGACGCAACTCACCGTGTCAGCCCGGGCCATATACGCGGCAACCGCGCCGCCAGTGTTCATCGCGGAGCCAAGCAGCAGCAGCGAGATCACCGGTACCGACACGAGTGTGCCGAGCGGATTCATTCTCTGGGAACGTCGAACAGAAAGCGCTGACTCATGCGCGTACTTACTGGGCAATCCCCGAGCCGCGCCGGATGATAGCGGGTCCTTTGCAGGGCATTCACAACCGAGGAGACAAAGTCACCATAGGAGGCGCGCATTAGCTCGAGCGACTCCGGAGCGATTGTCCCTTCCGCGTCGACGGTGAATGCTATCGATACGCTGTCCCCGACGCCTGCCAGGCGCGCAGCGAAAGGATATCGAGGCTCGACACCAGCCACGGGCATCGACGCATATCTGAACGGAAGGTTGTAATGAGGGACCTTGGCGCTGAATACGTGGCGCTCGCGGGGGACGGTGTCCGGATTGGGATCGGCCTCCAGCCTGATGATCACTGACATCGTGTCGGCGTCGATCGCAGGACTCAGTCCCTCGCGACTCATCGCCTCGAGTGCGTCGCCGACGCCGTCGGCGAGCTCCGGCGTCAGGGTCGGGTCGATCACCTGGATATCGGACAGCTTGCCATCATAGTGTGCAGTCGCGTACGCGATCGCACTGAGGGCGAGATAGCCGCCAACGCATCTGGCGCCGATCGAATCGCACGGCGGCGCACCCATTACCACACTCAGAGGCAGCTTCCGCGGCACGCGGAATCGGCGGCGAAACTCCTGCGCGAAAAATCCCTCGAAATCCCTCTGGATCTTCTTCGACGTATCCTGAGGAACCACGCTCAACTTGACGACGCTGACCGCGGAGTCGGCCGCGTGCAGAGTATCGAGACAGCCAATGCCCGGCTTCCGCGCGGCGGTTTTCTTTGCGGCTGAAAATGTGCTCGCGCAGCCGATGCTCAGGGCGCAGGCGGCGATTGCCAGAACTTTGTATCGGGTATTCACTCGCTGGAGTTCCGGCGAGTGTCGTTTTCAGAAGCCGAGGTAGGCTCGGACGCGAGGCTCCATCTTCTCGGGCGTCCAGAAAGGCATCCACACCAGATTCACTTCGACTTTCTCCACGCCGGGCAACGTCATCACTTCCTTCTCGGCGTTCGTCATCAGCTCAGGGCCGGATGGACATGCTGGCGAAGTCAGGGTCATATCGATTTTAACAGTCGTACCGTCGACAGCGATGTTGTAGACGAGTCCCAGATCCATGATGTTGAGCTGCAGATCGGGATCCTTTACGCGCCGCAGCGCGAGCTTCACCTGATCTTCGCTTACCACGCCGGAGGTAGCCGGCGCTGCTTCGGTGGGAGTCGGAGAGTTCGATTCGTCTGGCATCTAACGAATAATCACCATTTGGCCGGTCTACAAACAAGTAAGGGCGCCCACTGAGGCGCCCTTCATATTGTTGCACGATCCTCAAGGATCGCCGCGAGATCTACTTCTTCTTGGAGCTGCTTTTCCTGGCGGTCGACTTCCTGGTCGAGCTCGACTTCTTAACCGAGCTGCGGCTGCGAGAAGTCGCGCTGGCGATCGTGTGATGTTTCGATGACGAGTGGCGGCGTCTGGACGCGCGCGGCGGCGGCGGGTTCCAACCCACTTCGCGATCGGCGCGGAAACCGCGCGTTGCCACGACTTTCGGCCCATCGATTACCGACAGGACTGCAGCGTCGGAGAGATCAGCGCGTACATCCGAGATAACCTTGGCCGGACGAAGCGCGCGTGCAGCGTGCACACGATTCGTCAGCAGAATCACGAACATCTCGCGTTCCGGATCGATCCACATCGAAGTACCGGTGAATCCGGTATGGCCGTAGGCTGTCGGGCCGAGATACCGTCCCGATCCGTAATCACCCTCGGCGGTGTCCCAGCCGAGTGCGCGGTGACCGAAGGCGCGGGTAGTGAACAGCTCCACGGTCGGCTTGCTGATGATCTGCACTCCGTTGTACTCACCGCCGTTCAGCATCATCTGCGCAAAGACCGATAGGTCGGCGGCAGTGCTGAATAGGCCGGCGTGTCCGGCAACTCCACCGAGTGCGTAAGCGTTCTCGTCGTGAACTTCACCGCGCAGGGGATAACCACGGGGCGGAGTCACTTCGGTGGGGGCGATGCGGTACTTAAGCGAATCGGCCGGGCGATACATCGTCTCGTTCATGCCCAGCGGCTCGAAAACGCGGCGGGTCAGGAACTTGTCGAGTGGCTCGCCAGCGACGACTTCGACGATCATGCCGAGCACGTCGGCGCCGAGGTCGGAGTAGATGTACTGCATGCCCGGACGACCCTCGAGCGGGGTGTTCAGAACGAGGGCGCGGGCTTCGAGCGGAGTCTGGGCGATGCGCCATATGTCGCGTCCAGCCGGCAAACCTGATGTATGCGTGAGCAGCATACGGATGGTGACTTTGTCCTTATCGCCGCCACCAAAAGTCGGGATGTAGTTCACGACTGGGTCGTCCAGACCGATCTTTTTCTCGTCGAAAAGGATCATGATCGCGGTCGTGGTGCCGACGACCTTGCTTAGAGACGCGATGTCGTAAATGGTGTGCTGGGCGTCGACGGGAGTGCTGCTTTCACTCCAGGAAAGCTTGCCAAACCCCTTCTCGTAGACCGCAGCGCCCTTTCTGCCCACAACGACTGCCGCGCCAGGGTAACCGCCGGCCTTTATCCCGCGCTGGATGACGCGCTCGATCGCGGCCAACCGAGTGCTGGACATACCGACATCGGTGGGTGCCTTGATGGGAAGGCCATCGCCGGCACGGGTCACCGTCAGAGCGGTTAGAATAACTCGAAGCAACGCTAACTCCTTGAACTACACTTATTTATACTGGCCGTACTCAGCAAGGTTCCTACCGCGCAGAATCGTGTCCTTGCAACTGTACGGAGAGGCGAGACGTACAGTTGCAAACGATTCCGACATCGGAAAGTCACCGGTTTTACGAAGCAACTTCAACAAACTTTGATGTGACTAAAGAAGAGTCCGAGATGCCAATCGATCAGCTTGACCTCAAGCGCGCAATCAACGGCGACGAGCGGGCGATGCAGCGACTGTGGTCGCAGCATGCGCCTCACATCGACGCCGTGGTTCGCAGGCTTTGTGGTGATCCCGAGCTGGCCGCCGACATCTCTCAGGAGGTCTGGATGCAGATCTTCAGAGCTCTCCCCAGCTATCGCGGCGACTCGCAGTTCGGAACGTGGGCTCACCGCATCGCAGTGAACCGCACGCTGAACGCTCTACGCAAAATAAGGCGCATCGCAAAATTGGAAACAGAAATCGAGGATGACTCCGCGATGACTGAGATGGATTCGGACCGGAAGTTCGTTGCCGAGTCGATCGAGCAGGCGATGAACAAGCTGTCACCGGGCGCCAGGGCGGTGTTTGTCCTTCACGATATCGAAGGCTACACCCATGGGGAGATCGGAGAGGAGCTCGGAATAACTCCGGGCGGATCGAAATCACAACTTTTCAAGGCTCGCGCGCGGCTACGTACGCTGCTCGCGCACCTCGTAGACGATTCACCAACGACGAGAGTAGGAAGAAAGGGGAATGGACATGTCGCATCTGTCTGAAGAACAACTCGATCAGGTCATTGCCGCGGAGAAAGCGCGACCGCAGGAGCCGCTGAACGAATGGCGGACCATCGCGGCTCGAGCGCGAGAGGAAGGTCTCATTCACGATTCGCGGGAGTGGCGAGGATCACTCGGGCAGCAATGGCTGCAGGCCGCAGCTGCAGTGCTTCTACTCGTCGGAGGCATCGCGATTGGCCGCAGCACCATCGGACTGCCGACATCAGGAATCGCTCAGCCTGGCGCAGTAGCTGCTGGCAATCCGTCGGCGACTACTCCCGCCAGCACCAGTTCCACTACCGACATCACCCCATCATCCAGCGTCAGTTTCGCATCAGTCGACCAGGCCTCGGCTGCGCTCGATAGAGCCGTTCAGGAATACACGCGCGCCTCTCAGTACATCGCAGCCAACAATCTCGCCGAACAGACGCGTGACAGCGCAGCCATCTACAGGGCCCGCGCAGAAGCACTCGATCAGATCGCGAATGCAGCCAGAAGCGCACTGGCGACCGCGCCGCACGATCCTGTCGTGAATCAATACTTCCTCGCCACGATGGGAGCTCGCGCGGCAACGCGTCAGATCGTCTCGACCGCCGGTCTGAGGGGGTTCTAGTCTGATGCGTCAAAGAGGACAGATTCTCGAGTCCGGCAAGTCGATCGCCGCCGCAGCGCTGGTGGCGTGTTGTTGTTTGCCGGGCCTGCTGAAGGCCCAGGAATCCGGCCGTACCATGGTCATGCGGGAGCCAACTGGATGGTTTGGCGTCCGCATTAAGGACAACGCGATGATGACCGACGACGGGACTGCATTCTTCGATGCCTACCCGGTCGTTACTCATGTTGACGCAAATTCACCAGCCTCGAAAGCGGGTGTGAGAAGCGGTGACGTGCTGCTGATGTTCAACAACCACGATATGCGCGGCGGCTCGATCGAGCTCACACAGTGGCTCAAGGTGGGCGCGCCGTTCGTGCTCAAGATTCGCCGAAACGACAGAACGCGCATTCTAAGAGGCACGCTCGCCAGACGTCCGGCCGATTGGGAGCAGAAGATGGTGGTTGAGATGACCCAGCAAATGAGCGTCAAGGACCAGCTCGCTATGCGCAGCGGATCTCTCAGTCGGGACCCGATGACAGGCGTCATGGGCGTCCGGAGTAGAGTTCCGACTCCTGCGCCGCTTCCGACCGTTCTTGCACCCGCGCTCGGCTGGGGCAGTGGTGTCTATCCTTTCGCCGGCGCTTCGTTCACTCAGCTCAATTCCGATCTATGCGATGTGCTCGGCGTGAAGGGCGAGGGGGTGTTCGTGACGAACGTCACCGAAGGATCCGCGGCGAGAAACGCCGGACTTCGCGGCGGCGACATCATCCTCAGAGCCGACAACATGAAGGTCTCGAGCCCGATCGATCTGGTGCAGGCGATCAGTTCCGCTGACGAGAAAGATCGCAGTGTCGATCTGCAGATCATGCGCAAGCATCAGCTGCAGTCGCTGACACTGCGCTGGTAGCGATCAGACGGGAAGCTTCCGCGTCTCCGGTACGAGCGAGGCGTGGATCGCGACGGCGGCGATTGCGCCGCTCGCGGCTGCAGCAATAGCTAACTGAGCACCTCCGGCCACGTCTCCGGCGGCGTACACATTCTTGATCGACGTATGGTTGTGCTCGTCGATCACCAGCCGACCGATCTCGTCCCGCTTGCACCCCAGCTGAGTGCCGAGATCGTCGGACGGATACTGACCGATCGCGAAAAAGAGTCGCTCGCAATCAAGGGACATTCCGCCCTCGAGCTCGACGCCGCGAATCTCCTTCTGCTGTGACACCACGCACGTGATCGGTGCGTCGAGAACGGGGATGTTGAGCGGCTTGAGCAGATTCAGGAGCGCCTGTTCCATGTCGGGGGGCTCGCCATTGGTGCAGATGACGATCTCCCGCGTCCACGTCGTCAGAGCCAGCGCCATTCCTACTGCCTTGCGACCAGCGCCGATCACCACTGTCTTCTTTCCACGCGTCTCGTAACCGTCGCAATCGGGACACACGTGCGCGGTCTCACCGTAGCACGCATCCAGACCAGGGACATCCGGCCAGACATCGCGGAGACCGATCGCGAGCAGGATTCGCCGCGCTTCGATCGTCTTACCGTCGCGTAGGCAGACCGAGAACAGGTCACCGGTTTCGTTGGTCGCGGTCTCGACGATGCCGGTCATGAACTCGGCGCCGTACTTTTCGCCCTCGGTGCGACCAATTCGGCGCAGCTCGGGCGAGCGAATGCCCTGGTGACCGAGGTAGCCGTTGATACCCCGCGTTTCCCAGTTACGCGGGTCGCCGGAATCGATCACCACTACCTTATGTAAGTAGCGCGCTAGCCAGAGTGCCGCCGACAAACCGGCCGGGCCACCACCGACCACCGCGACATCGTAGCGTTCGGATGTCATGCGGGGGCCGGGTGCAAAATCAGAACCGGAAGTTCCGGAATTAGATTATGGGAATGAAGATCGCCGTCCTCGACCCCGCCAGCGGAATCGCCGGTGACATGTTCATCGGTGCGCTCGTCGACAATGGCCTCGATCGGCTCTGGCTTTCGCGGTTGCCTGCAACGCTCGGCCTCGATGGAGTGAGCGTGCGCATTGCCGAAGTGCAACGCTCAGCGGTCAAATGCGTGAAGGTCGACTTCGACATCCCCCCGCAACCGCATGGCCGCGCAGTTTCCGAGATCCATAGGCTGGTCGATGCCGTTTCAATTCCCGATAAGGTTCGCGAGCGTGCGCACGCGGCGTTCGATGCGATTGCGATGATCGAGGCGGCTATTCACGGTGTCGCGCCTGACGATCTGCATTTGCATGAAGTTGGCGCCGTCGATGCCATTCTGGACGTCGTCGGGTCGCTGTGGGGTATCGAGTTGCTCGGTGTCGAGCGCGTCTACAACACGCGTGTCGCGCTGGGTGACGGAACCGTGAAGACAGCGCATGGAGTTTTGCCAGTGCCGGCGCCGGCGACCATTCGGTTGCTCGAAGGGTTCAACGTCAGTCACGGCCTTTCCAGCACATTGGGATCCTAAGCTTAGAATTCCACGTGGACAAGTTGTC
>JADMIO011406784.1_pt1 | contig 32482 bp, 22 predicted proteins | sample 8958161 | NCBI WGS metagenome assembly JADMIO01 (sample SAMN16585339, study PRJNA669376) | soil metagenome | isolation source: Crop rotation soil | place: USA: Cullars Rotation, Alabama | collected 2011
CGCGACAACTTGTCCACGTGGAATTCTAAGCTTAGGATCCCAATGTGCTGGAAAGGGATGATCGCGGCGCAGGCCGAACTGCGCGGCATCGGCGTCGATCAGATGCGGAAATCGTTCGTCGACCGCGCGCCGCTCAGGCGGATGACGCAGGCCGAAGACATTGCGTGGATGGCGGCGTTTCTGTGCAGCGATCAGGCGCGGAATATTTCTGGGCAAGTGATCCCGGTGAATGCCGGGGAACCTGCATGAGGAGCAGACCGAGACGACGATCGCCGCGAAGATGCGAAGAACACGAAGAAGAAATGATCGCCGCAAAAACGCGAGAGCACGAAACACAATTGGGGAACAGAAACGACCGGGACCGCTACGGCAGACACCCGAGCGCGAGAGTCTACGCTCGAGCGCTCGGTGACGCGCCGGGTGGGCCCGGCGCGCCAGTAAAAAATGAAAGCCATACTCTGTAAGCAGCACGGTCCGCCGGAAACACTCGTCTACGAAGAGATCACGCCGCCCGTCGCCGGCCCGGGCGAGGTGGTGATCTCGATGCGCGCGGCGAGCGTGAATTTTCCCGACGTGCTGATCATCCAGAACAAATATCAGTTCAAGCCGCCGCTGCCGTTTTCTCCAGGCAGCGAGCTTGCGGGCGTCGTGACCGAAATCGGCGAAGGCGTGACCGGATTCAGACCAGGCGATCCCGTGATGGCGGTGACCGGCCACGGCGCGTTCGCAGAAGAGGTGAAGACCGAAGCGTGGCGGGTGATGCGGATCCCCGAGGGCATGGACTTTCCGATCGCGGCGGCCTTTCTCCTCACCTACGGCACGTCCGATCACGCCCTCATCGATCGCGGTCAACTTCAGAGAGGCGAGACGCTGCTGGTGCTGGGCGCGGCGGGCGGCGTCGGCATCGCAGCGATCGAAATCGGCAAGGCGGTTGGCGTGCGCGTGATTGCGTGCGCATCGAGCGACGACAAGCTCGAGGTCTGCCGCCAGCACGGCGCTGACCAGACGATCAATTACGCGAGCGGCGATCTGCGCGAGCAGATCAAAGCGGCGACCGGCGGTCGCGGTCCGGACGTGGTCTACGACGCGGTCGGCGGTCCGTACACGGAGCCGGCGCTTCGCTCCATCGCCTGGCGCGGCCGTTTGCTGGTCGTCGGCTTCGCGGCCGGAGACATTCCGAAGATTCCGCTGAACCTCACGCTCCTCAAGGGATGCTCGATCGTCGGCGTGTTCTGGGGAGATTTCGCGCGGCGCGAGCCGGACGTCTTCGCGCGCCGCGTCGCCGCGCTGTCGCGATGGTTTCAGGAAGGAAAACTACGGCCGCACATTTCGGAAACGCTGCCGCTCGAGCGAGCGCCGGAAGCGCTCGCTCGAATGGCGTCGAGGCAAGTGAAGGGAAAGATCGTGTTGTTGGGCCCGACCTGAAGGTCGGGCGTACTCGCCTCCCGTGTCTTCGTGGCTGCGTTCAGTTGGCGAGCGCTTTGGCGATCGCGTCGCGCAGCTGCGGATCGTCGGGAGTGACCTGGCTCGGGAAAAACGCCACTACCTGGCCCTTTTTGTCGACGACGTACTTCGCGAAGTTCCACGCGGGCAGATTTCCGGATGCGCCGAGGAACGTGTAAATCGGCGACTGGCCGGCGCCCGGCTTCGTCACGACTTTCTCGAACATCGGGAACGTGACGTCGTAGGTCAGCTTGCAGAACTGCGCGATCTCTTCGGCCGAGCCCGGTTCCTGCTGGCCGAAGTCGTTGCTCGGAAAGCCGAGCACGTTGAACGCCTTGCCTTGCATCTCGCGCTGCAGTTTCTCGAGGCCTTCGTACTGCGGCGTGAAGCCGCACTTGCTCGCGACGTTGACGACGAGGCTGACCTTGCCTTTGTACTGCGTGAGATTGCCTGGCTTGCCGAGGAGCGTGTTGGTTTTCAAATCGTAGAAGGACATGGCACTGGTGGTTCGCGGCTGCTGTGCGGCCGCGGAAAGCGAGAGCGCGAGGCACGAAAGCGTGGCAGCGAGGAGCGCGTAGTGCTTCGATCGGGTCACGGTGACTCCTTGAGAGATAGTTCGCTATTGTCGCATGGGAAAGGTCCGGCTAAAGCCGGACACCACGTCCGTCCGAGCACGGCGGGTTACGTGGTGTCCGCCTTCAGGGTTACGTAGTAGTGTCCGCCTTCAGGCGGACTACTCAGGCGCGTTCGAACAACGCCGCGCCCCCTTGACCGCCGCCGACGCACATTGTTCACTCGCGCTGGGGCCCCACCCCCAGCGCTTTTCTTACGCTGATGCATCCTCGCGGCCCGCTGCGCGCCGCGAGGACGCATGGCCGCGGGCGCTGTAATACTTCTTTAACGTCACGACAGCGTCGGCGGTCAGGCGCGTTCGAACAACGCCGCGCCCCTTGACCGCCGCCGACGGACATTGTTCACTCGCGCTGGGGCCCCACCCCCAGCGCTTTTCTTACGCTGATGCATCCTCGCGGCCCGCTGCGCGCCGCGAGGACGCATGGCCGCGGGCGCTGTAATACTTCTTTAACGTCACGACAGCGTCGGCGGTCAGGCGCGTTCGAACAACGCCGCGCCCCCTTGACCGCCGCCGACGCACATCGTGACGATGCCGTAGCGCGCTTTCCGGCGCGCCATTTCGTTGGCGATCGTGCCGACAAGGCGGGAGCCGGTCATCCCGAACGGGTGGCCGATGGCAATCGACCCGCCGTTGACGTTGTAGCGTTCCATCGGAATCTTCAGATAATCGCGGCAATAGATCGTCTGCGACGCGAACGCTTCGTTCAGTTCCCAGAGGTCGATGTCGTCGACGCGCAGCCCTTGGCGCTTGAGCAGCTTCGGCACGGCGAAGATCGGACCGATGCCCATTTCGTCCGGCTCACACCCGGCCACGGCGTAACCGCGGAAAACCAGGAGCGGTCGAATCCCGAGCGTGCGAGCGCGCTCACTGGACATCACGAGCGTGGCCGACGCGCCATCGGAGAGTTGCGACGAATTCCCGGCGGTCACGCTGCCGGACGCTCTGTCGAATACCGGCGGCAGCTTCGCGAGCCCGGCGAGCGTGGTGTCGGGACGATTGCATTCGTCCTTGTCGACGCACGCGTCTTCTTCGCCGATCTTGTCGCCGGTTTTTTTGTCGAGGATCGCGCGGCGCACCTGGATCGGCGCGAGCTCGTTCTTGAAAAATCCGTCCTGCTGCGCCCGGGCGATCCGCTGCTGGCTGGCGAGCGAGTACTCGTCTTGCGCCTGTCGACTGATGTGATAGCGCTTCGCGACGACTTCCGCCGTCTCGCCCATCGCCATATACAACGCCGGCTTGTGTTCGAGGAGCCACGGGTTCGGCGAATCGTCGCGCCCCATCATCGTGATCGACTCCACGCCGCCGCCGATCGCGGCGTCGACGCATTCGTTGATCACCATGTGCGCCGCCTGCACGATCGCCTGCAGCCCGGAGTTGCAATAACGATTCACCGTGACGCCGGCAGTCGACACTGGCAGCCCGGCGCGCAGCAGCGCGACGCGCGCGACGTTGTGTCCCGCTGGTCCGTGCGGCTGACCGCAGCCGAGGATCACCTCTTCCACTTCTTCCGGATCGAGATCCGGCACTTTGCCGAGGACGTGCTTGATGCAGTGCGCTGCCAGATCATCGGGCCGCGTCATGTTGAACGAGCCGCGATGCGATTTGGCGAGCGGCGTGCGCGAGCTTGCGACGATGACGGCTTCTCTCATAGCGGCAGGTGATCCCGGCGCTTATTCAACACAAGGCCGACAAAGGACACAGCAGAAAATTCTCGATGATCGTAACCTCTGTGTCATCAGTGTCCTCTGCCTTCCATGGACGCTCGGTACAGATCTTACTGTGGAGTCTTATATCCCATCACCCGCGGTTTCTGATCGGCGAAACTGTCGATGACCGCCTGCGAGACGACGTTCGAAAAGCGCGGCCGGATCTCCGATCGCGTGTACGGATTGAGCTGCACCATCAGGATGCCGATCAGATCTTCCTGCGGATCGATATAGAACAGCGTGCCGTCGGCGCCGCCCCACGACCAGGTGCCGATCGACAGACCGTCCATCGTTTGCGCCGGATTGGTGAGCACGCCCGCGCCGAGCCCGAAGCCCCAGCCTTCGCCGCGCACGTAGACCGGTTTGCCGGTGCCGATGTGATTCGAGAACATCAGATCGACGGTCATGCGCCCCAGCAGACGCTGGCCGTTGTACTCGCCGCCGTTGAGCAACATTTGCGTGAAGCGGAAGTAATCGGCCGCCGTGCCGTTCAAGCCGGCGACGCCGGGGAAGTAGGTCGTCGGTTCGCGGTATTCGGGTTTTCTCAGCAGCGTGATTTTCTGGTCGGCACCGGGCCGATAGACCGCCGCGACGCGCGACACCTTCTCGCGCGGGATGTTGTAGTGCGTGTCGGTCATCCCGAGCGGCTGGAAGATCCGCTCGCGGACGAACTGATCGATCGTCATCCCCGACATTTTTTCGACGAGGACGGCGACAAAATCGGTCGACGATCCGTACTGCCACTGAGTGCCGGGCTGAAAATTCAGCGGCAGCGGCGCCGCGCGCTCGATTGCCTCGGCGAGCGTCGCCGGACGCCGTGCGCCGCCGCCACCGCCCGCGGCTGGTGTCTGGCCGCGGCCGCGTCCCGCCGCGGCGGGCGGTGGTTCGAGGACGTTTTCGGGACTCGGCGCCTGGTTCGCGCTGAGCGTCAACCCTGATGTGTGCGTGAGGATATGGCGGATGGTGACCGGCTTGGCTTTTACCAGCTTGCCGTCTTCCATCACCATCTTATTCGCATACGACGGGAGCCAGTTGGCGATCGGATCGTCGAGCAGGAAGCGGCCTTCCTCCCACAGCATCATCAGCGCCGTCGAGACGATCGGCTTGGTCATCGACTGCAGCGAGAAGATCGTGTCTTTCGTCATCGGCGCGTTTTCTTCCTTGTAGCGGAAGCCCTGCGCCTCGAAGTGGACCACCTTGCCGCGGCGCGCCACGAGCGTGACCGCACCGGCGATCTCGCCGCGATCCATGTATCCCTGGATGTACTGACGAATCCGCTCGAGGCGCTTCGCCGACATCCCGACGCTCTCGGCCTTGCCGATCGGCAGGTCGGTTTGCGCGAGCGGTCGCGTAATCGCGACGACGCTCAGCGCGACAACGACCGCAAGCAGTTTTGCTGGCTTCATGTGAGCCTCCGTCATGCGGATTCTAGGCTACTGGACGCGTCCGGCACACCGGTAATCGCGGGAACGTGGTGGACGTTACTCGCAGTCCCGTCCGGCATTGCCGGCAAATTCCAGCCTATTTGTGCGGTCGATGATTTGCAGGTGCCCGCGCGACATGCTGGTCGACAACCCGCGGCTGAACGAGATTACTGGAACCATTCTGGCGGCCGCGATCGAAGTGCACCGCGTACTGGGCGCCGGACTCCTCGAGTCGGTCTACGTGGTGTGCTTGCGGTATGCGCTCACCGCGCGAGGTTTGCGATTCACTATCGAACAAGCACTGCCGATCATTTACAAGACGATGCATCTCACGGGCAGCTGATCACTTCGATGTGCCGCGACTGATGGATGGCGTGAAGCGGGTGCTCAACGATCGTTAGAGGTGGCGGAGACCACGGAGCTCACGGTTTAACCACGGAGCCACGGAGACACGGGGAACGCACAGAGAAGTGCGTGCGACGCCCGCCACATAGTTCTCCGTGCTCGTCTCCGTGCCACCGTGGCTGCGTGGTTGATCCGTGTTCTCCGACCCCTCCGCCGGGTCCGAGCAAGCTCGAACCCCTACGTTTTGTTCGTGTAGTAGCGCACGATCCATTCGGCCACTACGCACGGCTTTTCGCCACCTTCGCGCTCGATGGTGACACTCCAGGTCACGTCCGTCGCCGCACCGGCCTCTTCAACTGCGATTGGCGAGAAGCGTCCGCGGACACGCGAGTTGACCGGGACCGGCGCGACGAACCGGACTTTGTTGAGGCCGTAATTGATCGCCATCCGGAGACGGTTCACGGTAAATGTCGTTCGGCCGAAAACGCTGAGAAGCGAGAGCGTGAGGAATCCGTGCGCGATGGTCGTGCGAAATGCCGACTGCTTCGCCCGGTCTGCATCGACGTGAATCCACTGGTGATCGCCGGTCGCATCCGCGAATCGGTTGATGCGCTCCTGCGTGATCTCCAGCCAGTCGCTGACGCCGATCTCCTGGCCAAGCCGGTTCTTCAACGCCGCGAGATCGTCGATTTCGATCATGAGTCGTACAACGTCCGGCGCTCGGCGACGAGCTTCTCGAGGAGCGGCGCCGGTTCCCAGTAGTCGCCGAAGCGGGCGCGGTACTTTTTCACCCGGTCGAGGATCACCGGCAATCCGACCGTATCGGCGTAGAACATCGGGCCGCCGCGATGTCGTGGAAACCCGAACCCGTAACAGTAGACGATATCGATGTCGCCGGCGCGCAGCGCGTATCCCTCTTCGAGAACCTTCACCCCTTCGTTGGCGAGCGCCGTCATGATGCGGGCGAGGATTTCTTCATCCGGAATCGGTCCGCGCGTGACGCCTCGCTTCGCCGCCGCTTCCGCTGCGAGCCGCTCGATGAGCGGATCGGGTATCCGTTCGCGGCTGCCGGACTCGTACTTGTACCAACCCGCGCCCGTCTTCTGACCGTACCGTCCCATCTCGAACAATCGATCGGGGACTTCCGACTGCGGACCCTCAGCGCGCGTCTTGCCGATCGATGCAAGATACTGGCGAATCCGCGCGCCGACGTCGATCCCGGCGATGTCCTGCATCCCGTACGGACCGACCGGCATGCCGAAATCGGTCAGCACCTTGTCGATCTGCGGCACGCTCGCGCCTTCCTCGAGAAGGAGATACGCCTCGCGCATGTAGTAGGCGAGCATCCGGTTGGCGACGAAACCAAAACAGTTCCCGACGACCACCGGAACCTTGGCGAGCCGTTTTCCCAGCTTGACCGACGTGGCGATGACCGGCTTGCTCGTCTCGCGGCCGCGCACGATCTCGAGCAGCTTCATGATGTTCGCCGGGCTGAAGAAGTGATGGCCGATCACCTGTGACGGCCGGCCGCTCGCCTTCGCGAACACGTCGATGTCGAGCGTCGACGTGTTCGACGCGAGCACGCAGTCGGGACGTGTGACGCGGCCAAGCTCCGCGAAGGTCGATTTCTTGAGGTCGATGTTTTCGAACACCGCTTCGACGACGATGTCCACCGCGTCGAAGCCGTCATAGCTCGTCGTCGGCGTGATGAGCGACATCGTGCGTTCGAGCGCGTCTTTGCTCATCCGGCCCTTGGCCACGCTCGATTCGTAGTTGCGGCGAATTGTCGCCAGGCCGCGCTCGAGCGCGGCGTTGTCGACCTCCTTGAGCAGCACCGGAATGCCGGCGTTGACGTACGACATCGTGATGCCGCCGCCCATCGTGCCGGCGCCGACCACCGCGGCGCGCCGGATGTCGGCCGCGGGCGTGTCCTTGGGCACATCGGGGACTTTCGCCGCTTCCCGTTCCGCGAAGAACAGATGCCGCAGCGCCTTCGATTCGGTGGAGACGACGCACTTGGCGAAGATCTCTCGCTCGCGAAGCGAGCCGGCATCGAACGACAGCGTAAACGCGCCTTCGATCGCATCGACCGCCGCATACGGCGCTGATGCCCCTTTCGCGATCTTCTTCAGTGCAGCTCGTGTCGCCCGGCACGACGCGATGCCGTCGGCCTTCTGATCGGCGGAGATCGGGATGTCGCGGGTTTTGCGGATGTCCCGCGCTGCCGCGCGACCTTTCGCGAACTCGATCGCGCCGGCCAACAAATCACCCTGGACGATCTTGTCGAGGATTCCCGCCGTGTCCGCTCGGGCAGCGCCGACCGGCTTGCCTTCGGTGCACATTTCGAGCGCGAGCGCCGCGCCGGCGAGGCGGGGCAGCCGTTGCGTCCCGCCCGCGCCGGGAATGATGCCGAGCAGCACTTCCGGCTGGCCGACTTTCGCATCCGCGGCGGCGACGCGGTGGTGACACGCCATCGCGACTTCGAGACCGCCGCCAAACGCCTGACCGTGGATCGCGGCGACCAGCGGCTTCGACGAATCCTCCAGGCGCCTGAGCAGTGCGTGCGTATTCTCGGACCGCGCCATTGATTGCGCTTCGGTGGTCAGCGTCTTGAAGATGTTGATGTCGGCGCCGGCGATGAATGTCGATCCGGCGCCGATCAGTACGATCGCGTCGGCATCCGGATCGCGAACCGCGCGCGCCACGCCCTCCTCGAGCGCCTCCCAGACGCCTGCGCCGAGCGCGTTCACCGGTGGATTGTCGACGGTGAGAACGGCAACGCGATCTTTCAGTTCGTAGTGAACGAATTGGGACATGGCGATTAGAGGTTCGGGAGGTTCGCAAGATTCACGAGGTTCACGAGGTTCATAAGGTTCGAGAAGTTCTCGAGCAGCATCGGGATCTTCTCACACTGAACCGCGTGAACCCGGCGAACCTTCCGAACCTCGCGAACCCTCCGAACCCGTTCCTTCGACGACGACACACGTCGTGGTGCCGTGAGCGTAGATTTTCCCGCTCGCATCGACGACGCGCCCCTCCGAGGTCGCCACACGATTGCCGGCGTGGATCACATGCGCCTCGCAGCGGATCTCGCCGTTCTCGCGGCGGAGGGGCCGCGTGTAGTTCACCTTCAATTCCAGCGTCGTGAAGTAGCGGCCGGCCGGCATCGCGGTATTGATCGCGCAGCCGAGCGCCGAGTCGAGCAGCGTCGCGACGAATCCACCGTGCGCCACGCCGAGCCCGTTGTAGAACTGCTCGGTGGCCGTACCGGCGAACACGACGCGCCCTTCGTCGGCTTCGACGATCCGCAGGCCCAGCAGCGCCACCATCGGCGGATGCGGAATGGCGCCGGCCACCATCCTGCGGAAATACTCGAGGCCGCTCAGTGATTGTCGGAGTTGGAGGGTCACGTGAGAATTTTCGATTGGCGATTGCCGATTGTCGATGTATTTGGGATTGGGTGATTGTGCGATTCGCTGATTAGGTTCACGTCGTCTTCGCCGCCGGCGTCAGCTCGTCGCGCAGGACGCGGTAGAGAATTTTGCCCACTGCGCTCATTGGCAAATCGTTTCGCAGTTCGACGAGCTTCGGAACTTTATACGGTGCGAGGCCGGTCTTGCAGTGCGCGATCAGGTCGGCGGGGGTCGCTTCGCAGCCAGGCTTGAGCACCACGCACGCTTTGACGACTTCGCCGTGGTAGGAATCGGGAATTCCGATTGCGGCGGCGAGGCGGATCGCCGGGTGCATGTACAACACGGTTTCGACTTCCGACGGATACACGTTGAACCCGTCGACGATGATCATGTCTTTCTTGCGCTGGACGATCGTCCAGAAGCCGTCTTCGTCCATGCGGCCGATATCGCCCGTATAGAACCAGACGCGGCCGTCGGCGTCGGTGCGCAGCGCGCGCTCGGTTTCATCGCGGCGCTGCCAGTATCCCTTCATCACCTGCGGACCGGCGATGCACAGTTCGCCGGCCTCGCCGATCGGCAACTCCCGAGTACCGGTCTCGACGTCGACCACCTTGACGTCGGTATCCGGCATCGGCACGCCGATGGTGCCGATCTTTCTGACGCTCAATTGCGGCGTCGAATGCGTCGTCGGCGACGTCTCCGACAGACCGTACCCCTCGTGCAGCGAGCGGCCGAAAGTTCGTTCGAATTGCTCGATCACCTCGGCGGGACACGGTGCGCCGCCGCTGTTGAAGGTCCGAACGCGATCGAGGCCGAACTCCTTGACGCGTGGATGGCTGAGGAGCGACACGAAAATGGTCGGCACGGCGGGAAAGTAGGTCGGGCGGAAATCTCTGATCGCCGCCAGCACCTGGTCGACGTCGTATTTCGGCAGGATCCACTGGTGCGCGCCGACCCAGAGGCCCTTCATCATGCCGACCGTGAAGGCGTAGATATGAAAGTACGGCAGCACGATTAAGTAGCGCGCCGCGCCGCGTTCGCGAACGCGGTACATGAACGCTTCGGTCTGCACGACGTTCGCGAAGATGTTCGCGTGCGTCAGCATCGCGCCCTTTGGCGTGCCGGTTGTGCCGCCGGTGTACTGAAGCACCGCGAGATCATCGGGAGCGATCGGCACGCGAATCAGCTGCGGCGCGGCAACCGCGGCGATGAGATCGCTGAGCGTGTCGGTGCCGTCGACATGCGGCGCGGGCGCGGCGGCCGCCGAATATTCGGCGAGCGACGTGACGATGATTCGTTCGATCCCGGTGCGCTCGCGGATCCCGATCGCCAGCGGCGCCAGCACGTCGAGCGTAATCAGGCACCGAATGCCGGAATCGTTTGCGACGCTCAGAACCTCCCGCGCGGTGTAGGTCGGATTGATATTCACGACCACCGCGCCGTGCCGCAGGATCGCGAACGACGCGATGATGTATTGCGGACAGTTGGGCAGCATGATGCCGACGCGGTCGCCTTTGCGGATGCCGAACTCGGCAAGGGCTGTGGCGAGCCGATCGGATCGCTGCTTGAGATCCTCGAACGTCAGCGTCGCGCCGAGAAACGTCGTCGCCGGACGGTCAGGCAGATCGATGGTGATGCTGTCGAGGATCTCGGTGAGCGCACGCTGCGGATACGACAGATGGTGAGGAACCCAATAGTCGTAGTGCTGCAGCCACGGCCGCTGAGTGTAGGGAGACACCGGCATTGCGATCTGAAATCAATCTTAAATCTGAAATCTCAAATCTGGCACGTCACGATACCGTTCGTCCGCCGTCTACGACGATGACTTGTCCGGTGATGTAGTTTGACGCATCGGCCGCCAGAAACACGGCGACGCCCTTCAGCTCCCCAGCCTCGCCGACGCGCGGAATCGGGCTGAAGGCTTTGATCGACGGCTCCGCCATCGGGATCGCCGGATCGGCCAGGCGCGAATGAAAAAATCCCGGCGCGATGGCATTCACGCGAATCCCTTGCCGTCCCCACGAGGCTGCGAGCTCGCGCGTAAGACCCATCAGTCCGGCCTTGCTCGCGGCGTATCCGGCGTAATGCGGGCCGTTCACCGATCCGTGCAGTCCGGCGACCGAAGCGATGTTGATGATGCGGCCCCAGCGGCGTTTCAGCATGTCGCGCGCCGCAGCCTGCGAGAAAAGAAAAGCGCCGGTCAGGTTCGTCTCGATCACCTTGTGCCACTTGTCGAGCGGCATCTTTTCGGGCGCCTCGCCCCAGGTGACGCCGGCGTTATTAATAAGGATGTCGACCTTGCCGTAGGCGGCAATCGTTTTGTCGACGACCGCCTGCACGTCGGCGGCGTTCGCCACATCGCAGGTGCAGCCTTCGACCACGAAGCCGTGGCCGCGGAGCTCGGTGACAGCGGGAGAGAGCCATTGTTCGCGCCGGGCGCAGAGCATCAGTTGTGCGCCGGCCTCGGCAAGACCCTCTGCCATCTCCTGACCGAGGCCGCGCGATCCCCCGGTCACGATCGCCACGCGACCGGTCAGGTCGAACAGGTCTCTGATCGTTGGCATGTTCGCGACCGGCTATAGTACTCGATTGCAACGCCGGGGCCCGCCCGGCCCTGAATCGGCGATCATCTGTCGGAGCGCGGCGCTCGCTCGCGCCTAGTGTTTTTGCGATATGCAGACTCAAACAAGAATCGGCGGACAGTTCCTCACGACGACGGTTGCGCCGCTCGACATCTTCACCCGCGAAGATCTGACCGACGAGCAGCGAATGTTCGGGCAAACCGCGGCGGAGTTCATGCGCGGCGAGGTGCTGCCGCGCGAGGCCAGACTGTTCGCACACGACTGGGATCTCACACGCGAGCTGCTCAAGAAAGCCGCGGACCTCGATCTGCTGCGGCTCGAAATTCCGGAGGCGTACGGCGGCCTCGGGCTCAGCAAGATCAGCGCGGCGTTTGTCGGTGAGCAGATCGCGTTCAGCCCGTCGTTTGGCGGGTCGCTCGGCGCGCATACATCGATTGGGACGCTGCCGCTCGTCTACTTCGGTACTGAGGCACAGAAAGCCAAGTACCTGCCGCGGCTCGCGAGCGGAGAGCTCGTTGCGGCTTACGCGCTGACCGAACCGCAATCCGGATCCGACGCGCTTGCCGCGAAGACGACCGCTGTCCTGAGCGACGATCGCCGCTTCTACGTCCTCAACGGCCAGAAGATGTGGATCACGAACGGCGGCTTTGCGGATCTCTTCACGATCTTCGCGAAGGTCGACGGCGAGAAGTTCACCGCGTTCCTCGTCGAACGCGCCATGGGCGTCGCCAGCGGTGCGGATGAAAAGAAACTCGGTCTCGACGGTTCGTCGACGACCGCCCTGATGCTCGACAACGTGCGCGTGCCGGTGGAGAACGTGCTCGGCACGATCGGCGAAGGGCACAAGGTTGCCTTCAACATCCTCAACATGGGCCGCGTGAAGCTGGGCACGCGCAACATTTCCGGCGCGAAGCAGGCGCTCGCCAACGCCGTGAAATATGCGCGCGATCGCCGGCAATTCGGCCGGCCGATTGCCGAATTCGGTCTGATCAAACGCAAGCTCGCCGAGATGGCGATCCGCTGCTACGCCGGCGACGCGATGGTCTACCGTACGCTGGGTGATGTCGATCGCGCGCTCGAAGCGGTCGACCCGGCCGATTCGGCGGCCGTCATGAAGACGATCGAAGGCTTCGCCGTCGAATGCTCTATTAATAAGGTGTACACCAGCGAGGCGCTCGCCTACGTTGTCGACGAGGCGCTGCAGGTCTTCGGCGGCAACGGCTACTCGCGCGAATTTCCCGCCGAGCGCGCCTATCGCGATGCGCGCATCACGCGCATCTACGAGGGCACGAATGAAATCAATCGGTTGATCATCCCGACGCGGCTGCTGAAGCAGGGAGTAGCTGAAGCGGACAAGCGCACGGCGCAGACGGCTCAGGGCGCTGCGCCCGGGGATCCGAGATCCGAGACGCTTGTCAATGAGTGGGCGATGGTCTCGAATGCGAAGCAGGTGGCTTGCCGGCTGCTGAACGCCGTGTCCGCGAAGCATGGCGAGTCATTGAGAGAAGAGCAGGAAGTGCTCGCCGACATTGCCGACGTCGTCATCGACGTGTACGCCAGCGAGAGCGCGCTCGCCAGGACCGAAAAGATGCGCGCCGCGCGCCGAGCGGACGCGGCGACTGTTGCCGTCGACATCGCGCGCGTGTTTGTGTCGGACGCGGCGGACCGAATCGCGCGCGCGTCGCGACAAGTCCTGCGAACGCTCGACCGGCGGACCGACGCCTCAACCCTTGCGGACGTTTTCGCGACGGTTGCGAATTTCCCCGGCATCGACGCCGTGCCGGCGCGGCGGCGAATTGCCGACGCCGTCATCGCCGCCGGCAAACACCCCTTTTAGCGAATCGAAGGGCTTGTCCTGAGCGAACGAAGCAAATCGAAGGGCTTGTCCTGAGCGAACGAAGCAAGTCGAACGACGCAGTTCACATCTGTATCAAAATCCGAGTTGACTCGCCTCCGGCCATCGCGTTAGCGTCACGCCGTTCATTTTCGCGCGCTCTTTTTCTGTCTTGGCGTCGGCGCTCATCGGACTGATTGGATCCATCAATCGGCAAACGAAGGAGGCGGCGATGTTCAAACGAGTCGCGCTTACCATCATGACAGCCGCCGTCCTGGCGGTGCCCGAACGCGCCATCGCGCAAAGCAGCATCACGGGAGTCGTCAAAGACACGTTGGGCGCGGTGCTGCCCGGCGTGAACGTTGAGGCGTCGAGCGCCGCGCTCATCGAGAAGTCACGCAGTGTCCAGACCGACAACCAGGGCGCATACCGGATCGTCGATCTGCGGCCGGGCACATATGTCCTGACGTTTACGCTCAGCGGCTTTCAGATGCTGCGGCGCGAAGGCGTCGAGCTGCCCTCAGATTTCACCGCGACGATTAACGCAGATTTGCGGGTCGGCTCACTCGAAGAATCGATCACGGTAACGGGCGCCGCGCCAGTTGTCGACGTGACGACTGCCGTTCACGCACAAGTGATCAGCCGCGACATCCTTGACGCGGTGCCGACCGGCGGCACGATACAAGGCGTCGGACAGTTGGTCGTCGGCGTCAATTTGAGTCTGCCTGACGTCGGCGGCGCTCGCGGGATGCAACAGACCTACATGTCGACCCACGGGATGTCGTCGGCGAATAACACCGTTATGGTCGACGGCATGATGGTCAACGGCCTTCAGGCCGACGGTGCGGTTCAGAGCTACTTCAACGATGCGATGAGTCAGGAAGTGAGTTACCAGAGCTCGGGCATCAGCGCAGAAACGTCTTCCGGCGGCGTGCGGCTCAACATGATCCCGCGCGAGGGCGGCAACCGGTTCACCGGCGACTTCAAAGCCGCCTACCGGCCAGGCGACTGGCAATCCGACAACACCAGCGATCGGCTCAAGAGCATGGGCGTGCTGCAAGGCCAGGCCGTCGACCGAATCATGGACTTCAATTTCTCTCAAGGCGGACCCATCAAGAAAGACCGGCTGTGGTTCTTCGGGTCGATGCGTTACTTCTCGGTCAACACCCAGGTGCCGAACACGTTCTTCGACGATGGCAGTCCGGGGATCGACGATCAGTTCATCAAGAGCGCATTGCTGCGCCTGACATGGCAGGTCAGTCAGAAGACCAAGTTCGCGGCCTACTTCGATGAAGTGGACAAGTTCCGTGGCCACGAGATGCAGAGTCTTTACGATCCTGAAACCGCGGCAACGCTGTGGGGCACGCCGGTCTATCACACCGCTGCGGCGAAGCTGACGTCGACGGTCACGAGCCGGCTGCTCGTCGAAGGCGGGTGGTCGAGCAATCTCGAGCATTATCAGCGCAAATACCAGCCGGGCATTTCGAAGCTGCGTTTCACACCACAGTGGTACTCCACGGTGACGCGCTACGACGCGGACCTTGGAAACGTGTCGACCGCCGCCTTTGTGTCCGAAGAGCAGAGTCCGACGCGTTACAGCGTGCAGTCGTCGGCGACCTACGTCACCGGTTCGCACAGCTTCAAGTCCGGATTTCAGTGGACGTGGGGGCCATTCACGCACCAGACCGATGCGAATGGCGATCTCTATCAGGTCTATCGCAGCAACAGCACCAGGATTCCGTGGACGGTGCCGAGCCAGGTCGTCATCCGCAACACGCCGGTCAACAGCGCCGAGCGGTTGAACGCCGACGTCGGGATTTACGGACAGGACTCCTGGCGGTTGAAGCGATTGACGATCAACGCAGGTCTGCGGTGGGAACATCTGAACGCACAAGTGCTGGCCGGCGAATCGCCGGCCGGCCGGTTCGTGGGTGCGCGACAGTTCGCCGAGGTCGTCAATCTCCCGGATTGGTACGACTGGGCGCCGCGTTTCTCTGTCGTCTACGACCTCTTCGGCAACGCGAAGACCGCACTCAAGTATGCGTTGAACCGATATAACCGGCCGTACACGACAACCATTGCCGAAACGTACAATCCGCTCGGATCGACGACGAGCGCCCTGGCGTGGACCGATCTCAACGGCGACGACGTCGCGCAGGGCGACCGCGGATGCGCGTACCGCGCGCCGGGGTGTGAGATCGAATTCACGAATCTCCCGGCGAACTTCGGAACGCTCTCACTGAGCCGCTACGGCAATTACACGCGACTCTGGAACCTCGAGCACGCCCTCGAGATCCAGCACGAAGCGCTGTCCGGACTCTCAGTGTCAGCGAGCTGGTTTCATGGCGGGTTCCGGAATTATTCGACGACGGTCAATCAGCTTGTGACGGCCGCTGATTACACGCCGATCCAGATCTTCGATCCGCGCGACGGGACACCGATCACCATCTACAACATCAACGCCGATAAGGCGAACGCCGTTGACAATCTGGTGACGCAGGATCCGACCCACCGGAATCATTACGACAGCATCAACTTCGAATTCCGCGCGCGTGCGGGCCGTGGAGTGCAGGTATTCGGCGGCATTGCCATCGAACACGACGTCGAAGACAACTGCTTTACTCCCGACAATCCGAACAACCTTCGTTTCTGCAGCGGCCGCGACAACCAGCTGCCGTTTCAGGAGAATTACAAGGCGTCGGGCGTCTATCCCTTGCCGTGGGCTCTGACGCTGAGCGGTTCGTTTCAGAGTACGCAGGCGGGAACGGAAGAAACCACTTTCTACACGTTGACCCGCACGCTCAGATATCCGGCGAACTGTCCGGCCCCTTGTCCCGCGGGTGCGCTCGTCGTCGGACCGCAACTGACGCGTTCCACGTTGTCGATCAACCTCAACCCGTCCGGCACCGAGTTCGGCGATCGGATCAATCAGCTCGACCTCAAGCTGACCCGCGCATTCAAATTCGGTCGCGCCACGGTGATGCCTGCGTTCGAGGTCTTCAACGTGCTGAATCCGGACAACATCGTGAGCGTGGTCACGAATAACTACGCGTCTACTTCTTACAAGCGCCCGAACAGCATCGTCCAGGGTCGCCTCATCGGGATTGGTGCGCAAGTCAGGTGGTAAAAGGCGAGCCGCAACTGAGGGGCCGCGTCGCGGCGGCCCCTCGCGCGCGTTCTCCCAATCCAACCAGTTGGTCGATGTTTCGGAGCTGTAACCCGCTGGGACGCGTTTACAGTTGACTTGACTCTGGCGGTGGCGCTAGCCTGATTTTCGTTTCATCGTAATTTCATAATTCCTACCGGTCGCTCGTCATAGCGGCGTCGTCTCCCACAGTTTCGGTTGCCTCGACCGTCGTTTTTTCCGGCGCTTCGCGCACTTGTTCGCGTATTCGGCCCTGGTTCGCAGTCATGGAATCACACGGCTCGAAGGGTGGCAGCGAAGGAGGCATCGGCATGACACGCAGACTCACGGTTGCGTTCGGCATGACACGCAGACTCACGGTTGCGTTCGCGGCACTCGTCTGCCTTGCGGCTTGGCCGTCCATGGCGCACGCGCAGAGTTCGATCGCCGGCGTCGTCAAAGACGCGACGGGCCTCGTCATTCCCGGCGTCAACGTCGAAGCCAGCAGCGCCGCACTTATCGAGAAGACGCGGACCGTCGTCACCGACGAGGCCGGGCAGTACAAGATCGTCGATCTCCGGCCCGGCATCTACACGCTGACGTTCTCGCTGCAGGGTTTCAGCACCGTCAAACGCGAGGGAATCGAGCTCGGCGCCGACTTCACGGCAGCGATCAACGCCGAGTTGCGTGTCGGCGCGCTCGAGGAGACGTTGACGGTCTCCGGGACGACCCCGGTGGTCGACGTGCAGAGCACCCAGCGGACGCAAGTGCTGAATCGCGATCTCCTCGACGCCGTTCCCGCCGGCCGGAGCTACCAGGGCTACGCGCAGATGGTTCCGGGGATCAGCTTGAGCAGCCCCGACGTCGGCGGTGAAGCGTCGATGCAGAACACCTACATGTCGGTGCACGGCGCCAGCTCCGCGAACGTCACGATGCAGGTCGATGGACAGATGATCAACGGCCTGCAGAGCGACGGATCGGTGCAGAGCTATTTCAACAACATGATGACGGAGGAGATGTCGTTCCAGACCGCCGGCATCGGTGCCGACGTGTCGGGCGGCGGCGTGCGCGTGAACATGGTGCCGCAGACCGGCGGCAACCGGTTCGCTGGCGCGTTCTTCGCCGGGTGGGCGCCGGGCGACTGGCAGAGCAGGAATCTGACGCCCGCGCTCGAGGCGCAGGGTCTCAGCGATCCGGCATCGATCAAAAAGTTGTGGGACTTCAACTTCTCGGAAGGCGGCCCGTTCAAGAAAGACAAGCTGTGGTTCTTCTTCTCGGCGCGCCACTGGGGCAATTACGCAACCGTCGCCGACACGTTCTACTCGAAAGATTACGGCAAATCGTTCGCGCCAAAGAGCGGTGAGCTCGGCGTCGACGATCAGTACATCCGCAGCGCGCTGCTTCGCATGACGTGGCAGATGACGCCGAGGATGAAGCTGACCGCCTACAACGATCAGATCGACAAATACCGCGGCCACAACATGAGCGCCGGCACCGATCCCGCCACTGCGGCGAGAAACTGGTACACGCCGCACTACTACACCGGCGCGGCCAAGTTCACGATGACGGCCAGCGACCGAATGATGTTCGAAGCCGGGTATTCCACCAACGTCGAGATCTACACGAACCACTCGGTCGATCCGACGATTCCGAAACAACGCGGCACTGCGGCGTGGTACGCGACGCCGGTCAAAACCGATCTCGATCTCGGCACGACGTGGTTTGCGGCGGCCGATAGCAAGACCGGTCCAGAACGCTACGTGATGCAAGCGTCGATGACCTACGTGACCGGCACACACAACATCAAAGGCGGCGTGCAGCGGACCTGGGGGCCGTTCAACCACACCGAAGATCGCAACGCCGATCTGGTGCAGCGCTATCGCAGCGGCGTGCCTGACTCGGTCGTCGTCTACAACACCCCACGCTGGTGGCAGGAGCGCCTGAACAGCGACATCGGTCTGTACATCCAGGATTCGTGGACGATCAAACGGCTGACGATCAATCCCGGCTTGCGATGGGAATACATGAACGGTCAAAACACCGAGACCGTTTCCGGCGCCGGCCGGTTCGTACCCGAGCGGCGCACGCCGCGGATGGAGAACGTGCCGGACTGGAAGGATTTCGCGCCGCGGTTCGGCGCTGTCTACGACCTGTTCGGCAACGCGAAAACCGCGCTGAAGATGACCTACAGCAGGTACAACGGCGCGAACACGACGACGTTTGCGAGTAACTACAATGCGCTGGCCTCCACCAACACCGCAGCGCTGACGTGGCGTGATCTGAACAACGACGATATCGCGCAGGGCGAACTCGGGTGCGTCTACCTGGCGCCTGGCTGCGAGATCAACATCAGCGGCAACGCGACGACGCTCGGCCAGCTGCCGCTCGGGTTCGGCAGCCTCACGTCGCTGCGCACACCCGATCCGAACTTCAAGCGGCCGTACAACGTCGAGTCGAGCGTCGCGGTGCAGCACGAGCTGATGCCGCGAGTCTCGGTGACGGGATCGTGGTACCACCGCGTGTTCCATAACCTCGACGTCACCGATTACACGTTCCGCAGCCCGAGCGATTACACGCCGGTCAACGTCGTGAGTCCGATCGACGGCGAGGTCATCACCGTCTACAACATCAGCCAGGCCGCGAATCTGCGGGCCGAACGCGTCGACTTTGCCAGCGAGACGCGGCAGCAGATTTACGACGGCTTCGAGTTCAGTGTGAGTGCGCGACTGCCGCACGGCACCCAACTGTTCGGCGGGACTGTGACGCAGCATACGCTCAACGTGAACTGCGACCAGCCGGACAATCCGAACAACCTGCGGTTCTGCGACGAGCGCGATCGGCAGAACCCGTTCCGCACGCAGATCAAGATGGCCGGATCGGTGACGCTGCCGTACGGCATCCAGACGAGCGCGTCGCTGCAGAGCGAGCCGGGCTTCGGACTGCTCACGAACTGGAACGTCGGCCGGACCACGCGCTACGCGGCGGATTGCACCGGTCCGTGCACGCCGGGTGCGCTCGTCATTCCGAACCTTACCGAGACGTCACTGGTCGTGCCGTTGATTCCGTCGGGGTATGACTTCGTCGGTTCGCTCAATCAACTCGATTTGAAGTTCGCGAAGCTGTTCGAGATTCGCGGAGTACGGATGCTCGGACAGTTCGAGATCTTCAACTCGCTCAATTCGAGCGCGGTGATCGCGCTGCGAGGATCGCAAACGGGAACCAGTCCAACGGGAACGTACTGGGGGACGCCGCTTTATCACCAGCCGGGCGACATCGTGCAGGGCCGGCTGTTCAAGTTCGGCATGCAGATTAAGTGGTAGTACGGGGGATCCGGCTCAGGCCGGATTCAATGCCCTCACTGATTCAATCCGGCTCAAGCCGGATCCCCCGGAGGAGACGTGTTGCGAGCGCTCACCCTTTCTCTTGCGCTGGTGCTGTTCGGTGGCGTCCCGGCATTTGCCCAATCAACGGAAGGAGCAGGAAGGACAGAACTCACAATCGTGCCGGGCGGCTGGGTCTCGTTCACCAAGCCCGACACGCTCCCGTATCCGTCCTTCGGTGAATACCTGATCGGCGGATCGATCACCTTCAACTGGGCGCACGTTGGAATAGAAGGGGAGTTGCTCGCCGGGCTTGGACGGACGCAGGATCTCGAATTCGGATCGGCGGTGCACGTCAGCGAGAAGACGCCGCCAATGTTTTTCGACGCCGTCTATCTGGTTGCCCCACTCATGGGCAATCGGCGGCGCATCGTGCCGTACGCGTCGGCCGGCATCGGCGAAACGACATTCAATCGCACGCGCGAAGTCGGACAGGCCGACACGGAAACGTTTTTCAGCGGCTTTTTCGGCGGCGGCGTGAAGGGCTATACGGCGGGCCGTTGGGGGTTTCGCGCCGACTATCACTTCTCGGCCGTGCGATCGGAAGACAGCGCGCCCGGCGCATTCACCGGCCGGCAGCTTCGAAGCGATCACCGCGTCTACGGCGCCCTCGTTTTTCGGCTGATTCCGTAAGGCTTAGCCGGATCCAAAAATTGTTTGAAATTCCCGGCCGCGGGCCGTCTTCAATTCAATTTGTTGAATTAGAAGCCGCGCCGTCCCCGTTCCTCCCCTATTTGCCGGTTGACTCTGCCCGGATACGGACGCTAGGGTGAGTCGTTGACGAGCGGTTTCACAGATTTTTCGATTCTCATACACCTCTTTGGGGATTGAGAATCGCGTCCGTTTTCAGACCGCAAACTGACACGAACGGACTCGTGAAGGAGGCAACGAGCATGACTCGGAGCAGACTGGGACTCTCAGTACTTCTGGTCCTGGCGTGCCTGGTGGCATCGCCGGGCATCGCGCATGCACAGAGCTCGATCGTTGGGTTAGTAAAAGACACCTCGGGTGCGGTCCTCCCCGGCGTAACCGTCGAGGCGTCGAGCGACGCACTGATCGAGAAATCCAAGTCGGCTGTGACCGACGGCGAAGGCCGCTACAACCTTCCTGACTTGCGGCCGGGGATTTACGTCGTCACGTTCAGCCTCGAAGGGTTTTCGACCGTCAGGCGCGAGGGGATCGAACTGCCCGCGACCTTCACGATGACGCTCAATGCCGACTTGCGCGTCGGCGCGCTGCAGGAATCGATCACGGTGACCGGCGATGCGCCGGTGGTCGACGTGACGACCGCGGTGCACACTTCCGTGTTGAACCGCGAAGCGGTCGACAACATTCCGACCGGCCGCACGATTCAGGGGATGGGCCAGTTGATCGTCGGGATCAACTTGAGTCTTCCCGATACCGGCGGCGCCCGCGCGATGCAGCAGACCTACATGTCGACGCACGGCATGACGACCGCGAACACCACGGTCCTCGTCGACGGCATGATGATCAACGGTCTCCAGAGCGACGGCGCGGTGCAGACCTACACCAACGATTCGATGAGCCAGGAGGTCAGCTATCAGACGTCCGGCATCGGCGCCGATACGCAGGCCGGCGGCGTGCGTCTGAACATGATTCCGCGCGAAGGCGGTAATCGTTTCAGCGGCAGCTTCGCGGCCAGCTATCGGCCGGGCGAATGGCAGGGCAGCAATCTGACGGCGCGTCACGTTGCCCGGAATCTCACCGTTGGCAACGCCACCGATCGCATCATCGACTTTACCGGCACCGAGGGCGGCCCTATTAAGAAGGACAAACTCTGGTTCTTCGGTTCGGCGCGTTATTTCTCGGTCAACAACTTCATTGCCGGTACATTCTTCGATGACGGCAGTCAGGGCATCGACGATCAATTCATCAAGAGCGCAAACCTCCGGCTCACCTACCAGGTTGCGCCGAAGGTGAAGTTCTCGGCGTACTTCGACGAGATCGACAAGTATCGCGGCCACGACATGCAGAGCGGCTACGACCCCGAGACGGTGGCGGTCGTGTGGAAATCGCCCGCGTATCACACCGCGTCGGCGAAGATTACCTCGCCGGTGACGAGCCGGCTGCTGATCGAAGGCGGATACTCGAACAACACCGAGGACTATACGAACTCGTACCAGCCCGGCATCGAGAAGCCGCGGTTTTCGCAGGCCTGGTTTACGACCGTTGCCAGGACCGAAGCGGACATTCCTGGATTTCAGCGCACCGGTGCGGCGCTCGCCCAGACCACGCAAAGCCCGCTCAGGTACGCGGCGAACGCGTCCGCGTCGTACGTGACCGGCTCGCACAACATCAAAGTCGGATTCCAACGGACGTGGGGACATTTCAATCACACGACCGATGCCAACGCCGACCTGTACGAGAACTTTGCCAGCGGCGTGAACAACGGCGGCACCGGCATCCCATTCACGCGGCCAGTCACCGTGACTGTTCGCAACACGCCGGTCGCCAGCGGCGAGCTCCTGAATCAGGATCTCGGGGTCTACGGACAGGATGCCTGGACGATCAAGCGGCTGACGATCAACGCCGGCCTGCGATGGGAACGGCTGAATGCGCAGGTCGTCGAAGGCAATTCGCCGGCCGGCAGGTTCGTGCCGGCGCGGCATTTTGCCGAAGTTGTCGATCTCCCCGACTGGAAGAGCGATTGGGCGCCTCGATTCGCAGCCGTGTATGACCTGTTCGGCAATGCCAAGACCGCCCTCAAGTATTCGTTGAACAAGTACAACCTCGCGCGTACCACCGGGATCGCCGACCAGTACAATCCGCTCGGCTCTTCGACGTCGACGCTGCCGTGGACCGACTTGAACGGCGACGGCATCGCGCAAGGCGAGAGCGTGGTGGTAAATGGCGTACGACAGAGTTGCGCCTATCGCACGACCGGCTGCGAAATCGATTTCACAAACCTCACGTCGAATTTCGGCATCCAGGCACTCAACGAGTACGGCCACTATCCGCGCACGTGGAACCTGGAGCACGGACTCGAGCTGCAGCACGAACTCCTGCCGCGCCTGTCGTTGACCGGCAGCTGGTTCCACGGGTCGTTCCACAACCTGACGACCACGATCAACCGGACGCTGCAGTACAACGGCGATCCGGCGGCGAACCCCAACTACACGGCGTTCACCGTCTACGACCCGCGCACCGGCACGCCGATCACCGTTTACGGGTTGAATGCAAACGTACGCAGCGCTCCGACGAGCAACCTCGACACGTTCGATCCGAATCGGCAGCGCTTCTATAACGCGTTCAACGTGGAATTCAGGGCGCGGCCCGGCAAGGGCGCGCAAATTTTCGGCGGGATGTCGTTCGAACGGCAGCTCGACGTGAATTGCACGTCGCCCGACAACCCCAACTCCCTGCGCTTGTGCGACGATCGGGAGAACGACATCCCGTTCAGGAAGGGATTGAAGGTCGCTGGCAGCTATCCGTTGCCGTACGGCGTGATATTCAGCGCGGCGCTTCAGAGCAACGCGAGTCCCACCGGCACCAGCGCTGCGACGAGCCGCAACTTTACGATCACTCGCGGCACGACAACCTATCCCAAGGACTGTCCGGCGCCGTGCCCGGCAGGTGCGGTGATTGGTCCGACGACGATCCAGGGACAGACCAGCCTGGTCGTCGCGCTCGAGCCGTTCAACGCCGCATTCGTCGAACGGATCACGCAGCTCGATATCAAAGTCTCGAAGAACTTCAAGATCAACCGCGTGACGTTTGCGCCGGTGTTCGAGATGTTCAACGTCAACAACTCCGACGCGATCATCAGCTATCAATCGCTGAACATCCTGTCGGCGCAGTACCTGGCACCGAACTCGATCATGCAGCCGCGTATGATCGGAGTCGGCGCGCAAGTGAAGTGGTAGCGCGTGAGATGTAATCCGTAGGCCCGGCCTTCGGGCCGGGCGTCAGCGCGTCGACTCAGCGGCCGGACTTGGCGTCCGGCCGCTTTTTTTGTGCCTGCGCGATCGCGAGATTGCGGCGCGCGTCGGCGAAGTCGGGCTGAAGCGTCACCGCCTGCTGAAATTCCGTAATCGCCTCGTCGACCTGGCCCATCGACGCCAGCGCGATGCCGAGATTGTTGTGCGCTTCGGCGGACTTCGGATCCAGCCTGAGTGCTTCGCGGAACTCCGCCGCCGCCTCGGTCAACTGATTGGCCTGCAGCAGATCGCTCGCGAGATCGTAATGAGTGGCCGGCTCCTTCGGATCGAGGATGGCGGCGCGGCGCAGATGCTCGATCGCTTCCGCGCTCTGTCCGATCGACGACAGGGCGTTCCCGAGATTGCGATGCGTCTTCGCCGAGTCGGGCTCGGCGGCGAGCGCGGCGCGAAATTCGGCCACGGCTTCGGCGAGCTTGCCCTGCGCGGCGAGCGCGATGCCGAGATTGTTGTGAGTACCGGCGGAGCTCGGAATCTTTTCGAGCGCGATGCGGAAATGTTCCGCGGCTGCTTCGGGCTGGTTCTTCTCGAGCAGCGCGTTGGCGAGATTGTAGTGCGCGTCGGGATAGTCAGGCTCGGTGGCGAGCGCCTGCTGATAACTGGCCACCGCTTCGTCGACGTGTCCGCTCGCGCGCAGTGCAGCGCCGAGATTGTTGTAGGGCGGCGCGTAGCCGGACTCGAGCGCGATCGCGCGGCGGTAGTGGGCGATCGCTTCGTCGAGCCGTCCATCTTCCTGAAACGCGGTCGCGAGATTGTTCTCGGTGATCGCCTGGTTCATCGTCTCCGACACAATCGGCCAGTTCGCGAATACGGCGGTGCCGATTGCAGCGGCAGCCGCGATTGCCAGGTTGTTTGCCCGGGCGCCGCTTCGAACGACAGAGCGCCGGCGGCCATGCGTCCTCGAGGGGGCGAAGCCGACCCGCGAGGATGCATCATCGTCAGAACGCGCTGGGGGTGTGGCCCCAGCGCCGTTGGAAAAAAGTTCGCGGCGAGGCATGGCCGCAGGCGCTCGCCTGTCCTCTGAATTCACTGCGCTACGCGCTTCTAAAGAACTCTCGTAGGCCCGACCTTCAGGTCGGGCGATCACGTTCAACAACACCTCCACGCCGGCAGATGCAAAGAGAATCAGGAACGGTACCAGCGGAAATCGGTACCGCGCAAACACATAAAAGACGATGACGCTCGCCGCATACGCGGCGGTCATCACATACAACACCCAGAGCCGCCGGCGATCCGGCCACACGACAATCGCGCCAAAGAGCGCGAGCGGCGCGAGCACCCCGAAGTGACCGATCCACGAGAGCGCGCGAAGCGGCAGCGACCACTCGGCGTACGTTTCCTGACTCTCCGTGTCGAGCATCTCGCCCGCGTTCCAGAGCAACATGAACTTGCGGCCGAGCAGTTTCAGCCACCTGCCCGGCTGCGACGTGATGAACGCCAGCGCGCGATCGGTCCAGAACGTCGAGACCTCCGCGGGGGTGAGCGATCGTCCGAGCGCGTGTTCCGCGAGTTCGGTGGCGTCCTGCCGTTCGTACTCGGGCGCACCGCGCCCGAAGCGCAGCGACATGTAGCTGCCGTCGGCGCGCGCGTTGTTGCCGATGTAAAGATTGGGGCCGAACTGCGAGGTCGTCACGTAGAAGCCGCCGCCGACCGCATAATTTCGAATTGCCACTGGCGCCAGGACGATGAGAAGTCCGACGACAAATGCCGCGAGCGCCCGAAGTCTTTCGTAGGCCCGACCTTCAGGTCGGGCGTCATCGTCTGCGACGCCAAGCGCGATCCACAACGTGATGACTGCGACGAACACCATCGCGTTCTCGCGAGTGAGAGCCAGTGCACCTATCGCCAATCCAAGAAATAGCCAGCGGCGAATCCGGTGGGACGTCACGGGCGCTTCAATCCGGCCGAAGCCGGATCCCAGGTACCTCGTCTCCTCCGAGAGAATCACGCTCATCACGTAGAGGGCGACGCAGACGAAGAAGACATCGAGCACCGATTTTTGAATCAGGCCGTCGAAAAAAATCGCCGGCGCATAAAGCGCGAGGGCCAGACCAGCGACGAGTCCGGCGGGTCGTGAAAAGAGACGGAAGGCCGACAGACCGAGCAGCGCGCACGCCGCCGATCCGATGATCGCCTGGACGATGCGAACGACGAGCAGGCTGTGACCGGCGATCGCGTAGATCGTTCCGAGAAAGTACGGATACAGCGGCGCCTGGTAAAAGACCTCGGTTCCGACCCACTCGCCGGCGGCGACTCGCTGGCCCCAGGCGTCGTAGCCGCGCGCGTCGCCCATCAACGTGTCGAAGAACGGCGCGCGGCGGATCTGCCAGATGTGCAGCAGACGAACCCCGATAGCAACGGCGAAGATCAAGATCGCGTCGCGCGAGAACGCCGGCGTCAGTGTAGGGGCCGAGCTTGCGCGGCGCCCGGCAGGTGATGTCACCCCCGTCGCGACAACGGGTTTGGTCGCCGCAAATGATTGACGACGTTGACGTTTCATGTCACGCGAAGGTACGAACCGTATGCTAGCATCGGATCGAATTGAAAGCCGGGCTGTGCCTCACCGTTCTCATCGCCTGGAGTTCCTCCGCGCTCGCTCAGGCGCTCACCTTTAATAAAGACGTGGCGCCGATCGTGTTCGCGCACTGCGCGCCCTGCCACCGTCCCGGCGAGATCGGGCCGTTCAGTCTGCTCAGCTATCAAGACGTTACACAACACGCCACGCAAATTGCCGACGCCGTCGGACGCGGTGCGATGCCGCCGTGGAAACCGGTCGCACCGCTCGTGGGTTCGGCGCCGACGTTTATCGACGAGCGAGCGCTGAGCGCCGCCGATCGCAAAACGATCCAGGACTGGATTGCGCAAGGCACCGTCGAAGGCGATGCGCGCGATCTTCCCCCGCTGCCTCGGTCGAAGGACGGTTGGCAGCTCGGTCAACCCGATCTGATCGTCTCGATGCCTGCGCCTTACACCTTGCAAGCCGACGGCGCCGATGTGTTTCGCACATTCGTGCTGCCGATTCCGACGAGCGCTCCGCGCTACGTGCGCGCGCTCGAGTTTCGTCCGGGCAACCCGCGCGTGGTGCATCACGCGAATCTCGGCATCGATCGGACCCGATCGTCGCGGCGTCTCGACCTGCGCGATCCGGCGCCGGGCTACGCAGGCGGAATGGTGCCGGATGCCGCGTATCCGCCAGGGTACATGCTCGGCTGGACGCCGGGACAACGGCCGCGACCGTCGCCGGACGGCACGGCATGGCGCCTCGAACGCGAGAGCGATCTGGTCGTGCAACTGCACCTGCAGCCAACCGGTAAGCCGGAAACGGTGCAGGTGAGCGTCGGGCTGTACTTTACGGACACGGCGCCGGTTCGTTCTCCGGTGGGGCTTCGTCTCGGCAGCGAGACGATCGAAATCGCCGCCGGCGATCCGGTGTACGTGGTGAGCGATGCCTACGTGGTGCCGGTGGATGCGGATCTGCTCGCGATTCAGCCGCACGCGCACAACCTGGGTCGACGGATGCAGGCGACGGCGACGCGTCCGGACGGCACACTCGTGCCGCTCATCGCGATCGACGACTGGGATTTTCGCTGGCAGGACGTTTACCGCTACGCGCAGCCGATCGCGCTGCCGAAGGGCACCACGATCCGGATGCGATTCACCTACGACAATTCCGCGGCGAACGCGCGCAATCCGCACCATCCGCCGGAACGCGTCGTGTGGGGCCAGAACACCACCGACGAAATGGGCGATCTCTGGCTGCAGCTCGTGCCGCGTTCGATGTCGGACTTCGCGCAACTGAACGCGGACGTCCACCGCAAACAGAGCGGCGAGGACCTCGCCGCCTACACGAAATTACTCCGCGAGGATCCGTCGAATCCAATACGCCGCGATGCCGTCGCCATGCTGTATCTGCAGAGCGGACGCGCGGCCGAAGCGGCAGCGGAATTTCGCGAGTCGCTCAAACTCAATCCAGACAACGCGCCGGCGCACTACAACCTCGGCATCGCGTTGTCGTTGATGCGCCAGTACGATGCTGCCGCCGCGGAATTTCAGGAAGCGGTGCGAATCGATCCGGAGCACGCCGAAGCGCACAACAACCTCGGCGCGATGCTGCATATTGTCGGCAAGCTCGACGAAGCGGCGAACGAATACCGGCGCGCCGCCACACTCAGGGCCGACAACGCGGAGGCACGCAACAATCTCGGACGCGTATTGACGCAGCTCGGAAAACCGGCGCAAGCCGTCGAGCAGTTCAAGGAAGCGCTTGCGATCAACGCCGACTTTGCGTCGGCGCTCGCTGGTCTGGCGTGGATTCGCGCGACCTCGGCGCCGCTCGGCGATCATGCCGAAGCGTTGCGGCTCGCCGAGCGCGCGGCCGTGTTGACGAATCGTCAGGATCCGATGGTGCTCGACGCGCTCGGAGCGGCCTATGCGTCGTTGGGGGATTTCGATCGTGCGCTCGCGTCAGCGCGTTTGGCGGTGCAGCTGGCGGCGAAGTCGCAGATGACAAATCTCGCCGCCGAAATCAATCAGCGGCTCCGACTCTACGAGCTGAAGCAGCCCTACGTTGCACCATGATCGCCACGAAGACGCGGGAATCGTTCGTGTCTTCGTGGCAATCGTTGGCAATCAGGGTTTGATGATTTCGATCCGCACGCCGTTCGGATCCTCGATGAATCCGTACCGCAGATCACCAAGCGATCGCGGCTCGACGACGGCCTTGACCTGCTTCTCCTTGAGCGCCGTCATCGACGCGTCGACGTCGGCGACCTGAAATGCAAGGTTCTGAATGGCGCGGTCGGCGCTCGGCACCGGATTGTCGTTGCCCGCCCCGGCCGCGAGCAGCCACACGCCGCTGTAGCGCAGGCCATCGATCCGTCCGCCCAGTTTGCTGCGCGTGCCGCCCAGCATGTCCTCGAACCACTTGAGCGTCGCCTGCGGATCCTTGACGCGCAGATGGACGTGGTGGAAGCCGAGCTGATCGGGGTCCTGCACGACCTCGATCTTCACGCCCCACGGATCCTCGATGTATCCGTAATTGAAGAGGCCGGCGGCCATCTGCATTGGCTGAACGATTTTCGCCCCGCCCGCTTCGAACTCCTTCATCTTCTCGGCGAGATTCGGATACGAGATACCGATGTGGTCGATCACGCTGCCGGTGCTCGGATTCTGCGTTTTCGTTGCGACAAACGCGATCACCGTCTTGCCGAACGCCACCGAATAGGGCGGTGGGGTCTTGGTAGCGCCCAGATATTTGATGTACCACTCCGTCGCCTTGGCCGGATCGGCGACGCGCAGATGAACGTTGTGATACGCGACGGTCTGCACAGCGCCTGCGCTCAATCCCGTCGCGGCCGTCGCCGCCATCAATAGTCCTGCAAATGCTCGTGCCGCCAGCTTCATTGCGATCCTCCGGGCGAGGATTATAGACGACTGAGCAACACATCGACCGCGGCCGTCGTAGTAAGCTGGAAAGTCTCTTCGCGGCGTTTTTATAACAGCTTGGCCGTTCATACGATTTCATAGGGCCGCAGATGCGCAGTCGCTCGAATTCATCGAGCCCTCGACGGCTCGCTCTACTCGCTCCGTGCGCTCTCGCGCTCGTGGTTGGCCTCGCCCTCTCGACGCGCGGCCCGATCGGTTACGCGGCCGCCGCCGTCCCTACCTTTAATAAGGATGTCGCGCCGATTGTTTTTCAGCATTGCACGTCGTGTCATCGGCCCGGCGAACTGGCGCCCTTTCCGCTGCAGACCTACGAGGAAGTGAAGGAACGAGCGCGACTGATCGCCGAGGCGACGGCCCACCGGCTGATGCCGCCGTGGAAGCCCGAACCCGGATACGGCGCGTTCGAGGGCGAAGACGAGCGCCGCCTCTCGGATGTCCAGATCGCGATCATCCGCGGGTGGGTCGAAGGCGGCATGGTCGAAGGAGAACCCAAGGATCTGCCGAAGCTGCCCGTGTTCACCCCGGGGTGGCAGCTCGGCCCTCCCGATCTCGTCGTGACGCTGCCGCAGGCGTTCGATATGCCGGCCAGTGGTCCGGACGTGTTCCGCAACTTTGTTCTGCCGGTCGCGATCAAATCGCGCCGGTACGTGCGCGCGATCGAATTTCGACCGGGGCCGTCGAAAGCGGTGCATCACGCGCGGATTCTGATCGACGAGTCGCGCGAGTCGCGGTGGCGTGACGCTCGCGACAGCGCGCCAGGCTTCGGCGGGATGGATGCGCCCGGCGCGCATTTTCCGGATGGCCATTTCCTCGGCTGGGCGTCCGGCAAATCGCCAACTGAGATGAGCCTGCCGTGGCCGATCGACGCGGGCACCGATCTGGTCGTGCAAACCCATTTGAAACCAACCGGGCGTGTCGAGCGAATTCAGCCCTCGATCGGTCTGTACTTCACGAGCAAGCCGCCGGCGGCAGCGCCGGTGATGCTGCGCCTCGGGTCGCGCACGATCGACATTCCCGCTGGCGCGACCAATTACGTCGTCAGCGATTCGTATCAAATGCCGATCGACGCGATGGCGCTCCGTATTTATCCGCACGCGCACTACCTCGCGCGCGAGATGACGGTCCTCGCCACGCTGCCGGGCGGCAAAACCGCGCCGCTGCTGCACATCGCGAACTGGGACTTCAACTGGCAGGACGACTACGAGTACGAGCAACCGGTCGAACTGCCGAAGGGTTCGACGTTGCAGATGCGCTACGTGTACGACAATTCGCCGGCGAATGCGAACAATCCGCATACACCGCCGCAGCGCGTGCGGTTCGGTCCCGAGGCGACCGACGAAATGGGCGAGCTCCTCGTGCAGCTCGTGGCGAAAAAACCGGGTGAAGCGGCGACGCTGCGGGCCGACATCACGCGCAAGACGCTCGCGTCGGACATCGCGGGTGAGGAAAAGCAGATCGCCGAGGCGCCCGATGACGTCGAAGTGCGCAATTCGCTCGGCGTGCACTACGTGCAGGCGCTGCGACTCACCGACGCGGTCGCCCAGTTCGAAGCCGCGCTGCGGCTCGAGCCCGATCACGCGCTCGCGCATTACAACCTCGGATTGATCGCGCTGAACAGCGGCCGCCTCGACGCGGCGCGGCCGCATCTCGAGCACGCGCTCGCGACGCGGCCCGATTTCGCCGAAGCGCACAGCAACTTCGGCGTGCTGCTCGTGCGGCAGGGGCGGACGCGCGAGGGGATGGAGCAGTTCGAACGCGCGCTCGCGATCAAACCGGACAACGTGCCGGCGCGCAACAATCTCGGACGCGCGCTGCTCGCCGCCGGACGCGCCGACCAGGCGATCGCCCACTTCCAGCGCATCGTCGAACTGCAGCCCGACAACATCACGGCGATGCAACTGCTGGCGGATGCTTTTGCGGCGACTGGCCGCTACGATGATGCCGAGCGGACCGGGCAGCAGGCGCTCGCGCGCGCCGCAGCCGCGAAGAACGACGCAGCTGCTCGCGAGATCCGCCAGCGGCTCATTCAGTACGAGCAGCAGGCCGGGCCGTAGATTCACTCGCGGCGGCGGGTCTAAACACGGAGGGAGCGCAGGAACCGAGTCTTTCTCCGCCTTTTCCGTTCGTCTCGTTTCCTTGCTGCGCGGTTTTGAGCTGTCGGCAGTGACTGCGCTTCGCGCTGGCGTGCGTGCTAGGCTAGGGTCATGTTTTTCCGCAAGTGCGTGATTGCGATGGCGTTTGTCGCCATGGCAGTGCGGATCGTTCCGGCCGCGGCGCCGGCCATTCGGCTGAGCGATCTCGACAATCACCCGGTCGATCCGTTTCAGACGACGCCGCAGACCCGCGCGATCGTGTTTTTCTTCATCAGCGTCGATTGTCCGGTGTCGAACCGCTACGCTCCGGAGATTCAGCGGCTGAGGCGCGCGTTTGCACCGCGCGGCGTCGAGTTCCGTCTCGTGTATCCCAACCCGTCGGAATCGCCGGCTGCGATCCGCACCCACTTGAAGGACTACAGCCTCGGCGATACGGCGCTGCGCGACCTGCGCCTTGAACTCGCGAAGTACGTGGCCGCGACGGTGACACCCGAGGCCGCCGTCTACGACAGCGCGGGCCGGCGGCTGTATCTCGGCCGCATCGACGATCGTTACGTGAGCCTCGGCGTCGAGCGTCCGGCCGCGACGCGTCACGATCTGGAAGACGCGATCGCAGCAGTGCTCAGTGGTAAGCCAGTTCGCCCGGCCGACGGCCAGGCCGTCGGTTGCTTCATCGCCGATTTCGCGCGATAAGGGAGTCGCAGCACATCCTGACACACGTGTCGATGCGCGCGTTTCTTTGCGGGCTCTGCGGCGCTTGCGCGCTCTGCCTACTTTGCGTGCTCTGCGTGCCCGTCGCGTCCGCGCAAGCCCCCGTTACCTTCTCGAAAGACATTGCGCCGATTCTCTATACCCGTTGTGCGACGTGCCATCACCCGAACGGGTCCGCCCCGTTCAGTTTGTTGTCGTATGAAGCGGTGCGGCCGCGCGCGACGCTGATTGCCGCCGCCACCAGCCGCGGCTTCATGCCGCCGTGGAAGGCCGATCGGTCAGCAGGTGAGTTTGTCGGCCAGGCGCGTCTGACGCCGCACGAAATCGATCTGCTCCGCTTTCCAGCACAGTGGGATCCGAAGCTTGGAATTCACGTGACTTGAAGTCGCGGC